>Ga0208644_1002994_pt1 | contig 13246 bp, 15 predicted proteins | sample VirMetDEL_Nov_18_FD_184517 | JGI IMG/M metagenome (GOLD analysis project Ga0208644, IMG submission 184517) | Aqueous microbial communities from the Delaware River and Bay under freshwater to marine salinity gradient to study organic matter... | ecosystem: Environmental > Aquatic > Marine >... | reverse complement strand
AATAAACGTGAATGGAAAAACTTTAGAGAAACTTATTTAAACCAAATACTTTTACCGAGTATCACTAATCTGACAAATAATTATAATATTACAGTTTATATCGGTTATGATGAAGATGATAAATTATACAGCAATATCTCTTTACCAGAATCTTATGATGATATAAAGTTAAAGTGGATTTCATTTGAAGATACTTTTAAAGGGAAACCAACTCATATTTGGAATGTTTTGGCGAATGCTTGTATCAATGATGGTTTTGATTATATGCAGATATCGGGCGACGATATTAGATTTGATACAAATCCAAATTGGTTAACAGTATTTTTAAAAGCATTGAAAGAAAAAAATAACATTGGATATTCAGCTGGATACAGTAATAATGATCAAATACCAACTCAGTTCTTATTTCATAAGAAACATTATAAGATGTTCGGATGGGTATTTCCACCACAGATTCATAATTACTATTGTGATAATTTTATTTATGATTTGTATGGTAAAAAGGGTAATTGGCTAAAAGAATATAATCATTATAATATTGGTGGAGAACCAAGATATACACCGAAGAATGATAAAAGATTATGCGAGATGTTAGTGGCTAGACATAAGAAGCAATTAAAAAGGTTCCTTTAATAACATAATGAATGAAAGGGCAATACATTTAGTTTTATCTTTGAAACATTTTCTTACTCTTTTATGTGTCATAGTTCTATCAAATCTCCAAGTAAAATTCATATTACCAGCGGTTGATTTAGTTTTATGATTTATAACCCACATATGTCCAGATGTATTTGATTTTTTTAATTTTTGTCTCGCTGTTTTATAATTAGCATTACAACTACGACATAATGTTTTACGATATAAACCTGTTTCATGGTCGTGATCTAAACATCTTTGATTTTTAAATGAATCATCAAATTCTACATTACATAATTGACAATTTTTGATACTCATATGATAATCATAAAGTTTATCATAATCATCACTTTTAATTCCATATTTTATCCAATTAGCAATACTTTCTCTTCTATGATTTCTCATTACAACAATTAAATATAAGTTATAAATTTTAAATCAAATTTTAAAATAATAAGTATTATATATAATGGCAAAGAAAGCTAAACAGTCTGAACCAAAAAAGAATATTGTTCCCAAAGTTCTCAAAGTGAAAGATGAAACACCTTCACAAAAGTTCGCTGACATTCATCCAAATTTACCAGCTATGCCATCACTCTGTTTAATTATCGGTTCAGTAAGATCTGGGAAAAGTAATCTACTTGTGAATTATTTCTGCAACCCACAATTTTATAAAGACAAGTTTGATGTTGTTAAATTCGTATCAACTACTCTTCACACAGATAACAAAGGTAAAATATTATCAAAACACTTTGATTGCATGGACAGATATGAAGATAGTATTATTGAGAATATTAAAAAGTCTCAAGGTCAATATGAAAATAAAGAAGACAGACCAACATATGCTCTTGTGATGGATGATGTCCTTACTAAAGATTTTTCCAGAACTAATCACGTCTCATTCTTCTCAACAAGATTCAGACATTATATTGATTTTTATATAATCGCTGTTCAAAGTTTCCGTGCTGTTTCTGGTATGATTCGTAATAACGCCACAGATGTGATCATCTGTAAACAGCAGAACCAAAAGGAATTAGAAAAGATCGCTGAAGAATATGGCGATCTGGTTGGTGGTCATGATAAATTCATAGAATTATATAATGAAGCTCATAAAGATAGATATTCATTTTTATATTTGAAACTATCTGAAAATCCAGCTGAAGCATACATTCGCCATGAAACTAAAATATATCCAACAAGAGATACAGAAGTCGTTGAAGAATTAGAAATAGACTAGCAAAGCAGTTTCAAAAAACTTATTAATAATTTTGATTTTTAAATTTAAATATTATTCATTTTATAAAAATGAATGATTTATATGGAACAAGTTCAGCAATCGCTCTGGGCAATATGCGTTCTAGAGAAGTTAGAGATTATAATGATCGTGTAAGAGAACATAATCAGCAAGTTACTGACCGGATACAAGGATTAAGGGAAGCACAGAAATCAGCGGATACAATCCAAGCGATTAAAACACAAGCAGTTAATCTTTGGACAGCAAAAGATATTCCGGGAAAAGTTAATGAATTTAATAAATATTTTGCTGATCGTGCTGCTGGAGCCACAAGTGCGACTAATCCGGTAGCAAATACTGCAAATAATCTTCGTGAGCAAGCGGGAAGTGCTACAGATGGATTTTTATCTCAAGCGAAACAAAGCACACAAGCAGTTAGAGAAGCTGTTTCAGAAGGTGCTAATGCTGGTGAAACTGTTTCTGATGTTGCTAAAACAGCAGAATCAGCAGTGGGAAAAGGTCTTACTACTGCTTTAAGTGGTACTGAAGGTGCGGCATCAAAGGTATCTGGTGTTCTTGGTAAAGCGGGTGTTCTTGGATCTGCTGCTCTTGGTGGGATGGATTTATATGAAGATATCAAAGGTGATGGTATCCAAGGAAATAATAATTGGGAAAAAGCGGGAAATCTTTTACAGATTGGTGGAACTATCGGTGATTTAGCGGGAACAATATTTCCACCTGCTAAACTCATCGGTGGTGTTCTTGATTTAGCCAGTGGTCTTACAGATACTATTGGTGAAAAATTAGATGAAGATAAACAAGCGTCAGATTTAAAAACACAGCAAGCACAAGAAACTGAAAAAACTGAAAAGATCTCTGATGTTCAAAGGCAACAACCAAGCCTGATTGGCACTACTGGATTAACTGCGGTAACTGGAAGAACACAATAAGCATTATCCGCTAACTTTTTTGATAATTATTTTTTTATTTTTTTTATAATAGAACAATTATAAAATATGTCAACTTATTGGTCTGCTGATAATTCTGTAAGTGTTGGAGAAAAGAAAATTTCAGTTCCTTCGGAGAATGGTCTTTCATACTCCCCGGGGCAGAAGGTTCAGATCTTTGTAGATCCTTCAACTAAATTTATGGATGGTCGTGAAACTTATCTTCAGTTTAATGTTAAGTTATCTCTACCATCGGGTGCTACTCCCACCCGCTTACAGTTAGATAAGTGCACATCTACTCTCATCAAAAATATTCGTATTTATGATGGTTCACGTGGTCAGCTTCTTGAAGAGATTGCTGATTATGCAACATATGTATCTGTAAAATATGATTATGATAAAGATAGAACTACTGAAAATATGCGTGCTTTAACTGAAGGCTGTGCGGTTCATCAACCAGATAATCGTGGCGATCAAGGTTCTAGCAAGACTGCTATGGCGAATACTGTTACTAATCCTTTCTTTAAGAAGACTTCGGGTAATCAGACAACGGCTTTCTCTGATACTGATTTCTTAAACGCCAAGTTAAGTCTTCCCCTTCACACAGGAATTTTCGCCGATTCGGTATCTATTTTCCCAGTTATGATGACTAGTGGTCTTTACATTGAGATTGATCTAAATGATGGTCCGAGTGTTATCAAGCAGTTAGATAGTGTTCTTCGGGATGTAAGAACACCGCTTAACCCGCACTTCCACTCATTAAATGGTTCTACTACTCCAAATAATTGGGCAAATGCTGCTTCAACAGATACTTTTTATATTTCGGATCTAAATAATCTCGGTGGTTCTGATAGAGTAGCACGTTTTCCCTTTGTTGTCGGTGAAACTTTTAAGTTCTGCCATGATCGTAATAACGGTAGTGGATCTACTTTATCAGCGGTCGCTAAAATCAGTGAAATTAATCTTTCGGCAGCTGCTGATGGTGGCAATGGTTTAATTGAAGTAAAATTAGACGCGACTATTACGAATAATGGTTCTAATATCACTAGTGATGATTATGTAATGTATTCTACAGCAGTAGCAGACGCAGCAACTTATGATGCTAGTTATGAAGTCAGTAATGTGGCACTTATTGTTTCGCAGGTAATGTTAGATCCAAATTATGAAGCAGGAATGATAAATAAAGTTCGGGAAGGCAGAGCAATAGAGTTTGATATTATGTCTGCAACAAATTATAAACACAGTATATTATCAACTGATAGACAAACTACTTTCCAGATATTCGCCCAGAATAGCCGTGCAAAATCTTTATTAGTTGTTCCCCAAGATTCAACTGTTTACACTTCTAGTCAGTTAATTTCGGGTTCTGGAACTTATGTTATCCAAGGAACTAATTTCGCTAATGCTACTGCGGCAACCAAACAAGCCGCGGATATATGTTTAGCATCTACTCGTTCAGCATACACCGGTATCGTAGATGAACTATCAAGCATTCAGTATACTATTGATGGTAAGCGTGTTCCTTCAAGGGAGATTAGCACAAAGAAAATCGCAACTAAAAATTCGATTGATGCGTTCCATCTGTATGAATTAGAAAAGACATTAGATAATTCCGGTATCAAACCCCGTTCTTTTAGTGAATTTTTAAACAACTTCGTATTCGGGCGTGGTTTCTCTGCTGGCGGCCAGAATGGCGTGCTGGATTTAAGGGGTAAGGATCTCGCAGTAATTTGTCGCTATCAAACGTCAATAGCCCCGAGCAAGCCGAAACTCTTTAACTCTTTTGTGGTTCATATCCGTAGATTAATTCTTAGAGATGGGGGCGTGGAAGTCGTGCAATAGACTAATTACTTCTGTTAAAAACACATCCTTTAATATCACTAAAATTATTCTCTAATTGAGTTCCAATTATTTTTTTATGTTTCAAGATTAAACTATCTTTGAATATTTTATTCCAATAAATATCTAAATAATTACATCTTGAATAATCTTCATATAATTTTTCTAATGATTCTTCAAAAATATCAATTAATTTTTGATAAAATTTTTGATGAATGAGATATCCACTAGTCCATTGGCATTTAAATACTCTGTCAAACTTATCATCATGCGATTCAGTATCTTTATCAATCACTAAATTAGATAATAATAGCATATCATATTCTTCGGGAATATCCATTGTCGCAAGTCTTCTATTATCTTTGTATTTAAAATCATCTTCTAAAATTATTACACTTTCATATCTTCTCGCTAAAGCGATTTTTAAAGATAAGATATGAGATCTTACACATCCGAAATACCCGCCCCTTTCATCTTTAATAGCTGAAACTCTTTCTACATTCGGCATATCACAGAGTAATTTTTCAATATGTTCCCTTCTATCTTTTCTTGAATCAAGATTAATATAAAGTATTTTTTGACGATTAATTCTTTGATAACAAACAAATCCTTGACTATCTTTACCGTGTTTATATGAACTAGTTATCCAATTATCATTTGCTAAACGACAAAGAGTATTTATATTTTCTGGTTTTACATCTTCAATAATGTAAATATCTTTACAATATTTATTTAATGTTTGAAAAGTTAAAATTTGGTGTTCAAGTATATGAGAACCATCATCAATTATAAATTCAACATTACCAATCTTATTCATCATAGTTTCTAATGAATGAACATTACTTTGATCACATTGATGAATTTTAATATTCTCTTCTGTAATATTAAATTCTTTAATATCAGCACCATGAATAATACAATTATTAAAATAATCTCGCCACATAAATAAAGATGCTCCGCTCTTATAATTTTCATTTGTAAATTTTTTCATTAATTCTGGATAACCAATTCCAATTTCAAGCATAGATGAATAATTTTTATCTTTTAAAATCTTATGATATTCTTCAGTGTAATAATGATTATATTTTGGGCATTTATCAACTATATATTTTTCAGCGAGTTTACAAAGTTCAGTCATTATAATTTTTTAATAATTTAACTTTTATAATTTTTATAAGTATTTAATTTATAATAATGACTAGTCGCTACATTGAGATAAGGCCCGATAATATTCCAGCTGATGGAAAGATATCTTTTAAGAATGGTTTTCCCGTTCTTTCTTTTACAGTATCGGCTCAGGATGGTATGCTTGATCCATCCACAGTAAGAATAGTTGGTAATTTTAATGCTTTTAAAAATAATGCTAATCCACCGACAAATTTAACTGCTGGTGATAATGTAACTATGAATAATCGTCTTGGTATTTACAATGTGATTGAATCACTAACTATTCGTTCCGCAAGATCTTCTATGGTTTGTGAAAATATTCGTCATTATTCTAAATTTATGAATTCATACCTTTCTTGCACTAGTTCTCTAGAAGATCAAATTGGACATTTACAGCAATCTTGTTTAATCTATCCGAATGCCACTACTTTCCGTAAATCTGTAATGGAAACAGCTGATGCCGCTGTTGCTCCAACGCAGAATGAATTTTCATTTCATATTCCTTCTGGGTTCATGCAGTCTGGACAGATGGTAGATCTACGTTCAGATGCTTTTGGTGGTATTCAGTTAGAATTTTTACTTCAACCAGATAGTAATGTTCTTTTTAACACTGATGGTTCTACCACTGGTATCGGGGATGCTCATTATGAATTATCTAATCTCAAATTAACTTGTGAAATAAGTGATATTCCCGCTGGAACTCCAAGTGGTTCAGCCGGTGCTTATGATTTTAATACAATTACTTCTCTCTACACAAGTATTAATTCTACGAATGCTCAAATTCAGTATTCACTCGCATTACAGAATGTTATTTCGGCATTTGTCACGTTTATGCCTGTTTCCAATATCAATACTCTTACTCAAGATGGACAAGCAACTACTTTCCCAAGTGGTGATGGAAGTTCTCTTACAGCATTAGCACCAATTCGTAGAGTTCAGTGGTTAAAGGGTGGATCTAAATATCCAGCCGAGTTTGATTACGTCACAAACATAGTTAATGCTACGAATACTGGATCCAAGGTTGTTGATCCACAGATTGTAAAAACTCTTGTTCAGGCAATTTCACCAGATAGTCAGTATTCTATGGAACGTCTTTCTGTTTCTCCAGTTAATATGAATAGAAACTACAATATGACTACATCGGCAACCGGTGAAGATTCTTACATGAATATTGCTGAAGGCGGTGGTGTCTATGGGTTAGCTGTGAAATACGGTATCGGGGAAACTGGGGAAGATTTCCGATCTGAGCAGTGGGGTTTATCTGTTGAAAGCGACCTTAAATCTAATAATCCCATTGGAGTTTATATCTTCATCAAGTCCAAGTCTCAACTCTTATATTCTCCGCAGGGGGTCCAGCTACGGCAATAGTACAACTCCGACAGTAAATTTGATTTAAAAATAAATACAGTATTTAAATTGTATTAAATGAACCGCTCTGAATATATGAAAAATTTTCGTAAATCAGATATTGGTATTAAATCTAATCGTATATCAAATTGGAAAAAACAAGGATTAAAAGATGATTATGATAAAGTTTATGAAAGATATATTAACACTAAACATTGCGACGATTGTAAAATATTATTAACAACAGACGGACAATCAAAAACAACAAGATGTATGGATCATTGTCATAAAACTGGTAAATTTAGAAATATTTTATGTAAAAAATGCAATTCAATGAAAAGGGAAAATCAGAAAAATAAACATGGACACCGTGGAATATATTTTGATAAAAAAAAGAAAATTTATTCTTATCAAAAAAGATACAATAATAAAATTATTTATATCAAGAAATCACAAGATAAAATTACAATTTTGACATATAAATTTTGTTATTTACTACTTTTTAATCGCGATTTCAAATAATTATTTTCTATATTTTTTAAATTGATTAAATTTTTTTTATTTTTTTTATAATAGATTAATTATAAAATAAATATGTCGGATGATGATATTCCAGACTTCCTTATGCTTGATCAAATCCCTGCTAACTACACTCAGCAGTTAGAAACAGACCTTCTGGAACCAGTCGTTTTCTCGCAAGGTGCTGCTACTACAGATGGTTTTTGTCGTTTTACTCTTCAGAACAAAGGGTTCTTACACTCTCACAGTAAATTATTCGTAGCACTAAAACCCGGTGCTGGTCAGACTGATGTTTTCCTTCAGCCGCAAGTTGGAATCGGTCAAATTGTAAAGAAAGCTGTTTTAAAGATTGGTAATAAAACTCTTAATGAAATTGATTCGTGGTCTGCTCTCCACGGTGTTAAATCTTCATTAATTACAAATGAGAATAATCTTGAACGTGAGATGTATTTAACTGGTCGCAGTATGAATTTTGATTTCGTTTATAATGATGATAGTAAAGTATTCGCTGATAATATTGGTCTTGATAACGGATTAGAATATGATTCAACTAATAGCAGATTAAATCAGCCTTCGTGGGCAAGGATGGATAATAGTAAACCCGAAGAATGCCCTTCATACAGCATTGATTTAAGTGATCTATTTCCTTTCCTTAAAGTAAATCAGCTTCCCTTATATCTCATTAAAGAACCAATCAATATTGAAATTACTTTCTACCCAACTGTAGATTATCGTGTTCAGATTTCTGCTGGACAGACACAGGATGTTGCTTGTGAAATTGTTCGCGATGAACTTAAGTTCTGTGCTGATTATATCTTCTATGGAACTAGTGATGAAATGGACAGATACGCTATGGGTCGGGGCAAGAACTTAAATTTCACATTCGTTGATTATCGGTTAATCGAAGCATCTACTACTCCCACGGCTCTCGGTTCGGGTATTGTTCGCAATCTGGGTATGGCGAATCGTATGGTTCCACGTGTAATTTCACTATTAGTCTCTGATACTCAAGATGAAAATACTATCATGGGGAGAAATCATAGTCTTAGCAGAGATGTCAATGGTTCGGGAATAGTTGATCCAATCAAATATAATATTCGGTATAATGATAGATTTGAGTTTACTAGCGATGTTGATAGTGCGGCACGTCTCTTCTCTATTTTACAGCAATCTGAAGGTGTTCCTTTCATTACTCGCCAGCAGTATAGTAATTGCGGCACTACGGGTGGTTTCACAGCCGATACTTATCAGGGGCGGGCTCAAACAGGACTAGATGATCATATGTTCTATCTGGGAACTAGACTCACTAATGGTCGTGTTGGACAGCGTGGCATTGAATTACACCTTTCGGGTGGTTTCCCAACTACCGGCAGAGTAATCAATTTACTCCGCTCTTTCTGTGAATATATCCGTGTAGCAAGATTAGATTCAGGGTATATGGAAGTGTATAACGCGTAGTCTGACAAATAACCACTATTTAAAGTTAATTTTATTATTATAATAAATGGAAATCAACGGATATTCTAATTATTTAATTTATGAAGATGGAAGAGTATTCAGTAAAAATACAAATAAATTTTTAAAGCATTCATTAAGACCAAATGGATACTATGTAGTAAATCTTCGTGATGGAAAAGGCGGTGGGCGACCTTGTTTCATTCATAGATTAATTTGTGAACATTATATTCCGAATCCAGAAAATAAACCTTTTGTGGATCATATTAATAGAATAAGAACAGATAATAGAATTTGTAATTTAAGATGGGCGACAAAAAAAGAGAATAATAATAATCTGTCAGAATATAAACTTTGTTATAATAGTAAAACCGGACATAAACATATTTCAAAAACTAAATATGGTTATAGAGTTCAGATAAACCGAAAGGATCTAAAAGTAATGAAGAGATTTAAAACTCTTGAAGAAGCTATTAAATACAAAGATGAATTAATTATTTAAATTTGATTTTATTTCTATTTAAAAATAAATCTAAATAGATTTTATATAAATGAATATTACAAGTCAAAATATTTCTGAAACTATTAAGAAGGGTAATCCCACACGTAAAGAAAGCACTATCAAAGAATATGAAAAAAAATTAATGACTTTAAAGAAGAAAAAAAATTCAGATAATTATACTTTTCTTAAAGATATTGATGATGTAAAAGAACTTCTCAAATCTTATTCACCAAATACTCAAAAGGGTTATTATAATGCGATTATTGTATTATTACTAGCTCTTAATCATGATAAAGTTTTTGATGAACTCATTGAAAAGTATCAGAAAATTAGAGATCCTTTAAACGAACTTTATATGAAACAACAATCATCTGGAGAATTATCTGATAAACAAAAAGAGAATTTTGCTTCAGTTGATGAATTAAATAAAATGTTAACTATGATGGAAAAAGATATTAATCGTAGAGATATCAAAAGAAAATCTCAATTAGATAGATCAGATATTGAACTTCTTCAAGTTTACACTATGTTTAAATTTTTCATAAGATATCCAACCAGAAATAATTTAGCTGCAATGAAATTAATCAGTAAAAGTGATTATAATAGATTAAAAGAAGATGAAAAGAAAAACAATAATTATCTTGTTCGTGAAAAAACAGATATGTTTATCTCATTAAATAATTATAAAACTTCGCAAACATACGCCGAGATTAAATTTACATTAGATAAAGATATCCAGAAGGTTTTTAGAGCATTCATCAAAATATTGAAGAAAAACAATAATGATACTTTATTTACAATTGTTAAAAAGGGTGAAGAAGTTGAGATGAATTCCAATTTAATCACACAATATTTAACAAGATATTCTGAAAAATATATTAATAAGAAAATATCAACTAGTATGATTCGTCATATTATTCCAAGTGAAAAGTTTGCTCACAAAAATAAAGAGCAGGGGGAACTATGTAAGATCATGGGCCATTCCGTGGCTACCCAGAATTTAATTTATGTTAAGAAAACAGATTAATTGTTCTCAATTCATCAAAAACGTTTAAAAATTTGATTTCAAGTTTTTGATGGATTAAACAACTGAAACAATCACAATGGCGACCGTTTACACGCAAACTTCTCTCAAGAAAATCAAGAAGGATGAACTCATCCAGATGTTCCTTGATCAGCAGGCGAAGCTGAATGATATCAAGATGGATGAAGTAGTTGAAAAACTAAAAGAAGAAAATGAAAAACTCAAAAAAGATCTGGAAGATAATGAATATACTCGTAAATATGAAAATTCACAATGGCAGAAGACCTGTGAAAAACAAGATGAACAAATATGGCAACTTACTGAAGAAGTTCATTCTCGTATGAATAAGGAACAAGAAAAAGAACTTGAAAAAGAAAATGAAGCTCTCAAAGAAGAGAACAAAGATCTCCAAACACAAGTTGATCATCTGGTCAAAAAGAAATATAATGAAGCAAAATTCGCACGTCAAAACAGTAAACTCCAAATAGAAATTGAAAATCTTAAGGGAGAAGTTAAGTTCTGGACTTTTAAAGCAGAAGAATTTGAAAGAAAATATATTCAGACAGATGAAAATTATAAACTTCATAGAAAATCAGCCGATATCTATGAAAAGAAACTCAAAGAAGAAATTGAAATTCTAAGAAAAAAACAGATTTGTGATATCTGTGGTAACGCCCCAGCTGGTTATTGATTTTGAACTAAATTAATTCTTCCATTACCTTTTTAGCACTCACACATTCATATTTTGAATTACAGAATTTTTTTTTATTTTTTCTTATTTGTGAACCATCAGGTCTCTCTACAAAAGAAGCTGGATAGTTCACATACTGTGTACAATAAGAATTTCTTAACATTGTATCAACGGCTCGGCATCTTCCATTATAATCTAAAGAATCATACATTCTACGAGCAGTCTGCCAGTTTGGAATATAAATAGCGAGTGTAGTAAGCATTCGGTATTCATTATGTTTTATTTCATTAACACCTTCTTTAAATTCTACTTTTAAAGGACCTTTAACCATTTGTAAATGGTTTGAGAAGCCACCGAGATAACAGAACCCATTATCTGGTAAATCATCTGGATGTGGTAATTCATTTACTATCTGTGCATCATCTTCTAATATAAGAACTTTATTTAATTTATTAGCGACAATATGTCTATATAAATCTCTATGACTTATATAACAACAACATTTACCGATATGTTCATCGGGATCAATATTATAATATGATATCATTCTCTTTAAAACTGGTTCATTTTCAGTTAAATCATCTCTACTGGTTGCTCTCCAACGAGTATATCTATCATCTTGTTCATAATGTTTCCATCTATCTGTAGCCTTATCTAAATTAACGACAAATATTTTATTCATTTATATCTATTCATTATAAATTATTACAAAATATGTAATAATTCTTAAAATTCTATTTTTTTATTTGAGAAATATTTTCTTGAGAGATAATTTGTAAATTTCTGAAATGTTACAAAATATGTAATAATTCTTAAAATTCTATTTTTTTATTTGAGAAATATTTTCTTGAGAGATAATTTGTAAATTTCTGAAATGTTACAAAATATGTAATAATTAATCAAAATATAAAATAATCTCTTTATGAACTATCTTTAAAACATAATCTTTTGGAAGTGATACTTTGCTATACATCGGTGGTCTCCCAACTTTCGGTTTGATGTCGGGATAATATGTCGCATCGAACCATTCTATATATGATTCATCTGTTTGATGAACATATTCTTTATTTCTGTTTCTAGCAGATGATTTATGATTACCCGCCATTTAATTATCTTAAATAAGATAATTTTAAAATCTTTTAAGCGCATATTCTTTAACATTTACAACGGCTGTCTCTTGGGGATAACCCTTACCCCTGTCGGCATATTGATCTTCAATATAATATTCTTTTTTATCATGATTAATCTCCCAATAAAAGTATTCACCAGAAATTTTCCAGACTATAAAATATCTTTTATCTGTATTTCTATTTCTGTAAGCTTCTTGCTTTTTGATAGCGTCAAAATATAATGTTACAAAATTACTCTTTTTTCCATCTGGTCTTGTATGAGTGAAAAAACCATGTTCTTCATTATAAGTTGTATTTTCTCTTGTCTTAAGTTCTACGAATATTTTTTGATCTGGGCTGTGATAATCAAAATGTGAAAAATTATCATCAGATTGTATTAATTCAGTGTTAAAAAAAATAGATATATCGTTTAATGATTCAACTTCGGATTGTTTACCAAGTTCATAATCTCTCTGAAATCGTGGCATTATTTCTATAACATCTCAAATAAAATAATTTTCACATCTAACCGCGTTTTTGATGAATGGTTAATTTTTTTCTATACGAAAAGGGTCGGTCAAAAATTTCTCTGGTTCCAAAATGGCACTTCTTGTAAATTTAAGAATTTTTTTTGAGAATTTATTTCTAATGAAGCCTTTGAAATATTTCAAGATTTTGAAAGATCCTTTTTGTATAGAAAATAAATTATGTTTATTACATTATGATTTTATGGTCTTTGAGAGCGATTATTGTTCTGATTTTTAGATTTCTGTATT
>Ga0208644_1002993_pt1 | contig 13246 bp, 16 predicted proteins | sample VirMetDEL_Nov_18_FD_184517 | JGI IMG/M metagenome (GOLD analysis project Ga0208644, IMG submission 184517) | Aqueous microbial communities from the Delaware River and Bay under freshwater to marine salinity gradient to study organic matter... | ecosystem: Environmental > Aquatic > Marine >... | reverse complement strand
GCACCAGTTCCACCATTGGCTACCGCTAAGGGAGTGGTAAGGTTGAGTGAACCAGCACTTATTGACCCCGAAATTGAAAATGAGTTGGGAACATCGTTGGTTCTTCCAGTTGTGGTCACGGCAATTTTTCCACCTACACCCACTTTGATGATGTTTCCCACATTTTGAACAAGTTCTGTGGCCCCTGTGGGTCTACTATTTGTTATTGCACCTGCTACTGTGGCTGAAACATAAAGAATATCGTTTTGACTTCCCGATGTAGTTATGCCTTTTAATTCACCGTCAATAATCACCAATCCTGTTTGACCTGCTAAGATATTCGCCGCAGCAATCCCAATAGCGGGCATGGTTGAGGAACTGTTGGCTTGGGCTAAATCAACGGTGGGTTTTCCACTTCCTCCGTTAAAGCCTGTGGTATAGACGGCTTGGCCCTTGGTAATATCAACATCTGCTACTACTTCATAAACATTAGCGAGGGTTGAATAGGTTGCCATCAAGAGTTCTCTGCTTGAGTCCCATGTGAAGTTGGCATCTCCTCCGATAGTATCGGCGGCAGTTCCATAGGCTACTTGAGTATCAGCAATCGTTCCAGAGATTCCACCTCCACCTCCTGTAGCAGAAAACTTAATGGTATTAGAGGTAGTTCCGGTTAGTGTAACGCCAGCACCTGCTACAAAATTCATAGTGGGGTCAGGGGTGATGGTGGTTATCCCAGAAACTGTGCCTCCGTCAGCCTTAATTTTAATCGTAGGTGAGCCAGCACCCCCTGCACCGCTGTATGAAACACCCATAGTATTTATGATGTCCTGCTGCTATTTGAATCTAACCAACAATAGTATAGTTAATCCACAAAGTTTCTGGTTGGGATGACGAATTGGCTATTTCCAATGAGATAGTAAATGATTGTTTATCTCTGGCAATAATATATGGGATGCGGGGACCGATTTCTAATAATTCAGTCGTGGTTTCCAAAGTAAAATTAACTACATTAGTGGCTGTGATGTTGTTAGCAGGAACTACAACTTGTAAATGAGCCGGACAATTTTCTGGGATTCGGGCAGCATGACGACCCATATAGGCTGGAATCTCGTTGTCCGAATTACCACCTGATGAAGTAGCAGAAATCAATAATGAACTACGAGAAGTTCCCTCTAACACGATTCCCGGTCCTGCAAAAATCTTCAGAATTTCTGTGTCCAAGTGTTGCTCTCCCTTTACTATTCCGCCTTTGTTATCAGGCATTAATCTGAACTTAGCCATACCGTAATATAGTATGGCTTGTTATTTAAGTTTCACGAAAGACTCATCACCAACATTAGATTTTGTCCAACTGATGAACTGGGGTCAATGTAAATGTCGGCCACTTGTTTGGGTTGCATAACCAAAGGTGCTTGAATGCCTCCGTTTCCACCATAGTAAGTGGCCGAAAGTGTGAGTGTTTGCACAGGGTCATCATTGAAAACCACAACTCTCTGTCCCGCAAAGAGGCTGTTCATGTCTAAATCCATGCTACCGGGTTGGCCGGGGTCATTAACACACTTGATGAGGTAGGCATCAGTAGGGGCTTGAGTTCCCATGAAATTGCCCGGAATCAAAATGCTGGTGGAACCAATATGGCGTTCATCCGAAGCGGTATAAAATGGACCATAACTTACAAAAGAGATAGATTTTCCAATGTCTGTATAAACAGAGGAAGCCCCTGAATCAATGGTTATGGCTGGTGAACCGTTGGGTCCAATAGTGGTAACACCGTCAATTTGGGTTTCGCCGGTGTAGATTCTGAGTTTATCTGAGTCGTGAACTAATTCCATTTTGAGAACTGGGGCGGAGGAGGGTCCTGTTTCCCAACGAATACCGTTGCTTCCAGAAGGGCTGCCCGATTCATCATGCAAAGACTGAACTCTTAAGTATTTTTTGTTGCCTTCACGGGACATACTTCCAAGGTAAGCACCGTTAGCATCTTCATTTTGCATAAAAAGGTATTGTTCTGGGGTGTTGTAGCGTTGAATACGAACTTCAGGGATATTATCATCTGCTCCGACCAAATGAAGCATAGATTGGGGACTACTGGTTCCCATTCCGATAAATCCGGTGCTGGCTTTGTGATAAAATCCATATCCACCGGGTCCGCCATCGCCTGTGCTTTGATTCAAAATGGAAGTATTGATATTTTTGGCGTTGTAATTGAAACCAACTAATCCATCGCCTGTGCCATGGCCTTCCATAAAAATGAAAGTTCGGGCAGAACCTTGATGATAAATGCTGAAAAACATTGACCCCGCAGGGTTGGCGGAATTGGGGTCATCAATGCGAGCCGTCAAATTGCCGTATTGTTGCACCGAACCCGCAGAGTTTCGTCCATAGAATCGTAGCGAACCAAGATAATCATTGGAAACTGATTTGGCTGACTTAAAATCAATGTCTGGGGCGGTGTTATAGCCAGCGGTGGCATCGGTGGATTCCACAGTCAAAATTGCATTCAAGGTATTATCAACAATATGAATCGCACTATCGGGATTGGTTGTGCCGACACCCAGCCGAGAGTTTCCAGAGTTCCAAGTAAGATTTGGAGTATTGTTGAGAAGCCCTCCGCCATCAGAATACAAAATAGTATTGGGAACTACGGCTCCACCCACAGGATTTCCGATAGTTGCTCCGCCGCCAGAGGCGACCAGTGGATTTCCAACTGTTCCATCACCCGTAATGGTAATTCCATCAGTAGCGACAGTCTGGAGAGCCGTAGTGGAACCATTCAAATCAGCGGCTGACGCTGTGACAGCAAGACCGCCAATATGGAGAGCACCCACCGATACCAAGAGATTTCCGCCGACATCAAGTTGGTCAGAAACTACGAGGTCATCAACCGCACTTAAATCATTGACTCGGAAGGGTAATTCGCCCATAATATCAAATCTGCTGTGTTGCTATATCAACTTATGCGAACTTTTGGGTAGGCATCATTGTTGCGGTAAAGAGCCTAACGGCTCCTGAGCAACTCCGCCAGCCACCAAAGAGTCAAAATCTGACTTCAGACAGCACAGGATTGTCGGACAACCTTGACTGAAATGGTGTTCGCCACTGAGTTGCTAACCTCCAAAGCACCAGCGTTGGTAAGGTTGAGGGTGAACAATGGACCACCAGAGAACACATCAGCGTAAGGCACCCAGTAAGAAGTGGTTCCATCGTTGGCAGCCAAAATCTCAGTGGTGTGAACTGCGTTGGTTGTGGCTTCTTTAGCGGAAATAACCCACTTGACTGAAGCGTAAGTGGCGGGGTTAAAGGAGTCTACGGTTGCAGTAGCCGTAGTAGCGATAGAAGCAGAGTTAGCAGTAAGAGCACCTTCAGAGTTCAAATTATATCCTCCTGCACCAACTGATAGGGTATCAGAACCTGTGTCGTAAGTGAAGTTGCTGTCATAGGTAGCACCGCCAGCACCGTCAGAAATCAAGACATCGCCAGAAGCAGAACCGGGAGCAACAGTAGCAGAGTCATCTTGCCATGTTAGAGTTCCAGCACCGTCAGTCTTTAGGACTTGACCGCTGGTTCCATCGCTGGAAGGAATGGTAAAAGCACCGACTGTGACTGTTCCTGAGGTAGTAATGGTCGTAGCACCAGAGATTGCACCAGCATTGGTGATTCCACCAGAACTTGCATCAAGTGAAGTGACAGTTGCGGCACCAGCACCCAAAGTTCCTGAGGTGCTAAGGTTGTCCGAACCAAATGAGATGCTACCAGAAGAATCTGTGATTGAACCGTTTGCCAGTGTCAAGTTTCCGACTGAAGAACCAGTCAAAGCGGACATAACACCCGTTGCATCTACGGAAAATCCTGTCATAGTGATAGTTCCCATAGTAAGGTCGCCTGTTCCGTCAATGTTCACAGCAGAAGAGAGGCTACCAGAAGAAAGAGTTGCAGTTCCATCGGTGAATGAACCACCAGTAACTGCTCCAGAAGCACCGATTGTGGTTGCACCAGAGATAGCACCAGCGTTAATGATGGCGACACCATCAGTTAGAGTTCCACCAGTAATTGTTCCAGAAGCATCAACCGTGGTTGCACCTGCGATAGCACCAGCGTTGGTAATTCCACCAGAACTTGCGTCCAATGAATCAACCGTGGTTGCACCAAGGTCAGCAGTTCCTGTGGTTTGAACGGTGCCAGCACCTGCGTCCAAACCAACTGAAGTTACAAGCCCAGAGGCTGTAATCGTGGTTGCACCTGCGATAGAACCAGCGTTGGTGATTCCACCTGAACTTGCGTCCAATGAATCAACCGTGGTTGCACCAAGGTCAGCAGTTCCTGTCGTAATGATAGCCCCTGAGCCAGCATCCAATGAGGCTCCGACAATTGCCCCACTTGTTGAAACAGTAAAGTTTCCATTTCCACCGTCTGCTGAACTAAATCTAAATGCTTGTTGTGCCATATTTTTCATCTCCGTTTTCTTATTTTTCTTGTAGGATTTTATATCCTAAATTAGTGTGTATCATTACTACTATTTAAGGTTTGACTCTCAAAGAAAGGCTTTGTGCTTGCGAAAAATCAAACTTGTAAAGCCGAGCGAATTACTTTGACAGTGTGAGAGTCAGCGGGATTACTGGGAGTCCAATCCAAGACAAAATTGCCCGCTGCGATAGAGGCATTAAAGGCTCCTAAAGGAACGGAGGAAAATAAGGAAGCATACTCTACTACATAAGCCGTAGTTCCATCATGTAATCCTAAAACTTCGGAGGCTTGATAATCTCCCGTAGTAGTATCATCCACTTGAATAGTGTATTTGACCGAGCGGTAAGTGGCGGCTGACCATGAATCAATGGCTCCAGAGCCAACCAAAGTTTGCGAGCGAGTAGTCATTTGCATCTCAGAAACTGAGATGGCTCCACCTGAACCTAAAGTTAGGACAGTATTGGCAGAATCAAAAGTAAATCCAGCGACACCACCAATAGTATCAGCAGCCGTGGCATACGCAACTTGGGTGACAGCAATAGTTCCTGCAATGCCTCCCCCTCCGCCACCGCCTGTTGATTCAATAGTAATGGTAGAAGGTCCAACTCCCGTTAAGGTGATATTAGTTCCTGCTACCAGATTAATCTGATTACTACCATCTAAAACTGTGGTTCCAGCAACTGTGCCGCCTGAGGCAGATAAATTAATTTGAGGCCGTCCTGCGATTCCAACCCCAGTGAATCTTTCAGCCATCTTTCCTCACCATACTATCAGACACCGCCTTCTAAGGCTTGTCGTCCAGTATCAGTGAAACCAGTTTGTTGTTCTGACCATCCGACAAAGACCGCTTGCACATTACCAGTTAATGTGTCCACACCAGCGACAGAACCTGTATTGATGACTCGGAACACGATTTGCTTTTCAACTACCAAAGGAATTTCAAACTCCCATTGGTCAGATTGAGGAACAACCACGCTCCATTGAAAATCGTCCCACTCAAACAGCAATTCTCCATCAACCCAGATTTGATATTTGACTCCCGCAGAACCGTTAGTGGTGGGTTCAGTGTGTCCGAAACGAGAAACCAAGTAAAGTTCGTTTTTCCGACCCGCTTCAGTGGCTGTGGTGCTTCCCGTAGTAGTTACACCCGTAAAGGCTCCACCACCGCTACGAGCACCAGTGGGAGTTCCTACTGAGGTGGAAGTAAATACCTGACCACCGACCGAAGTAGAGGCCACACTCGGAAAGGTTGGCACAGTAGAATTTGGGAGGGTAGAAGCGGCAGGTGCTCCCGAAACCCAAGTTTGAGTTCCCAATACACGAGCGTCATTGACATTGACTACCACCGCATCAATATATTCGCCAGCATCCAAATATCCTGCGGATAATCCAGTAAGAGAAACCACTTGTCTTTGAATTACATTGGCGGAATTGGATTTGGGAACCAAGTGCCATGGATAATTCTGAGCATTGACATTGTTGGGGTGCAAATTAAGATTTTCCATAGCGGGGCGAACTGGTCGCTTATAGGTGGCAGGGTCAATACCCACACGCTGCGGGCTGGTGGCGAGTGAAGTTTCGGTGCTGTATGAGGAATATGGGACTGGCACAGGATTGACAGCATCACCTTTCTGGGAATATCCCGTTTGGAACGCTTTCTTGCGATAAGCCCGCTTGATTCCCCGAATGTTATCGTTAGTATCTCCCGACGGCATGGAATCACCTATGAGTTGTCTTTGTCCTTCTTGTTATTTAAGGTTAAGCCACGAGATGGAGCCATTTTTTCCGCTTCTCTTTGCTCTTTCCAGTATTTCGTGGACACTGCCAGATACCATTCCCAAGACGAAGTGTCTAAACCACGAGCCAATAAGAGTTGGCGGCGATACCATTCTACTGTATCTACGGTAATTTCAATTCCCAGTTTTAACAGTTGCTCACAAATCAAGGCATCTGACCCAGAAAATAACCAGTATTGAACAAAAACTTCGGCCACAGGTTTCGTGACAGACCATGCAGAGGGTTGTTCGTTCAGCATCACATATCTGACATCCCAAGTTTGAAAGGGCTTGATATAGATGTTGGGTTCTAACAAGTAGCCATAATTGGAAGTAATATCTTTGGGAAATGGAGAGGCATCGCCAGAAACTCCCCAAGATTTGATATTTTCTGGGTTTTGATAATAATGAGTTGTGTCTACGACAATTTGCACAAATCCATTGGGACGCCATGCGGTGGCGTTGCCGCCACCATCTGTTTGGGTGCAAGCGGCGACTCCTGCGGTGCTACCAAAATCATCCAAGACTACAAAATGGTCTTCCCGAACTAACGCAGTTTCGGTCACATTGTTGCCCCAGCCTCCAGTAAGGATAGAAAATTGGTCGCCAGAAGAGGGCATATTGCTGCCCGTAGCATCCGGAGTTAGCGACCAGAGATAAATCTGTTTGCGAATCATCAGGAAAACCTCCGTGGAACTCCATCCAGAGCCGCTTCTAACTCATTTCGCTCCGAAATATCAGCCAGCAATTTGTTGCGAATCAGCATTCGTTTGTGGGCTTGCACTGTTTTCACCGTAACTGGAATATCTTGCTCCATTAAAAAAGAGGCAATTAGAGCATCGGCTCCATCAAACAGCACATACTCCAAATAAAGTCTGGGAATCCAAATATCGCCGTCTTCAGGGTCAATAGCGGTAGTAGTGCTGTAATCCCAGTTTCTGACCGTTGCTCCACCTGTGGCGTCATCATAGGCTACTTGTGATTGCTGCAACTGGTTAATGGCATAATAGACTCCCCAAGTTTGACCCGGCAAGACATACATGGGCGTGTCAGTCATATTAAATGAATTGCTAAGGGCTTGAGCCGCATAACGAGTTCCTCCAGAGGGTCCAAAGGGTGCCGCATTTCCCGATACTCCAACGGCTACGGCACGGTCAGGACGCTGAAAATACTGAGAGGTTTCTATCCAGATATTAGCCGTAGCACGAGGAGGCCATAAGGAAAGTTCATCAATAACAAAAAATTGAGTGGCTTTAACATAGCCGGGAATATCTAAATTATTTCCTAAGCCGCCGACAAAAACATCTAATCCTTGAGCGGCATTGCCTCGCCATGCAGGAATGGCAGGGGTCTGAGTCAAAACTGGGTCTTGATTAAGAACAAAGACATCGGGATATGAGTCAGAGGGAATTACTGCCCTCCATTCATAGACTTGACGCCTCATCATAAGCAATAATCAGTATTGCTGCTATTTCAACCTTCGGTTCAATAAACAGTTTTCTGGATTTCCAATTCGCCAATCAGAGTAAGTTTGACTCTGACCGTAGCCACATCAGTTCCGCCAGATACCATATCGTGTGCGGCGATAGCCACATTGTTTTGCACGGAAACTTGAAGCGGTTGTTGATAGAGCACCAATACAGGGCTGGTAAAAGCCAAATATCGTTGCTGTTGTTCACCGGGCATCAACAAGCGTTGCACAGAAATATCATTAGTGGGAATACGATTGCCTCCAACCAGAATTTCTACATCAAAGTCCGTAAAAGTTCCAAAGGGGCTGGTGTTAGGGGCCACATAGTTGTAATAGTAAGGATTGGTAACAGTTTCAGGCTTTAGTTGATTGCCTGAAGCATCCAAAGGCACGACATCAATAGCAATACCATGAATACGAACTTCTTCGTTGTTGGCTTGGTTAGTATAAACTGTGGCAATGTTGGTAAGTCCAGAAGTGGCTGGAACTGCAAAATCATGATTGGTAGTCAGGATTTTTGGTTCTGGGTCTTGGTTTGCCATATTTTATCCCTCCTCAAGCAACACGGCGAGCGGCAATCTTTTGGATGGACAATTCTGAAACCAGAGAAATTTTGGCTCGGACCTTAGCCACAGCAGTGCCGTTGTAGTTGAATGCGGCTACACCAGAGTTAGCCGTAATCGTGACTTTGAGAGGTTGTTGGAACAACACAATAACGGGGACGGTAAAACTCATGGTTTGGTCTTGCTGCCCGTAAATCCATCCCAAATCAAAAGAGTTGGAAGGGATGTTGTTGGGTCCAACACTCAGAGCCATGGTAAAATCTGAGGGCATAGTGAACTTAGGGTCGGTAGTGCTGGTAATTTGGTTGCCGGAAGCATCCAGCAAAGAAAAATCTACTGCTACGGCATAGACACGAACTTCCTCGTTATTAGCCTGATTGGTAAAGATAGACACAGCCGACTGTGTTCCACTACTGACCGCAGTTGTAAAATCGTGAACTGTGGTATAAACTTCTGGTTGTGGGTCTTGATTCGCCATATTGGTAACCGTCCTATGTTATTTTGGGTCTTCTTGCTATTTCAATCTATCGCTTGCAGAGACTGATTCTTCAGCCCACCAGAGCCATCCCCAGCGTAAAAGTAGAAAACCAACCAGAAAATCAAGAGTGATGAACAGAGTCCCATAGTCTTCCAGATGGCGAGTCATGATGGTTAGCACTTCATCAGGAGTTTTGACACCTGTGGAGAAAATAACTGTGACCCAAATCATGGCTCCTAAACAAGCCAACCAAAAGGTAAAAATCATCTCGTGCCAGACACGATTCATGATTTTATCTCCGCTAAACTACTACTTAGGTTTAATCCCTGAATAATTCAGATTCATCCTTGATTTCAGGGGCTTCAGCAATTATGACCTCAGGAGGAGAAATGCCTTCCTCAATAGCACGAACATCAACATATTTTCGGGCGAATCCGTAAAGTTTGGGAGCAAGGTCTTGCATTTCTTCATCCATGGAACGACCGTCTTTGGAGGCTTCTTCCCGAATCAGACCGTCCAGTGAAGAAATGGTATTCATGGTTCGGTAAAAATCTGGGGTAAAAATGGCTTTGTAGATACTACCCAAACGGTCGGCTTGTCGCTGGGCTTGTATTGCCAACAATACCGCACCCAAATTGGTGGCAGTAATGAATCCCAGTAATTGCCAAGTCATCCATTCCGTAGGAGCCACCAACAATGAAAAACTCTGGATGATGACTTCTACTAAAATCAAAACTCCAATCATCATACGGGTAGTAATAAAATCTGTGCCTGATAGTGCTTCAAAGTCTTTAGTCATACGAGGGCCTCCTGAATACAATATACACAATTTCATTGGTGGGTGCATAGCCAGCGTGTTCATAACCATGCTCCTTTACTTCAGAGATGGTCTTTTTCTCCCAGCGTCTTTCCTTGTCAATGGCAAAAATCGTTTCTCGGAAAATTCCTTGATTGCTTAACATAACAAAATCAGAGTGCGTGTAAATCGGAATAGATTGAGATTCAAAATCTACTGAGTCTTGCTCAGAATCTACAATGTTGATTTCCATATTAGCCAACTGGCGTTCAAAGAAATCTTCTCCTAACTGTCGCTTAACGGCTTCAGCCACACCAAAACCAGATTTGAGATTTTCCTCAATGACTTGCCAATCTCTTTCAGCCAAAGCATCCCAGTGGCGTGAATTGGCTTCATACTCTCGTCCAATAGTTTGACGGTAAGATTGCATATATTGGATTTTACGGGTAATCAAATACTCCATCCAGATTTCATCTGGCGTAGACTCCGCAACCATAAGCCTTGATTAGAATGCTTCCTATTTCAATGTTCTACTCGTAATCCCGAATAACCACCCCGACTGGAAAACGAGGAATGCCATCATTAGTATATTCAAAGAACTTGACCGTCAGCATTTCTCCTACCAAAGAATCTCGGTTTTGCCACATTAACCTACGGTTTTCTAAAGTTCCCATCGGACGAGCCGAAAATTGTGGGCCGCCGGGTGAGATTTCACAACGCCAAATGGGTGTGCCAGAATCTTGTCCGACACCCTCATCATAACCGACAATTCGGAACTCTGCATCCTGAAAAGTCTTAACTTTCATTAAGTCAGAGGAACGGCCAGCGAGTTTATAGACCGAATCCAGATTGCGAACCATCAGACCCTCATAACCCTCTTCTACAAATTGGTCATGAAGGCGAGCCACATCTTCAAAACTGTTAATCGGAAAGTTTTCCACAAACCTAAGGTTAGGACGAGCCTCTGGCTCAACCTGATTCAGCAATTGCATCAACAAACGATAGCGATTGGCAAAGGTCATTTCCAAATCATTAAGATTAATCAAATCATAGACTCGCATAGACAACAATTCCAAATCCTGTCGGTCAGTTTCTGTATAACTGGCTCGGCTTTTGCGGGTCAAACCCGTGACTCGTTGAAAATCCAATTCATCAGAGTATAATTCTCCATCCAGAACAATGTTGCTGGGTAGATTTAGAGCCGCAATTTGCTCACGAATGTTGTTCATTCCATCATAAACTTTGTTTTTACGAGAAACCATCACTACGGAGTCAGCAGTGGGCATGGAAGCCAAACATCGCACACCGTCAAACTTTCGTTGTCCTGCGGCGGGGAATTGGGTCCAGCGTTGGCCTCCTTTATCAAAACTTTTAGCCAGCATGGGCAAAACAATGGTTTGATTTCTGGCACCGGCTTGGGTCAGCACATATCCTTCATCCATTTTGGACAACCATTGAGAACGGGCTTCAAACTCGGCTTGTTCATAGACTGTGCGTCCTTGTCGGCCATAATCAATGAGGGTGGGTTCGGATTCAGTAATAGTGCCTCCGACTTGCCCATAGCGAGTAATCAAATGATATTCGGCGGGTCGTCCCGTAGAACGAACCACAATAGTCCATTCACGCATGGCATCGGTAGTGTCTACTTTGTAGAGCGTATCAAAGGGCATGAACTCGTATTGCGAGTTCTCCTATTTAAGAATGATGATTACTCACCCAATTTCCAAAACTTCAGTTTCTTGAGGCGTTCCCACCACGAGGATTCATAGCCAAACTTACGGTGAGCCTGTCGCAAATCATCCAAAATTAGTTCCGATAAAACATTGCCGAAAACGGTGGCAAGCACACCGACTACCACACCACCAATTACTACGCCATTAACAAAATCTCGGCGTTCTTGAACCACTTTAACGGGAGTGGCTTCAGATTGTTCAGAATCAGTTTCCGCCGCCAGCATTCGGCTTGCGGTCTTGACTGCTACCGCACCTTCCTCGGTAAATCGGATTTCAAAACCTCTGGCTCGTAGTCTGGCGACCAAATGGGGGTCAGTAGCCTGATACAAAGTCAGAGGAATCTGGGTCATTCGGATTCCTCCGTAGAGCCATTACGGGTAGTTTCCAACAAAAAATATCCCATTACCAAAACTGGAAGGGAAAATAGGATAACATCGTGGCGTTCCAGATGAGTCAAGGGATTTCCATGAGTCTGATAGGTTTTACCCAGATTTCCTAAAGTAGTCAAGAAAATTGCTAACGAACCTACGGCTCCCAGCATCACTCCACGCCATGCTTTACGACCCACATTGATTTTCTTTTCCGTAGCAGCCTCAACCTTTTCGGTAATAGCGGCTCGGTCAGTGGCGGTAGAATTAGTTGCCACGAAGACGCCTCCCCAGAGCCACCAATCCAATACCTGCCACAATCATACCAGCAGTCGTGAATCGGGGAGAAAAACTCTCTTCAGATTCTGCGGAGAACCAACCAAAAAACTTATCATACCATGCCTCGCTACCGGGTGCAGGTTCTGATTCAGTGGGTGCAGTAGTAACTGTATTGCTGGAGGCAGGGTCACGAGTGCGACAACCAAAGGTAGGCCAGAGTGGGTTGCAGACCCGTTGATTATACATTTTGCGAGAATATGAACCCGGAGCCACCTCAGTAATATATTTCCAATCCTGAGAATCGGCACCAGAGGAGGGCATCACACCGAAAATACCTGCAATTCCACTTAATGTCCAAGGAACACCCGCCGTGCCGTAGGGCTGATAGGCATTACCCGATTGGTCTAAAGTGGTATAATTGATTTGCCATGCGGTTCCTGCGGCGGAAGTGGCTCCTTTAGACAGGGGATTTCCTGCGGAATCATAGCCAATGATTTCTTCACGAGCCTTAGTGGTTGGGTTAATAACATAACACTTGCGAGAATATAAATCGCCGGGGTCGCACTCAATGTTGTAACCAGCCATAAGCAATCTTTAGTATTGCTGCTATTTAAGTTTCACTTACGGTAAGTGCTCCACCACCAAGCGGCACCCAGACCCAAGGCAGCCGTAATGACTGCTACGGTAGAACGAGAAAGTCCTGCGGGCATCTCATTGGCGGCATCGGCAAATCCACGAGCAGCGTAAATATCTTCTTCCTCTTCGGGATAATCTTCGCCGTAATCATCACGAGAATAATATCCATATTCGTCCCCAGATTCTTGGAACTCGGCAATGGCATCAATAATGGCTTCCGAAAAAACATAGGGGAAAGCAATTTCATACTCATCGGCAGAATCTCCTGAGGAAATTTCAATAAGCCCTGCACGAACTTCTTCAGCAAACTCATCAGACAAATAGTTGCGGATAGGAGTATCTACCACGAAAACTTCACGACCTTCAATATCTTCATAGACATTGTTAATTGAGTCAGCCACTTCTTCAAACTCGGCTTCAGATAATTCTTGTTCCAGTGCGGCTTGGTCTTGCAGTCCCGCCTCCATAGGAATGGCAACTTCTTGGGGTGAATCGCCCGCAATTGCCTTTTTGAGTCGGCTAAGAGCCGAACCAGATTTTGCATAAGGTGCATGAGTTCTTGATGAACCCTCGCCACGACCGTATATTGCATAGTTCTTATCTTCAGCACGACCCGCCCAAACATAATCGTGAGCAGGAAGGGAAGGTGCAGCGTCAGTAGCGGAAACAATTTCTCCGCCTGTGTGTTGTCCAATAATTCGTCC
>Ga0208644_1002991_pt1 | contig 13249 bp, 11 predicted proteins | sample VirMetDEL_Nov_18_FD_184517 | JGI IMG/M metagenome (GOLD analysis project Ga0208644, IMG submission 184517) | Aqueous microbial communities from the Delaware River and Bay under freshwater to marine salinity gradient to study organic matter... | ecosystem: Environmental > Aquatic > Marine >... | reverse complement strand
TTCAGTAGCAAGAGAAACACCTAACCAAATAATAATAGCTTCCATTTAATCTCCATTGTAATACTTATAAACAAAGTTAAAGATAATACTTATTTTATCCTCTTCTATATCTAAACATACATTCTCACCTTTTTGAAATAAATCTATTTTGTTCTGATAAAAGTCATAAATGCCTACAACTTGATGCTTGTAAACAGTAAACTCTTTCTTTTCAGAATAATCCCAAAAGATGTTTTGAATAGGTAATAATATTTTGCCTGTCTTTGATTCTAAATAAATAGAGAGAGCTTCTTGTATTAAGTTACCCTCTCTAGTGTTCTTATCATTATGTTTTAAGAAGTCTAATTTATAGGAAGATATAATATTCTCGTTATAAACAGAATAAAAATCTTCTTCAAAAGGATTCTCTACTATCATATTTAATCAATATCAGTTGATACGTTAGCGTATATTTTTCCATCAGTTTTTACAAAAGTATATACATTAGCTTTATTAGCTGTCACTAAAGTAACTGGTGAACCACCAGGCCAAAATACCTCATCTTGTCCTTCAGTAGTAACTGCAACAGAAAAACCAGAAGTAGCTACATCAGGAGATTCTGCGTCAAACTTACTAGCATTAGTTATAGTGACTACGTTAGTCGATACTGAGGTAGAAAAAGCTGAGTCAGCATTTACCGCTGTAGAGGTAGATGAAGCTACTGTGTTAGCAGAATCACCTGTAACAATAGTTGTTATTTCTACTGCTCTACCGCCATTATCTACAACTCTTTGTGCCCCTGAAGGAATGGTAGTTCCTGAGTTATCTACGTCATACCAGAAAGCAACTGCACCATTAGTTGTAGGCGTTGGCCTCTCCCTTAGAACAAAATATGTCCCATCTAAATCTCCACCAACATCTGCAACAGTTGTTAAATCAGATATTTCAGCAGTTCCAGCAGGAAAGTTTACCGTTCTATTTGTTCCATCAGCATTTAAAATTACGTTTATAAATTCACCTTCCCTAGCATTAGAGAAAGTATAAGTTTCGTTAGTTGAAATATTCTTTTTAAATACTGAACCCTTATCCCAATCTATATTTAGAAGAGATATAGTATATGAGTCCGTATAAGATTGCTTAGGTGTATTTCCGTAAAAGATATTATCTAATGAGTTTGAACCTAAAGTTATTCCACTAAAATTATATTGATCGTCACTTGTAGAGATATAAGAATTAACAACCCTACAATATTTAGCGTCCATAAAGACACATTCTCTTGAAGAAGCATCAGGAACAGTTAAATGGCAATCGTGAACTACGTTATTATTAGCACCGTTTTCATATCTAAGAAGCGGGGTATCTGAACCAGCAGTAGTGATTCTCAACCCTTCCATTCTAGTGTTTTGAACAGTTGAGTCAAATAAGAAAGCTGCACCTTCTCCAGCAGTTGTTACGTTTATAGTAAATCCTGTTGTACCAGCATCAGATGGAGGCGATACACTTCCAGAATCTACACAAGTAACAGTACATAAAGAACCTGAACCACCAGTAGTAAAATCTGCTACTGCATTTATATCTGATCTAAGCTGTCCACCAATATCAGCAGCCGTTGCGTTAGTTGAAATAGCAACTTCAATACCTGTCTTGCCAGGGATAGCAGGATCAGTTCCACCCGATGCTACGTTTATCCAGACATAATACTCAGTATCATCATAAGCTGAATTAATATAAAAGTATTTATTGTTTAGAGAGCCACCAACATCGGCTACGGCAGTAACATCTGTTACCTCTGCTACAGGAGTTATGTTAGCTGTTATAAGAACAGATTTATCAGCAGCAACTAGAACTACGTTATCCCTCATTTGCTTTTCAGTGGTAATAGCAAATGAAGCATTAATAGTTCCAAGTAAATCTGAGCCTGCTAAGAAGGTATCTAAGGCAGCTTCAGAGCCTATATCAGTTCCGCTACCTCCACCCAATGGTGCCCAAGCCGTCCCATTATATACTCTCATCGTCTTATCAGCAGTATTCCAATAGAAATCACTCTCCGCAGCCGCAACACCCTTAGAAGCTACATAAGCCGCATCAGAAGCGAACTCTAATGCTGAACCAGCATCTATAAAGACTTCTGTAGGTGCACCTACCGCAACACCTTCACTAAATGTTAATGCTTTTATTTTACCAGCCATGTCATACTCCTAATAAGTCTGTAGCTATTATATCAACTTTATTCGTACTTTTATTTAATGATAGTATAAAAACTTCTTTAGTTGAACTATTACCTAGAAGGCCATCTCTTTGAATAGTTAAGTTTTCCCCTACGTTATTATCTAAATTTCTTGAAACAGTCGATAGTGTGTATTTTGCTGTACGATTGCTTCTATAGTTCAATATCCTAGTAATAGAATCGTTAAACTTTTCTAACACATGCTCAAAAGTGAGAGTGTCTTCAACTTCGTGTAAGTATCTTGCTTTACCAGAAGATGAGCTTATTGTTGGTGTATTAGAAGAGTCTCTAGTTAGTTCTTCATCATTGTAGTGAGGGTTGCTCGCAACTATCTTGTATGAAATATCTCTATATTCTACTTGAGTGCTAAAGCTGCCGTCTACAATATTGCCTCCGTCTAATGTGTCTGTTCCAGAAGGTGTTGATATTATATTGTACTCAACTTCAAAAGAAGCGTTCAAAACTAAAAAACCAAATGTTGAAGTAAGCAATTTTTCAACATAAGTTAAATAATCTCCAGCCTGACCTTCGGTTGCAAGCGGTATAGAAAAGTTTGCATTTGCTGAGAGGTCGGTATCTGCTTGAGTTATTGATGCAGAGTTAACCGTCAGGCCAGTTTTTTCTAATAGAGTTTTCATAACTTTGCCATGAGTTCCATTAGTTTGATCTGGCTTTACCCTAAAAAACACCCTGTGGTTTGAAGGGTCAAGAGTGGCCATAGAAAGATTGGCCTCAAAATTATTAATAAAGGTTATTTTAAGATACTTATTTCCACCATCTGTAGCTGTTACTGTTGCCGTATAATCTCTCTCATACAAAGGATAGTAAGTAGTGTCTGCTGACCCATCTCTAATAACTATAGTAGGGCAATTATTTCCCTCTATAGAATCAGTTGCAACTATTGATGCTTGCTTTGTTACATAAAGATAGTTGTTTGCTTTATCTATATTTAATACTCTCACTTGAACATCTGGACCAGCTGCGACTGTAAAAGTATCACCTATCTTAAATTCACCTGCATCAGGAACTGTTAACCTCGTATAGCCGACTGGAACATTATCTACAGCAGAAATAGTTTGAGTAAAATCTAAAAATCCATCTGTACTTACCCTACAGCAACCCCACACTCTATTGTTTGAAGTTGTAACATCTTCACTATAACTAATATTTACTGCCGAGAGTAAACTATTAAAATCAATCTCCCTCTCGTAAAAAGATCCTTCCAATAAAGTTCCGTTTGAAAAAGTTTGATACTGACTAACGCTTCCAAAAATAAAAGGAATAGGTGGATTGTTTGATGAAGGGTCAACGCTTGGAAAAGATTCAGAGGTAAAATAAATATCACTATCGCCCATCGTAGCAGTTTGTTTTAGTTGAGAAAAAACATCTTTAAAGTTAAAAGTTATTTTTTCATCCAAGACAGACACGTCAGTTACTTTTCCTTCAAAAACTTTTGCGATATTTTCAAGGTCATCGAGACATAACCATACAGATATATCTTTATTGTAAAAAGAATAGTCATCGCCTAAATGAGCATGTATAGAAAATTCATCACTGGCAACAGTTACAGAGCTTGAAGCTATTGAAACAACTCCATCTATAGAATTTTCTATTGATGTTTGAAAGTTTGGCTCGGAAGAGACATTAGGTTCCCAGTCTCTTAAAGAGCTTGAGTTATCATCAGGTGTCTCATAGATCACTCTGTTTCTTCCAGATGTAAAAAATAAATAGTAAAAGCCAATAACAACTTGTGAAGTTAGCGAAGCTCCAAGATTTATTATTAATTCTTTCGTTGTTTCATTGAAAGAAAATTGAGACGAAGATGGGGCACCAGACACTTTTGTATATTCAACCCCATCAACTGTTACTCTATTAACTGGATTGAATGGGAAAGTCATTGAGTAGGTTGTGCCTGAATCTAGAGCTAAGTCTGAAGTTATATATTTTGCAGGATTGACCCTTATGAGGGTAAACTTCTCTAGTTCATTTTCTAGTTTTAATGTAGAAAAGTTGTTGGCCATTTATATCTCTTTATATCCAAAAATCTGCATACCTATATTATGATCTAGAAGGACATTTCCTCCACCTTGAATATAAACGGGTGCAGGAAAATCAAAAACTCCCGAGAGATAATAAGTGTCACCATTTCTTGTATAATTATTTATCTCTAGTGACGTATAGTAAGTGATGTTAGGATTAAGCCCTTGCCTTGAAAAATCAGTTCTAACCCATCCAAGAAAGTTACCATTAACTGGCAACCCTGATAAGTTAGACCAGCTTGAAGTTATTAGTTTTTTAGTACAAGCTGCATCTGAACAAAGGTGAATCCTTATTTGTTCTGCTCCACTCATTGTTCCTGCAACATAGAGAAAAACTCTTATGTGGGCGAGCTCTAAATTTTCAGCAGTTTTTAATGACCCTAATCTGATCTCTTCAGAAGTGTCTATAGTTTTAACATATAAGGTTTCTGGAAAGTTTAAGAAGGCCATTAGATTAACTCCCTAACTGAAAATTGAACACTATAAATATCGTACCTAACGTGAGTTACTACTGGCATTGAAGAAAATACAACATATTTAGTTAGTTCAGATATATCAGAACTCATGGCTATGCTAGGGTCAAGAGAGATATAAAATGGTTTTGTAGTTCCGTAGTCATAAAAGAATTGCTCCAGTTCTAATCTGTCTACTCTGTTCATAAATTGAATACTTAAACCTTCAAAGGTTTGGTATTTCATTTTTTTATCAAAGAATAAGTTCCCATTCTCTGAACTTAGAACAACTGAAGGGTCTTGTATATTTTTTGTAAATCCATTTCCTATATTTCTTTCGGTTAAAGTTATGTAGTCACCTAAATACATGTGACCAAAGTTTAACCCTTGTGGCCCCAAAGGATTTTCTCTATCAATAATTTCAACTCTCCAATATCTATAACCAGAAGTAAGATCATCAAAAAACTTAAAAACACCTGCTTCAGTAACAGTTAAAGTTATATCAAGAGCTGGAGTTAACCATTGAGTGTCGTTGTCCATATTGTCTGCAAGCAATCTTAAACTTGCATTTTGAGTTAAAGAAAAAATTTCATCTAATGGAGAAACTAATGCAAAAAACTCTAATGGAGCTTGATAGCCAAAATCAAACCTGAGATATTCAGATGTATGGTTTCTTTGAGCGTCAGCTTCAAAACTAGTACCAACATCATCTGTTGTTCCTATATACCCTAGAGTATCCCATATAGCATTTGTCGTTTGAGTTTGTCTTAAGGTAACAGAGCCACTATTAGAAATAGTAAACTTATAAGTAGGAGTTGTCGTGCCATCATAAGTAACAGTCCAGTTAGATGATGCTGCATTTAAGTCTGTTTGAATTTGAGTTGCCAACGCTGTTGGAGTTGCGTAAGCCCCTGCGGTTATTGTCACAGTTTTATTTGAGCCATCGTTAATATAAAGTTTATCGTTTGAGTCAGCTACTATATCGAAGTTGCCAGATGGTTTCCAAACTTTTGTTCTTGTTTTATTCACTACGTTTGAGGCAGGGAACCCTGATAGTTGACTAGAATATGTTATTGCATTATTTGTTAATTCAGCAAAGTTATTTGCCATGAATCTTATTTTTGCACAAGTGCTCATGCTAGCCTCTGATTGTTTCTATTAAGCTCTAAAATTATATTAGCAAATTCTCTTTCATTCAGCTTAACAGTGGCACTGGCCATTTGAGGTTTTCTTAATTCAGTTAATATAGCTGATAGCATTCTATCATCTTTAGCTTTCTCGTTGTCTAAAAAACTTTTAAGATCGGCAGTAAGAGTTCTGTCTATTATGTATTCACCAGAAGTTAGACTTGCAGGGAATGAGTCGTTAGGAAAACCTGATGGCACTTCTCCACCGTGAGCGAAACCTATTTTTCCTAAAACACCGCCAACTACAGGTATATTGCCGAGGAAGCCTCCGCCTCCACCACCTCCAAATACTCCACCGCCTCCACCAGGAAGAAGGCTTTTAAACATTTCCTTGATTCCATCACCTAAACCTTTAATCATTTCTGTAATAAGTCGTGGCGATTCTTTTACCAATGAATCTATAAACCCATTAACTATCTTTGGAATTGATCTAATTAAACTTGTTATTATTTTTGGAATTGACTTTATTATGGCAACTATAATTCTAGGGCCATTGTTTATAAGAGAATCTATAAAGCGAATAACTATCTTATCAAAATCTTCTGCAAGTTTTTCAAGCATACCAAGTATTGCTTCAGTTATAATAAGGCCAAAATCAGCAGCGTTTTGAAGAACATTTATAATTAGCTGTGGAATTGCTTGAATAAATTCCGTAACTTTTTGCTTAAACTCTTCTGGAGAAGATGCAAGCATATCAAAGATTGGCCCCAACGCTTGACCAAGACCAGGTATGAGCATGTCTCCAAATGATTGAACTAATCCGCCAAGAACTTGCTTTGCCCCATCTTCACCTTTACCAATATTACCAAGTAGACTCCCAAATGTTTGACCTATTTCTTTTCCAAACAGAGTTACTTGTTTACTAAGACCGTCTTTAATCTCCTTACCAATTCGCTCACCGAGACCAAGAACGCTGCCACCTCCATCACTAACTCCAACCTTTATATCTTTTGCATTCTCAATTGAAGATTTAACTTTTTCAATAACCTCTTTTACTCTGGAAGATAGAGCGCCAGCTATTTCTTCTATTTTTTGTTTACTAGCATCAGCTGATCCTGCGGCTAACTCACCTATTTTTCCAAGCTCTACATTCTCTTCTTTTAAAGATTCAATAGTTGCTTGTATTGCTGCCGTATCTAAACCTTTAATAGGGGCAAGCCCGAGAACCATTCTTATAGCTGGATTCTTTGGCTCTAAGTCATCAAAGAAGCCTGTGATTGTAGCCTTTGCTTCAAGAACTTTAATGACTAGATTATTTAAACCTATATTGGCCGAAGCGAATGAAGTTGTTAAAAACTCTGGGATTGTCGCAATGTCTGCTGCATAACTTAAAACAGAAGAAGTCATGTCACTAAGTGCAAGAGTTAAGTCAAGTGCTCCAATAATTGCATCTTTTACAAATAATAAAATAGTTTCTCTGTTATTTTTTATTTCAGTTCCGAGGTCAACGAAAGCTTTTCCAGCAGTTTTCACGCCTTCAATGACTATAGGGTTTTTTGTTATGTAAAAACCAATCTCTTCTAATAAGTCTCCGAATGAGTTTGATGCTTGCTCTGTTGCTCCAGCAAAAGTATTTACTGCACTTGCTGCCGAGCCACCAAATTTTTGCTCTAATAAAGCAAGTGCTGTGCCTGAATCTTTTGCAACATCGCCAGTTTTCTTAATTGCAATACCGTATCTTGATAGTGAAGTTACTTCACCCGACATTACCTTTCCGAGCAACTGACTTGAAGTTCGAAGATCTATTCCTAAAGCACTAGAAAGGTCAACCGCGGCTTGTGTTGCTCTCTTTAAACCATTTACATCTAAGTTAGCTAAAGATTGAATAAGTGCAGCGTTTGCTAAAATGACCTCGTCACCATACCTACTTGCACCTTGCAGACTACTTGCAAAATCTTGGAAATCTTCCGATGCTTTTTTTGAAAATTTTCCAGTTAGTTGAAGAGAAATATTTAGCTTGTTGACAGCTTCTTCTTGTTCTTTTGCAAGTTGAATAGTTTTGCCAATGGCAAACGCACTAGCAGCTGCTGCCAGTAACCCTTGAAGAGAAAAAACTTTATCGGATAGAGCTTTAAGTGGCTTACCGATAGCTGTAAAAGCTCCGCCTATTGCACTTACCGACTTAGATGATTTTTTTGCTTTTTGATCTACTTTGTCGAGAGAAGGCTCAACAGTATTTTTTCCAGTAACAAGATCGAATAAGTATTCTAATCTATTTTGTGGCATCTCTTCTCCTCTCGAATTCCTTCTCTAGGGAGTCTTTAATAATGGAGAAGAGTATTACTTTGTCAGTTTCTAAATCTTTAGGGCCAAATTCTATTCCTAAACCTTTAGCCTTACTATACAAAGAGAACTGACTTATTAAAGGAGTCAATTCTAAGATTTCTAAATACCTCTCCCTATTAACTTCTTCCAAAGCTTGAAGAGGGACTTCATTAACAAGTAAGTTAACAGCCTCTTCTATTAGCTCTTTTTTTTTGAACCTACATTAAGAGATTCAAAAAGCTCTTGTGCAACTTCACTAAAGACTTGTATAAACTCAAACCTATTTAATGCATCTTCAAATGAAGTTACTTCTTCTTCATCAATCTTCAAACCTGTTACGTCAACGAACGGCCCAATGCTCTTAATCATTCTTGCCATATATTTAAGATCGTTCTCAATAAACTCATCAGTGTTTTGAAGCGATCTAGAATTTAATCCCATATCCCCAAGCAACTCCATTGCTTCAGGGATATTTGGGATTCTATACTTTAAAGTTCCGTATGCTGTTTCTTTTTGTCTCATAAGTTCCTATAAAAAGTTTAAAAACACTTCTTCACTAGAAGAAGTTACAAACGCTGTTGCCTCTAAGTTTATAACCTGATAGCCCTCGTTGTCAGCAATTACATGGGAAGTTAAACTTGCGTTAGGAAAATAAATATTAAAACACTTACCAGCAACCCAGTTGCCACCAGACTTAACACCACAGTTAAACATAAGCTCGGTAGTTGTGTTATTAATAAACTTATCAAACAACCCTGCCTCATGTTTAGCAAGAATTAGTGTCGTAGAAAAAGTTGCAGTTCTGTCTAATGTAACAGACTCACTTACACCATTCTCATCACAAAGATCGTTTATATCAACTTTAGGTGTTCCAATGGAGAATGATGCTTGAGTAGCACTTCTACAAGAAAACTCGTTGAATGAACCAATAACAAGCTCAGAACCTTTTATAACTAAGTTATCAGAGTTGTCGTAAGACGGAGTGTAAGCAGGGTCATAAGATATTGCATTGTCCGAGGTATAAGTTAAAGCGCCTGTGTCATCAGCAGCTACAGTAAAACCTAGTAAGTCTCCAACAGTATTTGCTGTGTTTGCTCCTGAGTTCCAAAGCAATTGAAAAGTTGTTCCATCAGAAGTGAAAGTAAATTTACCTGTTGTGTTGTCAAAGGCTACTGTATAACTATCAACCGAGCCAACTCCATTCATCTTAGCTTCAATAGCTCTAGCAAGTTCATGAGGTGTTTTATAAGACTTTAGATCAAGCTGTATTGCATAAGTTGTTGGAGCTGTGTCTGAAAAATCTAAGTAGCTATCTGTTGAAGCAACAACCATTGGATTAAGATAAAAATCAGTTCCAGCAATATCAAAGTTTATCTCAGCATAATTGTTTGCAGGGAAACTTAAATTCATTGCTGTAGTTCTACACCCAGCAATCGCTTGATGATATGCACTTGCAACTGATGCTTGGTAAACGTGCATTGAGTATGAAGGATGCCCTGATTTTGCAGGGTAGTATTGAACAGCTTTACCTAAATTAATTCCGCTCGCAGGAGCATTTGATAGGTTAAAGTTTAAACTTAAAGTATCTGTTGCTACTGATTTTACGTTTCTAATTGAGTAACCATTTGTAGCATCTTTAATCATTACTGCTTTACCAGTTAAATACTCAGCACCTTCACCAGAGTCAACAACAAGCGTTGCTCTTGCTGCTGCTGTTCCTGCAGTTGAGCCACCAACAGTGTTTCTTTCAGTTCCTTGTATGTCTTTAGAACCGAGAGCAGACTCAATGAGTACACCGTATTCAGGTTCTTGACCTTCAACGCCTGAGTGCTTTAAATATTTTGGGAAAGATGCAGTTGGTACTTCTTTAACAACAAATTCTTTACTTGCTCCTAAAGAATTTATCATCTCATCACTGCCAATGGTTTCAACAGCGGCAGTAATAGATCCACCTGATCTCATTGGCACAAACTCTGCACCAGATGCTGGGTTGATAAGCTCACTTACAGTAGTCTCTTTCTTAAAAGCTACAACGCTGGATTTAGTAATTAGTGCCATTTTAACTCCTATATTTCTTCAGATATTTCTATTAAATAATTATTACTAATAGATATTATATTAAACTTTGCTGCATTTATAAACTCAATACCACTAGAGTTTAAATATTCTATCTTTTCAACAGACAAAGGTATCCCTAATTGGTCAAAGTCCAAAAGGTCTAGCCTTGCTATAACCGAGTCTTCAAGTATGGATTTAGCTTGAGAAACAAAAGGGTCAGGATTATCTGCTGTTGTTATTACTTGCTCTGTGAATATTATTGAAAATTCCCGAGAGACAATGCTGTCTTTGAATGTATCTATTGCACCTGGAGCTTGAGTGCCTACGGCCAGCCCCCAACCATCTACAAGCAAAAGACTGTTGTTGTCTGATAAAGAATATGGGTTAGGTATTTCAGTTTTAGATGGAAATAAAGCTCCTAATGCTGCCCTTAAAGTATCGTATACTGTACTTATTTTGGTCATCTAAAGCCCTCATTGTTTATAACACCTCTTATTAACTTTCCTTGCCCTTGAAGCCTCTCGTTGTCGTCCACGTTTCCATCTCTGTCTTTATCAACAGTGAATATCTTTTTGTTTATACGCTCTCTGTACTCTTTCCGAGCATCATTTCTATTGTCTATAAAATCGTCACCAAAGGCATTGAAAATAATTTCAGCACTCTTCATAACACATGCTGGCATTAGTTGATGCTTTTCTAATATTTGATTAGATGAATCTATTATATTCATATCAATAAGATCATTTATAACTATTTGAGATGCCCTTACTCTTTGCTCTTCCCAATTAGTTTTTCCAGCCTCAAAGCCTGCTAAAGTGTTTGATCTCATAAGGTCAGGGAACTCTGAGCCGAGGTCATCGTCTTTGCAAAATAAATTTCCTGCCCATGATAAAGTTGTTCCTGCACTGAAATCTGAACTAACGCTAAGTCTAATCCAGTAACGATCATACACCGTCACATTACCTAAACCTGTTACTTGCTCTGAGCCATTTGAGCCTACGGTATCTTCCTTGCCCCAACTTTTATTTTTATTAGGCGTGAAGGTTATAAATCCCGACTGGCCAAATGTTGCACCAGCTAAAGATGTTTCGTCTATAAGGTCAACTGCACTCTCCCAAGATGTGCCGTCCCATATATCAACCGTTAGGTTTGATGAGTTTGTATTAACAGTTCCTAATTTTAAATAAAGATGGTTAAAAGGAAGAATTGAACCAAAGTAAATATAATCCTCAAGTGCAACAAACTGGCAAGAACCAGTCCCCGAATGATAGTCAGATAGTGAAGTTGATAAGTCAGTTAAAGTTCCATTATCCCCATAAAAAATTCTATTCTTCATTCGATCTACTTTGTTATAAGGTTTGCAGCTATTATATCACTAAACTCTAAATGATGTTCTCTTACTGTTGTAGTAATATAAACATTATCTAAATAAAGGGAGTGTCCTGCATTGTATGTAGTAGCATTGTGGATAAGTCTGAATTTTACTTCATTGTTATTATCTCTATCAATATGTCGTTCACTATAAGCATGAGAATACTCATCATCAGTAGTAGCATTGTCCATGAAAATTTCATGTAAAAGCTCCCATGCTGTAGCTTCATAGTTATACGCCCATAGCTCTACATAATGACTCGGGTTTCCTCCGCCATCATATCTACCAAAAGCTAGGAAAGCTCCTGCTCTATGCTCACTATCAGTTAAATTAAAGACGTACTCTACAGTTATTCCGTTAGTAGCATGTTCATCAATTACCCAATAATTATTATCTCTTAATAGGGTAGATGCGATAGTTCCAGAACCTAGAGTTCCAAAGATAATTGAACCTGAGGTATAATTTACTTCTTCTGTGCTTGCTACGCTTTGAACATCTGCCTTCGTAGCGATATCACCACCAAAGGTGCCAGAGGTATCGTGAGAGCTAGTATTAGCATCCCAAACAGCAGATTGGATATAAGTTGTATCCAAGTCATTTAAACGCTCCCCTGTAGTTCCTAGAGTGTTATGTAGAGATAGATCCTCATCCCATACAGAGGCAGCAATATCAGAACCTGATAGAAGAGATGAAGTAACCACTGTAGTTCCGTTTGAATTATCTGTGATTGCTCCAGTACCAGTAATGACTAATGTTCCACCAGTACATGATGCTGCTACAACTATAGAGCCTGAGTCTAAGTCTATAGACATATTTCCAGAAACAAAGTTTCTTATTTCTATTGCCCCTGAGTAATTCCTGATTGAAACATCTAAGTTTGTAGCTGAGTTACAATCGAGTATTGGTGAACCTGTTCCTGCTACTAAAGAATAGCAATCGTGAATAACATAGCTTGTATTAGTAGGTGCTGATGGAAGAGTTATAGTGCCTTTAAGCCCTGAATTACCTACATCGGCTTCAAAATCTGTCCCACCATTAACTACACATTCTTGTATATGACAATGGCCGTTGTAAGTTCCTGAAATTGTCAAGTTTGTAAAGACAGTGTTGAGAGTGTTATTTCCATTTAAAGTAAAGTCAGCAAGTATTGAATTAACACCCTTCCAATCATTGCCTTGTAAAGATTGTTCTATCGGAGAGTTTGAAATAGATAAAGCTCCTGATAGTAAATATCTTTGAGACAAACCTCTTTGCTCTCTAATAATAAGAGCATCAGAATAATTAGAAACAGGGTTGGCTAATGAGCCTCTAGGATAAATGGTTCCAGATAAACCGTTTATAGTATCAATAAATATTCTTGCATCTAAAAAGGATTGATTTTCTACTTCTCTTGAGTACGTCAAACCAGCAGAGTTAGCTGATCTAACCTGTACGTTGTTTAGATTAAGAACGTCGGCAATATTAGTGTTACCACCGTTTAAGTTTACAGCGTAACTTCCATTTTCAAACGTGATAGTATAGCCATTAATAATTTCAATAACTCTTGCAAGGGTAACGCCACCTACAGTAACGGTAGTATTGTGTGAGTGAGTGTCTAAGTATGGAGCACCTTCTTCACTTGCCTCAATTGCTTTTAAATCTAATCTAAAAGCATTTACATCTAATTACCT
>Ga0208644_1002989_pt1 | contig 13251 bp, 24 predicted proteins | sample VirMetDEL_Nov_18_FD_184517 | JGI IMG/M metagenome (GOLD analysis project Ga0208644, IMG submission 184517) | Aqueous microbial communities from the Delaware River and Bay under freshwater to marine salinity gradient to study organic matter... | ecosystem: Environmental > Aquatic > Marine >... | reverse complement strand
GGCTGAGAATTTCGTAGAAGGGTATGGAGCGTTTGCAATTGGAAATCTATGTAACTAAAAGAAACGGTGTTAAGGAATTACTAGACCTCGAGAAATTTCACAAAGTCGCCAGTTTTGCTTGCGATGATTTGTTCGGTGTTTCTGCTTCTGAACTTGAAATTAAAACACACCTTCAAGTATACAACAACATCAAAACCGTTGACATTCAAGAAACATTAATCAAAGCAGCATCAGAATTAATATCTGAGGAGCAACCAAACTATCAATACGTTGCAGGTCGACTAATTAATTATGGACTGCGCAAAGAAGTTTATGGTAAATATGATCCTTTCACTTTGAAACAACAAATTGAAAGCAAAGTCGATATGGGTTATTATGATTCGATCCTCAGAACAGAATATACCGATGACGAGTTGGAATATCTTAATTCTAAGATTGACCACACTCGTGACTTTGATTTAACATATGCTGCAATGGAGCAAATGCGCGGAAAATATCTAGTAAAGAATCGCGTCACTGGAGATATTTACGAAACACCACAAATGGCAATGATGTGCATCTCAATGACGCTGTTTCATAAATATACTGAAGATAGACTGAAATGGGTTGTTGATCTCTATAATGCTCTTTCGACATTTGAAGTTAGTCTGCCAACGCCAATCATGGCAGGTGTTCGAACTCCTCAAAGACAATTCTCCTCCTGCGTTCTAATTGAAACAGCAGATGACCTTGATTCAATTAACGCAACCGCATCTTCAATTGTTAAGTATGTCTCACAGAAAGCAGGGATTGGTATCGGCGCTGGAAGCATTCGTGCTTTGGGTTCTGCTATTCGCGCTGGCGATGCCTCTCACACTGGTGTTACTCCCTTCTTTAAGTATTTTCAAAGTGCCGTTAAAAGTTGTTCTCAAGGTGGCGTTCGCGGTGGCGCTGCTACTCTTTATTACCCCATATGGCACCTTGAGATCGAAGATATGCTCGTTCTTAAAAACAACAAAGGAACGGAAGACAACCGAGTAAGGCATCTAGACTACGGTGTTCAATTCAATAAAGTCATGTACGAACGACTGCTATCGGGCGGCGATATCACTTTGTTTTCACCGCACGATACGCCTGATTTATATGATGCGTTCTTTACTGACGTTGACAAGTTCCGCGAGTTGTATGAGAAGTATGAACGCAAAACTAGCATTCGTAAAAAGTCTATCCCCGCAATAGATTTGTTTAGTTCTTTTGTTCAAGAGCGCAAGGAAACTGGTCGAATCTATTTGATGAATGTTGATCATGCTAATGATCATGGTGCGTTCATTAAAGAAGTCGCGCCGATTCGTCAGTCTAATTTATGCTGCGAAATTGATTTGCCTACGAAACCTTTGAAAAGTATTTTTGACGAAGAAGGCGAAATTAGTTTGTGCACATTGGCAGCAATTAACTGGGGAAAAATTCGCAAACCTGATGATTTTGAACGACCATGCCGTATTGCTGTTCGCTGCCTGGATGCATTGTTAGACTTTCAAGAGTATCCAGTTATCGCTGCTGAATTGAGCACAATGAATCGGCGACCACTTGGAGTTGGGATTATTAATCTAGCATATTGGTTGGCGAGAAATGATTCTTCCTATCAAGATCCTGATTTAAAATTAGTGCATGAATACGCTGAAGCATGGTCATACTATTTGATTCAAGCTTCTGCTGATCTTGCTTCAGAAAAGGGTGCTTGTCCGAAGAATAAAGAGACAAAGTATGGTAATGGTACAGTGCCGATTGACACCTATAAAAAAGATGTCGATGAATTAGTAGAACCAGAGTATCATATGGATTGGAACTCTCTGCGGCATCAACTGATTGAAACTGGTATACGCAACTCTACACTAATGGCGTTAATGCCCTCTGAGACCTCTGCACAGATCTCCAACAGTACGAACGGTGTAGAACCTCCCCGTTCTCTTGTGTCAATTAAACAATCAAAGGACGGAGTGCTCAAGCAGGTGGTGCCGAGTATACAGAGATTGAAGAATAAGTATGACTTGCTTTGGGATCAAAAATCGCCAGAAGGATATCTTAAAATTATGGCAGTGTTGCAGAAATTTATTGACCAGGGAATTTCTGTAAACACTTCGTATAATCCGCTACATTATGATGAAGAAAAAATACCATTGAGTGAGATGATAAAGCACATATTGATGTTTTATAGATATGGTGGCAAACAACTATATTACAACAACACATTCGATGGGGCAGGTGAAATGGAAGAAGCACCGACTCCTGAAATTGTCTCTGAAGTTGCCCCTGATGATGATTGTGAGAGTTGTAAAATCTAAGGAACTAAAAAGTGAAAGACGAAGATATAATTAAGATGTTGAGAAACAGTGAATATCTACATGAAGACAATGATTATCGTAGCACAGGAAAAACAAAAAAGATTGTGTTATTGATGATTGCAACTATAGTAATATTTTCTGTTTTAGGAGAAATAATTAGTGCCAGTCTTTAATATCAAGAAGGTTGATTCAACAACCCAACCAACATTTTTTGGCGAGTCAGTGAATGTTGCTAGATATGATAAACAAAGGTATGCTATTTTTGAGAAACTTACAGACAAACAATTAGGTTTCTTTTGGCGACCTGAAGAAGTAGACATATCTCGCGACAGTAAAGATTTTAAATCGTTGACCGAACACGAACAACATATCTTTACAAGTAATCTGAAACGACAAATTCTTTTAGATAGCGTACAAGGTCGTGCGCCTGTAGAATCTTTTTTGAATATCTGTTCTCTGCCGGAACTGGAAAACTGGTTAATCACTTGGAGTTTTTATGAGACAATTCACTCCAGGAGTTACACTCACATTATTCGTAATGTTTATTCTAATCCATCAACTATATTTGACGATCTATTGGACATTAAACCGATTGTAGATTGCGCCAAATCTATTAGTCAGTATTATGACGATCTTATCGAATGGAATAACTCTTCAAAACGTGGATCGTATGAACACAAGCAAGCATTATGGATGGCGTTGAATGCGGTGAACGCACTAGAAGGCATTCGATTCTATGTGTCATTTGCCTGTTCGTGGGCATTCGCAGAACTGAAGAAGATGGAAGGCAACGCAAAGATTATTAAATTCATTGCGCGGGACGAGAATGTACACCTTGCTTCTACGCAACATATGTTGAAGATACTACCAAAGGAAGATGATGATTTTGCAAAGATTGCTAACGAATCAGAGCAAAAAGTAATTCAGTTGTTTGAGGATGTGGCAACCCAGGAAAAAGAATGGGCTAAGTATCTATTCCAAGGCGGATCAATGATAGGATTGAACGAAATCTTGTTATGCGAATATGTTGACTGGTTAACAAACAAAAGAATGTATTCTATTGGGTCGTCCAGTAATCGAGGAGGAAGCGATCCTTTACCATGGACGCAGAAATGGATTAGTGGCGGCGATGTACAAGTTGCCCCGCAAGAAACAGAGATCACATCATATGTGATTGGGGGAATAAAGAAAGACTTGGATGAGTCTACATTCAAAGGATTTTCACTATAATGAGAAAAAAAAGAATTAATTGCTTATCTTGCGAAACTAAGACTGATATCATCATTTGGGAAGCAAATATCGATGAAGAAGATCTAGAAATAAATTACTGCCCAATATGCAGTACTTTAATCGAAGACTTTGACATGGGATATGATGAAGACGAATGAGTTATCCTAATCCGTGGTATTACGAGAATAAAATATTTGAATCAGAAATGATTCGCGACTACTATGGATTTGTCTATCTATTAGAGAATAAAGACTCCAATAGATTTTACGTTGGCAAAAAGTTTTTCTGGTCATCAAAAATTCTTCCGATCACCAAAACTAGAAAACGTAGACAAAAAACCAAAGTTGAATCTGATTGGAAAAAATACTATGGTTCCAACGTGCAATTAAAAAGTGAAATAGAAGAAAAGGGTATTGACATTATATCCCGAAATATATTATGGTTATGTAATACTAAAACGCAATGTGCTTATTACGAAGTTGTTGAGCAGATTAACAGGGGAGTTTTGCTGACTGATAAGTATTATAATGACTTCATTGGCGGCAAAATAACAGGTAGATTTTTGACTGAGGTAAAACGAGATGATGACAGTTTATTCTAAGGTTGGTTGCGCATATTGCAAATTAGCTGTAAATCTTTTAGATAAACATATGCTAGAATATAAAGAGATTAAAGTTGGTACGGATATTACTCGAGAAGAATTTATTAGTTCGTATCCTGATGTAAAAAGTGTTCCATTTATTTTAGAAGGAGACAAGGTGATCGGCGGATATGATCAATTGGTCGAATCGCTACACGAATAGAAAATGATTGATAAAATTACAAGGATTAAAAAAACGGGTGAGGTTGTAAAACCACTTGGCAAAGCAGATAGCAACCATACATACTGCCTTTTTAGACATAAATCCCCAACCAAAAAGGGTAAAAAAGGCGATGTTCGCGCAGTTCGTAATGATAACTTGATTATTGAAGGAGAAAATTGATGGCAGAAATTCGTGATGGATTGTACGTTCCTAACGATACAAATAAAAACTCATTCGGTGGGACTGAACGATTAACACAAGAACTTGCGAAACGAGCAAACCCAGATCTTCTTAAAGAGTGTCAAATCATTTCTTCTCGTATTCGTAGCGACCTTCAAGAAGATAAGATTCGTATTTTCTGGGCGCATGACTTGCCAAATGATCCTGAGTCAAATTTCCTAAAAGATAAGAATATGCAGGATAAGTTTCATCTGTTTGTATTTGTATCTAACTGGCAGATGCAAGCATATGTGAACACATATCAGTTGCCTTGGTCTAAGTGTGTTGTATTACTGAATGCAATTGATCCGTTTGAGGAACACAAAAAACCCGACCCTGATGAACAAATTAATATTATCTATCACACTACTCCTCATCGAGGACTGCAGATACTAATTCCAGTCATCTCCAAGTTAGCAGAGAAACATCCAAATATTCATCTTGACGTTTATTCTTCGTTTGAGATTTATGGTTGGAAAGATCGCGATAATGAATACCTGCAGTTGTTTGATATGATAAACTCTCACGCAAACATGACTAATCACGGTTCCGTTCCAAATTCAGAAGTGCGCGAAGCATTGAAGAAAGCGCACATCTTAGCATATCCTTCTATCTGGCCTGAAACTTCTTGTATGACTTTAATGGAAGCGATGGCAGCAGGATTAGTTTGCGTTCATTCAAATTACGCAGCATTGTATGAAACCGCAGCGAACTGGACACAGATGTATCAGATGCATGAAGATATGTCGCGTCATGCTGGGACGTTGTTTAATATGTTAGACACAACCATTACAAATTTTAAGACCGCTGAGATTCAATCAAGAATCATACCGATGTCATCATATGCAAATGTATTTTATACTTGGGGCGGTAGAATAAATCAATGGAATGCATTGATGGATTCATTGACTAAAGGTTTTAAAGATAGATCTTTTCCAACTGAAACTTTTAATTATAAAGTTGGATAAATAGATGTATGAGCGCAAATGTCGTAAGTAATGTGATTAGGTTCCCAGTCGAAAGAACAAAGAAAGATGTGTTATTCGACTCGGGGACAATCAACCTAGACCATCTTGAGGATTATATTGATGATTTAACTACCGACATTATTTGTACGTTTGTTGAAACGGGATATGACGTCACTGGAGACGATTATATTCAAGACGTATCGCTTATGTTTGAGTCTATTAGATCCCTCACATATAAAGCAAATCAAACATATCACCCAGTTCAAGAAATAGCAGATACGGTCTTTCTAGACCTTGTGTATGATTTTTTAGACGATAAGCAATTATCTCTTGACTTTGGAGAAGAATTTAAGTAGAATTATATTTGAACTTAAATTTTTGTAGGAAAAAATTGTGATTATTGTTGATATGAACCAAGTTATGATCGCCTCTTTGATGGCGTCATTAAGAGGTCAACTCGTTGTCGAGGAAAGTTTGATTCGGCACATGGTAATAAACACTCTTCGAGTCAATCGACTCAAATTCAAAGATCACTTCGGCGAGATGGTAATTGCTTGTGATGACAAGAATTACTGGCGCAAACAAATCTTCCCTTATTATAAAGCATCTCGTAAGAAAATGCGCGACCAGTCTCCGCTCGACTGGAATGCGGTCTTTCAAATTCTTAACAAAATTCGAGACGAGATACGCGAAGTATTTCCTTATCCCGTTATTCAGGTCGAGTCCGCAGAAGCAGATGATATCATTGCAAGTTTGTGTTACAAATATGGTAGAGAACTTGGTGGTGACCCTATCTTAATTCTTTCCGGTGATAAAGACTTTATGCAACTACAGCGATTTTCAAATGTAAAACAATACGATCCTGTTCGCAAAAGATTCTTAGAGTGCACCGACCCTGATAAATTTTTGGTTGAGCATATTCTTCGCGGAGACGCTGGTGACGGTGTTCCGAACTTTCTTTCACCCGATGATACTTTTGTAAGTGAATCTCGTCAAAAACAGTTACGGAACAAACTTGTCGAACAAATAATGGAGTCCGATAAACCAACCGATTGGAACGGAATGAACGAAGAACTGCTCCGTAATTATAATAGAAATACTCTTTTGATTGATCTTAGCAGAGTTCCTGCTGAAATTGGAGAACAAGTATTTGAACAATATGACTCACAGTCTGATAAAGACCGTTCTAAATTGTTTAATTATTTTATTAAAAATAAACTTAAAAATATGATGGAAAACATAAACGAGTTCTGATATGAAACTACCATTGATCGACACAATCTTCAAAGATTTAGAAAAAATTTCGAGTCGCAAAGAAAAAGTAAATTTCTTAAAAAGTCATAGACCAAATAAATTGATGCTACAGTTGTTGAAGTATGCTTTCGACCCAGCAATTAAGTTTGACCTGCCCGAAGGCGCACCGCCATTTAAAGAAAATGATATATTAGCAGAAGACGACTCAGGTCTCTATGGCGAGCAGAGAAGATTATATTTGTTTATAGAAGGAGGCAATCCTAATCTTAAACCAATAAAACGAGAGATGCTTTTCATTGAAGTGTTGGAAAGCATTAACCCGAAAGAGGCGAAGGTTCTTCTTGCTGTAAAAGATAAGAAACTTCCCTACAAGGGATTGACTAAAAAACTTGTTGAGGAGGCATTTCCTGGACTATTATGAGTAAGACAAAAGGCGACCGTTTCTACAATGAAGAGAGGCGGATTAACAGAAAGAAAAATAAAAGATCTGATCATGTGACACAGCTAAAAGAGAAACGTGTACACAATGCGCTGAGATCTAATAATTTGGATGATTTGATTTCGTTCAACGACTTCAAACAATAAATATATCTATGCCTACATATAACTTCCGTAATATCGACACGGGGGAAATCTCCGAGGTCGTTCTTAAAATTTCTGAACTTGATTCATTCAAATCAGAAAATTCAAATCTTGAAATGGTGCATCTATCAGCGCCAAAACTTGCTCGCGACTCGGGAAATAAAAAACCTGACGATGGGTTTCGTGATGTTCTTCGTTCAATCAAAAAAGCATCAGGGAGGAATAATACCATTAACACCTTTTGATATGGTTGCGTGATTCCATTAATCAACATAGGGTAAAATATATGGCACTTTCAAAGAGACAAAAACGCACACTTCGTAAGAATGGTATTCTAGACGATCGCGTGACTGTTCCGCAGAGAGGCATGAAATTACGTGAAATAAAACCAAAAACAGAAAACCAGCAAAAGACATTCGAGGAGTATGATCTAGACAAGCATCTTTTGTTACATGGTTCGCCAGGAACTGGCAAAACTTTTCTCTCATTATATCTTGCTTTGTATGACATTTTCGAGTACAATGATAATACGAAAGATAAAATCGTAGTCATTAGATCTGCTCAACCATCTAAAGACATAGGATTTCTACCAGGATCCGAGAACCAAAAGATGGCAAATTACGAAGCACCTTACAAAAGTATCTGCTCAGAACTTTTCAACAGAGGAGACGCATACGACATTCTGAAGCAGAAAGGACTGATCGAATTTCAGTCAACCTCATTCCTTCGCGGAACAACGTTGGACAATGCAATTATTATACTCGATGAAGCACAAAACTTATCTTACATGGAACTCAAAACAGTGCTGACTCGTGTAGGTGATAATTCCAGAGTCATCATTTGCGGTGACATTCTCCAGGACGACCTGACAAGTGCCCGATATAATCAAGAGTCGGGATTAACAGGAGTCATGAAAATCTTTAAGAGAATGAACTGCCTTTCTCATATTGAGTTTGGAATTGATGACATTGTTCGAAGCGGTTTCGTCCGCGATTTCATTATCGCCGAGCATGAACTTGGCGCATATAATCCAAGGGAGATATTAAGAGCAGTATAATGAAACAGTTTGATTATGAGTTGTTTGAGTCAGTAGATCTCAAACGTGTGAATGAAGACGGGAAGCGACTGTATTTGACTGAAACAGGAGAAAAGTATCCATCGGTCACTACAGTCCTTTCCTATTTCTCTCGAAAGGGCATTGCTGCGTGGAGAAAGAGAGTTGGTCATGAAACTGCCAATAAAATATCTACGCAAGCAGCAGGTTTCGGTACGGCGATGCACGATATCGCTGAAAAATATATTCTCGGCACATTAGTTGAGAAAGAAGCAAACCCAATCGCCCTTTCTTCCTTCCGCACTATACAACCTTATCTAGATGACAACGTTGATAAAATCTATGGCGTTGAATTGCGTATGTACTCGCACGAGTTACAGACCGCAGGTACGGCAGACCTTATCTGCCGATACGAGGGCAAGAACACCTTGCTCGATTTCAAAACTTCTCGCAAGCGCAAAACTCGCGACGACATTTATTCTTACTTTATGCAATGTGCTGCCTATGCGGTCATGGTCAAGGAGCGGTATGGGATGGACATCGATCAGGCAGTCATCCTCATGGCGATCCGCGACGACAATAATCCTGAAATATTCGTCGAGGATATTGAACCGTGGGTGCGCATGACTCGTAAATTCTTTGACCTCCATAATCGTGGAATGCTAAGTTACTAATTTTCCTAGAGTTTTTCAAACTTTACTTTGAACGCCTGATACGCGATAATATCTCTATTGTGAGTTTCGGAGAGGGATCGGGACGGAAATTGCTACTGACTGCTATGGACCATCCCTCTCGTTTTTTTCCTAACCTATTGATTTTATTAAAGTTTTTCAAACTTTACTTAGATACACCATTTTAGTATAATGGTTGTATTGTGAATAAGGAGAGAGATATGTTGATTGATTTTGTTGGCGCTCGGGACGGTGGTTTGATCTTCTTTGGTGATCAAGCTGACCCTATTGGATTCGGTTCTACTGCCGAAGAATGTGCAAACATCATTGCTAAAAATGGACTCGCTGATATGGTGTCAGGGTCGTCTTCAATGGACTTTGCCAGTGAGTATGGTTTTGAGTCTGATGACGCTGCCAACATTCTCTTCCGCGAAGCAATCAAACTGTCTGGCGTTTAAGGATAAAAAATGTTTAATAATGTAGCAAAAATTTCAGATCTTTTTGAATATTTCGATAGAGCACTTGAGAATCCTGATAATCGTAATTCAGACGGAACTTTTAACTGGGACTTCGTTGACGCTGATGTGCACATGGATGCATCCGAAGCAGGTACAGTTGTCCCGCGCGAATGGGCGGAAGCATTTGAGAGCATGATAGAAGTAGTCCTTCTTGAAGAACAGGAGAAAAGTAATGAAAATTGATACTATGATTGAATTGTGTGCAATGGTAACCGGATCAATAATCGTTTTCATCGCGACATTTCTAATGCTGTATGGGGCGCTCGTGTAATGCCATTAGTGACAATGCAACGTTTCTTCCCTGCGCATAATAGCAGCGAAGAAATTAACAGACTCCTGGATATTCCTGGCATGGATCTTGATTTGGCAGAAAAATACTCAGAGTACATCGCGCGGAAATCGCGAGTGAAAAAGACTGGTCGGACAAATGGTTCCTATCGGGACTCGAACCGCCAGAAGGTGTATGAGTCTGAGTGGGCGTTTCAAAAACAGGTGGAGATTAAGAAGTTTGCCACCTTCAAGGATGCCGAGCGTCGGATGAAGCAGATCATGAATTCTAAGTTGTGGAAAGAACTCGCCGGAGGCAAGTTCGTCTACCTTGAGCAGAAACGTGATATGGGTGGTCGCAGTCGAACTGCTGGTCGTGCTCACTACGGTGGCAAGATTGATCTTTGCCCTTCGAGTGGCATGAACGAATATACCCTGCTCCACGAACTCGCCCATCAGGCAGGTGCCATGCACCATGACGTGAAGTTCCGGAAGATCCTACTTCGCCTTGTGTCGCGGTTCATGGGCACTGAGGCAGCGTCTATTCTGAGGAAGGAGATGAGGTCACGGGGATTGAAACTCACCCTGAACACGACTGTGAAGTCTCCTGAGGACTGGTTGAAGTCCTATCTGAAGGTATCTGCAGCAAGGTCTGCAGTTAATCGTTCGCAAGTCATTGATTTAGATACAGTTTTTTAAACTTGTATTTGTACCTCAATTTTAGTATAATGGTTGTAAGTTGAAAGAGGAAAGAAAATATATGTTTAACTTTGTAACCAAAAACCCCTACTCTGGCAATAATGCCCTTGAACTTGCTATCGCTGCTGAAGAAGCAGGATACTCGTCTCCGTTCTGGATGACCTTCCGTCAAGCAGTTGAAAACGGATACTCTGTAAAAGGTGCTGCTGGCACTGGTGTACAAATCAAGCGAATCGTCGTCAAGAAAGTCTTTGATGAAATCACAAAGAAAGAAAAGAAGATCAAGGTTCCTAAGCGATATACAGTTTTTAATCTCGATGTCCTTTCTAAGGAGGAAGTGTAATGGATAGCAAACCCGAAACTTGTTCAATCTGCTTCGGCGATATTGAAGTGCAAAAGACCCCCGATGGCGTGGTCTACTGGAAAGATGGCAACGATGCCTACCCAGTTACCAACGGTCGTTGTTGCAATACTTGCAACGACTTGATTGTAATTCCCGCTCGTCTTTTCAAAATGAGGGCAGCATAATGAGCATTGTAGTAAAACCGAACCGAACCGACTCTTATCGGTTCACCACCAACGACCGTAACTCGTTCGCCCTGCGTCTGATTCGTATGGAGATCGCTCGGGACAATGAGGTCTTGCGCAAGTATGGTTACACTCAGAAGCGTGTGACCGTGCGTGGTCGTCGCCCCAACACTGGGTATACTTGGAGCGGTGGCATCATCGGAGGATTGGCAAACGCCACTGAATTTGACGTGTATGTACATGATCGAACTAATCGTTTTTAATGCAGAATCAGCAATAGTCATCATTGGGTGTACTATTCTTTTATTCTACAATCTTGGAATTGTGGTCGGTAAAATTGTAAATTGGTTGAGGAAAAATAATGGTTAGGTTTGAAGAAAATATTATTGGAATTTGGTATGATGCTGAGGTCTTGAATGGCCGCGGTACGCCAACTGAGTTCAAACATGAACCTGTGTACATGCAGGGACCTGTGAACAAACGTGATGTTCCTTGTATTGGTTGTCCAAACTATTCCGCGTGTGCTTCTGACGTTACTGAATGTTCTGCTTTCCGTAACTGGACTGGTCGCGGCGACTATAAAAAATCTGATGTAATGCGGTTCATCCGCGCAGTTAAGTGATTTTTTAAGGAGAATATGATGTTTGATCAAATCAAAGAGTCAACCGACTGGATCTGTTTAGCAGATGTCCCGTCATCACAAACACAACTCGCCGAAGCATTTTGGTCGGAAGCATATTCAAGTGCTGGGGTGTACTTGGTCGCGCATAGGAAAGACATCGGCGTGATCGGTTCAGAGGTCTCTAACAAGGATATTGGGTACGTTGGGTACACCACCAACAATAAGTATCGAGTCTACAGTTTGCGCACCACTGGGCATGGATGCGGAAGGTATATTCGTCAACAAGGTTGGTCTCTAAATGACGTGTATATTCGGTTTCTTTATACCGATGAGGCAGATGCTTCCAGTCTAGAGAAAGATATCTTCAACGAGAATTTCAAGAACTTCGGGAAACGGTTCGCTTGGTCTGCTGCCTCTTCGGGTAATGACGGGAAAACCTCGCAGATCGAAGCACTGGTTGAGAAATGTAATATCGACGAACTCGGCGAGGTCTATGACCTGATCGATAACCGACTGAAAACCCTGCTGCTGCAGAAGTATCTTGCAGATCGTTGCTAAGTCATTCATTTTATTAGAGTTTTTCAGACTTTACTTTGATACCAGTTTAAGGCATAATAGTCTTATAGTTAAGTAAGGAGAAATTTATGAACTTTGAAACTGGTACTCATGTGAAAATTAGCATGTCTTCGCTACGCGGATACGTTACCGCGAACTTCTGGGACTTGGTCGAGAAGTTTGGTGAACCGACTTACAATGAATCCTTCGGCGAAGACAAAGTCGACGTTGAGTGGTGTATTGAATTCGAAGACGGCACTATCGCCACCATCTATAACTGGAAAGATTATGATGGCGGTCAACGTTGCCGAACCGATGCTACCTATCGTTGGCATATCGGTGGGTTCAGCAACGAAGCAGTCGATGCTGTCCAAGCAGTCGTTGGTGGGTTTTAAGTTGGAAGTCTTACAAGAAATCACTGTCTGGTCTGAATGCGAGTATAACGTACCGAACCATGTGTACGTTATCAACTCCGCAGGAAAGATGAAGGCATACCAGAATAGCAATACTGGTGAGTGGACAGTATTCAGTAAGTCCAAGCAGTTCGACAAACGGAAAAGGAAATTTGTCAAATTAAATATCGCCCCACCAGCAGGTTGTATCGAAGACCTGCCGAAAGGTGCGGTTGTTGTGAAGGGCAGTACTGGTCAAGAGTACATCGTACACGAAGGCACCTGTACTTGTTCCGGTTTTAAGTTTAGAGGAAAATGCAAACACACGGAGAGGTTGGGGAGTGGTTAAACCCATCAGACTGTAAATCTGACGCGCAAGCTTCGGTGGTTCGAATCCACCCCTCTCCACCAAATTTTTTTTAAAAAATGTATTTACTTTTCTATTTGTTTTCAGTAGAATAGTATTTGTAAGTTGATAAACCTTTAAGGAAACTTTGTTATGGCACATGAAATTGAATTCGTAAACGGTAAAGCGCAAATGGCATACTCTGGCGAGGTGCCTTGGCAT
>Ga0208644_1002985_pt1 | contig 13258 bp, 18 predicted proteins | sample VirMetDEL_Nov_18_FD_184517 | JGI IMG/M metagenome (GOLD analysis project Ga0208644, IMG submission 184517) | Aqueous microbial communities from the Delaware River and Bay under freshwater to marine salinity gradient to study organic matter... | ecosystem: Environmental > Aquatic > Marine >... | reverse complement strand
TTTTGTTTTTCATCTGCTATACGTTGTGCTTCCTCTTCTGCTTTTTTCTCTGCTGCTGCCTTTTCTTCAGCTTCTTCTTTTTCACGTTGTGCTTTACGTTCTTGATATGCTTTTTGTCTACGTGCTTTTTCTTCTGCAGCTGCTTGTTCTTCACGTTCACGTTTTTCACGTGCTACTCTGGCTTCAAATACAGCTAATGCTTGTGTTGCCTCTACTCTTTCTTCATCAGTTTTAGCAGCATTTTTTCTCTGTGTAAGTAGTTCACGTTCTTTCTTTATTAACTGTTCAGTTGAAGCACCTTGTGCTTGTAATAGTTCTAACTGACGTGCTGTTGATTCAGATAACTTACCTTGTGCTTCTTGGTATTTTTCAGTTTCTGTTTTACCTAAACCTACTGCTGTAGCTACTTTACTAATAATGTTAGAAAAGAATGTAGCAACTTTATTTACTGCCTCGAACTTATCTTTTAACCCAATAATAATAGCAGCTAAACCTGTAATAGCAGCAATAGCAATACCAACAGGACCCATAGCTACTTTTTGTGCTACACCAAATGCTTTAGTTGCTATAGTAGCTAACTTTTGTCCTTGTGTTAATACTTTTAGACCTTCTCTTAAGTTAACAACACCATCGATAGTTCGTCTCATACCATCAGCAAATGCAATAGCACCTACTGCAGCACCTTCAAATGCTTCTGCTTGTTCATCTGATAAGGCACCTGATAATACTAATCCACCAGCTAATGTTTCAATCGAACCACCTACTAAGTTAACAGCACCATCAAGTACTTTCATTTGTGCTTGTTGTTTCTGTATAGATGCCTCAAATGCTTCATTAGCATCAGTAGCTTTCTCGGTTGCTTTGGTATTATCCTCTATAGCATCAGTTAACCCTTCAACGGACTTAATAGCCCCTTTATCGTCAACTTCGATTATTATTTCTCTTTTTATTGCCATTGTTATTTAGCTTTTTCTTGTATTACTTGCCATTCTTCATTAAGAACTGCTACTGTTAAACCATCATAAGGTGTAGTTAATGCTTTTTCTGGGTTACCATCAATACTACCTGTTATTGGTGCTATGTTTACTACCTTAGATGCTGTTAAATCACCATTGGTAGTAAATCGTTTTTGTTCACCATCAACTTCAGCACCAAATGGAGATTCAATAAACACTTGTGCTGTACCATTTGTTGATGATGTATATTCAAAATGAAAATGGAATACATTATCCCAAATAGAACCTGTTAAATACGTTACAGTACCTGGTCCACATTCTACATTAAGGTAATCTTCGTATGCTGAACCTTGTATTTTAATATTACCTATAATAACTCTATTAGCATCTACAGCATTAATATCGTTAATAGGATTTAGTGCTATAATATTACTACCTGTTGTAACTAACACTGGTGTAGTATTTGGAGATACAATAAATAAATCCTTTACTGAACCTGTACCTGATGGTTGTACATTTACATTGTTACCAAATATATGGATATCCTTTGTTGATTCCTTAATGTTATTATCATTACCTGTAATACTTGAGTTACGAATATTACCTACAACAACGTTACCACTACCTACAATATCAGTATTTGATACTCTTTCGTCTACATAATTAGCACCTACTACTCTATTATCGTGTGGAATAGGTGTAGGATTAGCTAACCAACTACCTTCAAATGAACCACTAAATACTTGCAAACCATCTTTATAACCTGCTTCTAAAATAGAACCAGTCCAAGGTAAATCTGTCTCCCAGTATCTGTATCTTACTCCACCACCAGGGAATATATCTTCATCACCTATATAAATGTCATCATATTCAGTTGGATCCCAAGGATCTCTATAAATTCTTCTTCTTGGGAATCTTGATTTACGAGGTAATGTTTTTAATAATTCAACTTTTGTTGATTGTGGTTTAGTTAAATTAGCACCTGATATTTTATTTATTCTGTAGTAATGTCCGTCTATAAAAATAGAATCATTTAAAGCAATGTCTCCTATTTCATCTGGTCTTAAATACACATTACACGTAAGTAAACGTGAATCAACGTCATATAATTCATTAATGTAGTACGACCAATACTCATAAACAGCATCTCTTTTAGCAAATGCGTTTACAAATGATTGGTGATAAGACCAATGACCTCCATTTCCAAAATGTAAATCACGTGTTGTTTCTCTATCAGCGGGTACATTCTCGTTATGATGGAATACTGGGTATGATGATAATGTTTGTGTTACACCTGATTCATCTTCAAAATACCATTCATTTGATGTAAATGCACTACCAGAAAGACCTATTAAATCAGTATCTTCTTTATATTCTACGTAATGTAATAATCTTGGTTTAAATGAGAATGCTTGTTTTCTACCTTCTTCAAGTAAGTGAATACGAGGTACAATAAATGAAGTAGTACCTTCAATGTACTTCATAGGTGTAGGAGCAAAATATGTTCCTATTCGTCTTTCACCTTGTGCTAAATCACTTTCACTTCGCCAATATCTTTCACCATATATTTTATCTAACTTATTGATTGAATATTGGTTACTACTATCTTCATCTTCAACATCACTAAAGTAAAGGTCACGTGCTTCACCCTGCATAGGATGTTGTATTTCAAACTTAACACTTCTATCTACTTTATCAGTCCAATCAACAACACTACCTTTGTCTACCCAGTCATTAAACGTTTCTACTTGCAGTGTCTTTTTTTCTTCACTAAGTGGTTCGATTACTAAGTTAAATTTCTGTATAACGCCGTTAAGAAAGTCTAACACGCTGTCTTCTGGCATAAATGAACCACCAATGTTTACATTACCACCTATTAACGTAGATGGTCCTTGATACATTTGAAAGTATGAAGTTGTCTTTTGATTTGCACCTACACCACCTCTAAATGCTAATATTTCAGTTACACCTCCAAAGAATGTAGCTTTAAGTACTACAGTATCTGTTGCATTAAGATTAACATTAGCAAAGTTAAAGTTTAACGTTGCTGTTTGTCCGTCGTAATAGTTATTTAGGTTATAATATGCTGTTGGTACTGCTGAAGGTGAACCATTAATGTATAAATTTAACTCTATAGATTTTACTGTTGCTGTAGCAAATGAGTTACCTGAACCTGTTGAAAAGTAAGTTGCTAACTGACCACTAAAGCTATATTTGCCTGTTTCAGCTGCTGTAAATGTTGGATTACTAAATCTATCAGCATTATCATATTCCTCAGTTGGGAATGTTACATCAAATGGAAAACCATATGAACCACTAAATGCTTGGTCTTGTACAGCCCCATTTTTATAAGCATACATTGATTGTGAAATAGGGTTCAATGTAGTAGCCCCTTCTTCAGCATCTTTAGTTGCTAACACATAAACAGAGTCCATATAAGCAGACTCGAATAATGAAGACGTATAAGTGTATCCTGCTGTCTCAAATATTTTATCCATTACAGTTCTTAATCGAACTGCTGGTTTAAATTGATCTAATCTTAATGGTGAATCGTAATTAGTAAATGTATTAGGATCACCACCACTTTTTAGTAATGATGATTGTACATCTTTTTCTTTATTACCATATTCTACAAGTGGATATACTATCTCACCTCCAAATAAGGCATTACCCCAAGAAGAACTTACATTAGCATAAGTTAAATTGTGGTTATATTCTGTCCAATCTAAATCACCAAACGTTAATCCTTCAATAGCAAACTTAAAATCAACTGTTTCATTGGTTACAACTACGTTATAAATTGTATCACCACGTTGATTAGTAACTACCGAATCTAAGTACAATCGTCCTGTGAAAATAGATTGTCCGTCGTTTATAACCTGACAAGGTTGTGTTTTAATAAATGCTACCTCTCCTGAAGAACCTAAATCATATAGATTACCAAAGTATTCATCGTTTGTTTTTGTAGGAGGTAAAGCAAATGTTTGTGAGGAAATACCAAACACTTTACCGATATCACCTGATTCGATAGCTGAAATGTCTAATAAGAACTCCTCCTCATTAAATAAATCTAAATCGTACTTAGTACCTGACTCGTTCTGTGTTCTTAATATTGTACTCATTTATTGTCTGCTATATTGTCCTACTGCCATATTGTAGTTGACAGAATATTGGAATACTTTTTGTGATAAATCGTTTGTTTTCTCTGTAATAGAAGCATCTGTTATTACTACTGGAACCCAACCATAAGATGGTTCGTATAAATAAACATCAGCACTAAAGAACATTTCACGTAAGTTATCAGCATCAGTTTGTGTTAACCAATCACTATTTGCTTGACGTTGTTTTGTAATGTCATTATAATGATTTACTCTACCTCTTCTTGCTATATCGTAAGGTACACTATCAGTTGTAGTAGAATAATCTACAAACGTTTGTGTATATTCTTTTCTATCAATACTTGATTGTACGTTTTTGGCTTTAGTAAAGTTGTAGTAATCCCAAACACCATAAATGTTTTTCCAAGCAAATCGTTGTGGTGTAAATCCTGAACATTCACCAATATTAAATCTATATTGACCAAAACTACCTGATTCTAAAGGTTGGGCATCAGTAGCTTGTTGAACAAAGTTTATTTCGTAATAAGCTGAACTTGTTACATTGCTAATTCCTGCATCTACTAAGTTTTGTGGACCTACTGGAAAATGTACTAATCGAGTTGCTTGTGATTGTGAAGTGTATACTTGTGACCAAATTTTAGTTGTTGGATTAGCACCATAAATAGTTTCATTAAATATTTCTTGATCACTTCCTATTTGTGAACCTGCTGAATCATAAAACTTATAAATAGCAGCAAATACGTTTTGTGCTGATTGTGTTACTAATGTATCACTTCCGTTTATATTACCATTCAAGAATGAAATAGTACCATAATCACCTAAGTAAACTGATTGTGTATTAAACGCTGTTAAACCATTTTGATGTTGAAAAGTAACATCATCTGAAGCATCTTCCTCATCGTATTTAGAACCACTATTCCAGTTCCAACTTAACAAATCAAATGGTGATTCGTTTACACCATATAAGTTAAATAAATAATCACTACCAGATAATGCTGGAGAACCTGTAGTAGCATTCTGTATACCATCGTATAGTTCAACAGATGAAGAAACTGAATCAGCATATTCTTCTCCAAATACAACATTAAAATCTAATCCTGAACCTGTATTAGGTGCTACAACACTTGTTTCCCATATTCTATCTGCATTACTAAAGTAACCAGTCATAATCTGACCTACATTAAATACTGCTTTGTTAGATGGGTTAGGTTGTTGTTTTATACGTTGTATAAGTGTGTTATTAACGTCTTTTATATCACATACAAACTGCATCTGTGCCTCACTTGTTTTAGTTGAAGTACACACATATAGTAAATCGTTGTTTACTAAGTTTGGTGATGTTGGTAATTGTTGAATTGTAATAGCCATTACTTAATTTTTTCTAAATCTACTTCAATATCATTTGCTGTTGCCTCTGCATACTCATCTGCAAATACAGCATCGTAAGCAGCTATAGCTTGTTCAACAAATGGTTTTGCTTTATATCCTTTTCTATTAATACTATTGTAAATAGCATATGATAATTGTTCTATTGTTACTCCTGGTTTCGGTTTAATGCCTTTAGCTTTAATCCATTGTACTAAATTAGGTTGCCAACTTTGGCCATCTGCTTTTTTAGCACCACCTCTACCTGAATCTAAGATAAAACCATAGTCTTCCATTTCTAAAGCAATAGCAGTATTACCTTCACTTTTAATAGGAACGTACTTTATACTTTGAGCTAATTGACCTGTTGCATTAGCATTCTCCTCGAATAACTCATTGATAGTTAACTCTCGTAATCTATCAGTTGTACGTTCTATGACTTTATCTCTGTTATCCATTATAATTCAGGGAAATTACAATAATTGTAAACTGCAGGTTCTGTATAAATAACAGTAGATACCCAACCAAATACTCTATCCTGGAATGCTTCGTTAACTGGATTTAGGTTAGTCATTTCAAAATCCATTGTTTGTTGTTCTGCTCCTCTACGAATGTAAGCACCTATGTCATATAGGTATTGTTCTGTGTTAGACATTACTAACAAAGCATTTTCATCGCTTACCTTAGGAACATCAAGTGAATACAATTCAAACGTTAAAGAACGAACATTACCTGTTAAACCAATTGAAGTAATAGGACGTAAGAATACAAAAGGATATCTAATGTTTTGACTATTAGAATCCAAATAATCTAAAGGACCAGAAGCAAATGACTTTACTGCTAAATGAGCATTAGCTGCTGATTCGAAATATTCTACTACCTCTTTATAGCTTCTCATTGATAAGTTGTTTTATATATTCAGTGTGAATTCCTAACATAGAACCAATTTGGTTTACATTAAACCCACCATTTAATAAATCAATGATTTTATCATCTAATGTTGGTTCTTTAGGTGCTACAACCTTTTTAATTGCTTTTTTAGTTGTTTTATTTTCTTCCATACTTAAAATAATTTTGTCGTATTTTGTTTTCTTGCTTTCTCCATTTCTCTATTATAATCAGTATCAATAGCAAGATAATTTAATACGAATACATAGTTTAACTCAAAGATACTTTTGTCTCCTGTAATGTTAAGGATATTGGTTTTTGAGAGTGAATATACTGTGCCAAACCATCCCCAATGCTGAGAATAAGATTGTCCATCTCCTTCGTTATCGTCATCTTCTCCGTTGGACGTAAATATTGATTTGTACTGCTTGATAATTTGGTCCCTATGCCCAAAAAAAAACTCATACCTCCTAAGGCCATTGATACTGGGAATTTTAACATTTTCTCAGCACTAACTCCTCTATCATCACTATTGTACTCCTCTATTTCATAATATTTGAATAGATTTTCGGCAGTACCTTTAGCTATTCTAACCCCATTTTTTACCTGGAATTTTAAAGTATTTGTTTTATCCTTGGTAATAGGTCTGTATAGTAAAGCAGTTATCTCATGTAAGTTGTTATTTGGTTCCTTACACAAACGTTCTAAATCAACATATTCACCTAATGTCATTTTACTAATCGGTCTATAACCGTATAATACGCCGTCAAACTCTAAAATCGGGTAGAACGTTGCATTATCAAAGTTCATTAATGATAACACGGATTCTCCAATGTTAGACAACTGATTAGGTGTCCATTTAGCTAATACGTCTTTATCGATTGTAGTTACTGTATGTACTATTTCAATCGTTTTCTCTAAATCAGTTAAATGTTCAAGATTAGAGAGTTTCTGGTACTCACCAATACTTAAATATTCAGGTATTTCTACTTTGTATTGCATACTATTATGTTATATAAATAAATATGTGGTTTTCAAATTAAAGTCGTGTGAAGAAAAGAGCCCCATTACGGGGCTCAAATCATCAAACAAATAAAATCTAAAAAACGTGATGAAGTTATAAACTTTCTTTTACGATTCCAAACTAAGGAAAAAAAACCCTCCAAGAATAGGAGGGTAAAAAATTGGGAAAAATGAAATATACAAATGAACTACAGTCTAAGAAAAACCCATTTTTTATTTACACAAAATAGAAATATAAGGACGAGTGGCTGATTACTCGAGCTTAAGAATACATATCCTATTTTTTATTTAATGTTGGACTTAGTTTATTAATCCAATATAACTCTCTTTCTTTATGATTATCAGTTTCTTCTAAAACCTTTATACCAACGTTACTATATTCTGCTATCCGTATATATCTTTGTTGTTCTGCTTTAGGTGATGATTTAGGATTATTAATACAACATTTATGGTCAGCTATTCTTTTAATCAACTGTGAACTTTCACCTACATACAAACATTCATCACCAGAAAATATACCATATACACCTTGTTTTTTCTTATAGTATTTTCTTTTAGTTTGATATGACCTTTCATAGTTATCTTTTTGATACTGTGATACTGCTTTACTATGACAAGGTTTACATCTGGCTTGTCTGGTATAATATTCAGTTAATGGTTTTACTTCACCACATGTTTTACATTGTTTTAACTCTACCATTTGCTTTACCTTTATTTAATGCTCCAATGTACAAACTATTTTCACGATTTCCAAGTTGTTCTCGAGCCATATTTGCTAACCATAAAGAATCAACTGTATCATCGTGATAACCATTTGGGTGATGAAACGATAATTTACCATTAGTATTTACCTTATAGGTATACGCTGATAATTCATTGTACAGATAAGGGAATAATTCCTTTGATGGTAACTCTACTACCATTTCCTCTATATCATAAATCAGTTTACGAACTGCTTGTGCTTTACTATCCTGTGTTGTAACAAACGGTTTAGTTTGTCTATAATATGATTTTATTAATTCAAAAATAGCTTGTCCAGGTCCGTTAGTTTCAACGAGTCCTCCTTTGATGTTGTATTTTCGGAGTTCATTAATGATAGTTTTTGTAGATTCTTCATAAGTTTGTCCATTGAATCTAAGTACTTTTTTGACTCTGCCTGATTCGGAAAGTATTGTACATACGGTAAAATCATTAGACATACCATAATCGATTCCAAAATAATCTCTTGTTGTTCTTGTTTCATCCCAGTTTCTTAATATACATACATTATCAAGACCTTTAAATACATCGTTTGTTGCCTCACTAAATTCAGCTTCATACTCCTGTTTATAAATGTCTATAGGTAATGACTTCTGTTGTTCTAATATAAATGATTGATCTACGTATGGATTGTCAATAGAGACACCTTTAAATGAAATATAATCGCTATTAGACGTGGTACCACGTAAATAATAATTATAGAACCAATTTTTACTTTTAGGTGTACTAATAATAAGACATTTCTTACCAATAGCAGTCATCGTAGGTAATATTGCCTCACTTAATGCTTCCTCTCTTATAAACGCTGCCTCATCAATAATAACATAGTTAAAACTAAAACCACGTATTGAATCATAACGTTCTGCTGATAGAAATTGTATTGTAGAACCATTAATAAATTCAATCGTTAAGTCTGCTTTATTTGATTGTTTAATTATTTTATTACTAGCATTACTTAGTTCTTGGAATACTTTTTTTCCTTGATTATAAATTGGAGATACCCAAGCACCTTTTTGGTTTTTATTCTTTAGTAACCAATACAACATTATGTTTTGTCCTAATAAGGATTTACCATATTGTCTACCAGTTGCTACAACACCAAATTTGTGTTCACTATTAGCAAACCCATCAATAACAGCTTTCTGTCCCTTATGTGGTGTAAATAAAGTTATATTCATTAAAAGTTACACATTTCTTCTAGCTTTAATAATGCTTCTCTTTGCCCACCTCTTTTTTGATATGTTTTTGGTTTTTTAAGATGTTTAGGGAGTCTATATTGTCCAGATGGGGTAGTGTAAATGTGTTTTACTAATGATTCATCTGTAACCCAACCTTTATGAATATCAAGAGAACCCATTGATAAGCCATAACAAGCCCCATTATCTATTTTATAGGTTTTAGCTAAATCCCATCCATTACCATAAAACTGGTCTCCATTATAGTTATAAAACCATTTTTTAGTTTCTTTTGGTCTTTTATTAATATGTGGTTTTTGGATAAAATCTAAACATTCATCTAATGATTTACCTTGTAATAACATCTCTGTAGCATCATGATATCTCCAAGCTGTGATAGTAAAGTTTTGGTTAGGTTTAATATACTTAGTGTTTGGGAAAATAGTTTTTAGTTTATTATAATAAGGTAAAGAAAGGTGACAATGTAACTCTATATTATCTCTATTTGGAAACTGATTTTTAAGGTTTTCTAACCACCCCTCAATCATATCTTTAGTTACTTTTTGACCTTCTTTCATTCTAGAAGGTTGAATATACCAGCTACCATAAGGTTCTATTATCATTGAAGGGTCCATAAATCCCATTGATGTTGTATTTACATACCATTCATCATAAGCTAAATCCATGAATATTCTTCTTGCCTTAAAGCTGATAGAACAATCATACATTTCTCTTACACTACAAGCATAGTCCTGTTTTGACTTGCTACATAATATTACTCCTATCTTTCTCATAGTTCATTTTTTAGGTATAATATACAAAAGGAGAATAGATTATCCAACCTTATAGTTCCATCCAGTCATCCTCATGTTCTTCCCAGCAATCACATTGTGGTAAAAATAGGAATGGTAGATTAAACGTAGGATCACTTGCTTTAAAATGTGCTATCTCTGATGGATTAGCTAACCTACAATCTGTCATACAATGCTTACAATGAGGTGGTTTCTCTATTACTTGTACTTTAGGTTGTGGTTTTCTAAATTTTTTCACTTTGCCGTTCTTTCTTTTATTCCTCGATTTTGCCATTTTTGTGTTTTGGTTTTCGTGTATATTTTTTCTTATTCTTATACACATTAGGACGAGTTGCCATCCTAATTTCTTGTAACGTTACCTCTATTTTTTCAATTTTAGCCAAACGTACCTTTAATTGTTATAGGTTCCTCATTAATCTTTTTCATTGAAGGAACATTATTACCAACCCATTTCTTTTTTAACATATCATCCTCGTATTCCTTTTGGGTTTTTTTATATAAACCAATTTGATATCCTTGAAATAATAGGTTATAATAATCACTATACAATTCTACGAATGCTGAAATACCAAATGCTGGTGAATGATTAATGTGATCGTTTTCAATATCTCTCCAACCGAAATCATCGAATATAAGAACACCTCCACCTTTTAACATTTTGTGAGCAAAATAAGCATCTACAAACGTATCATCACTTTGGTGTGAAGCATCAATGTAAATAAAATCGTACATTTTACCTTCACCAAATAAAATAGGTAAAGCTACTTGTGAAATACCCCTATGAATATTCCATTTAACTTCTTGGTGGTTTGAAATGTTGTTAACAAAGTTATGGTAAATAAAATCCTCATTTTCCTTTAACTTATCAACGTGACGTTGCATTCCACTTTCTACAGCACTACCTCCAAATGTATCTACTACATCATAGTTAGTACCTTCTTGTAACCATTTTTCAGCCATATAGACTGATGCTTTACCTTCATAGCAACCAATTTCTAAAACATCGTTTATAACGTGTTTATTTACGTTAATATGTTGGTTAAATAACTTGTCCCACATTGGTATGTTATGTGAGAACCAATCGTCAGTATACGTGTATTCTTTACTCATTGTTTTCTTCGGGTTCGCCCCAATTTAATGTTATATTTCCTTCTATTTTTGCTTCTATTTTCTCGATATCGTTACCAGTGTATTTAACGATTTGATCGATTGCTCTTTGTCTTACCTTAGCATCCTCATCAGCCAATAAAGTATATAATTCGTTCATAGCTGGGTCTAACATTTTACTTAGTTTAGCTCTCCAACGTTCCTCATATTTTGCCTTAGCATCACTCCAATACTTAGTGTATTGTATTTCACTTTTATCTCCGTAATGTTTGTGACAATATTTAATCCATTCCTTATAAAGGATAGGATCATTTGCCTCGTATCTTAACTCAAGGCATTTATCTACTCGTTGGTCTACTTCAGTATGTGTTAGTTTAGTACCTGCCATTTTTTATATGTTGTTTATATATACATATTACTTGTAATGACAAGTCCAACATTAGCTGTAATCCATTCCATTGCCTCTACTGGTGTATTAGCTGTGTAGAGTAAATTGGTTCCATCTCGTACTATCCACTTCATTGTTTTCTCGTGCATAGTTTGTACTATTTCTATTTTACGTCGTCCCATATTATTTATTTTTCCATCTGTTATTTTTGCCTGAATTTCCGTGTTTTGATAAAGCGTATTTTTGTTCTAATTTTTCCATAAACACAGCTCCACCTTCACCTAATTCAATTTGCCTCCATACCCAATCAGGATCAGGATAATGATTTTTATTTGTTTTAACCCATTCTTTTGGTGAGTAGCTCCTTTTGTTCTTTTTGTTATGTTTTTTCACAGGTATTATTCCAAGTTTTTGGTTGCGTTTTCTTTCTATTGACCTTGTTTTATCACAACTTCTACAAAGAGAACCTAACCCACCAGTTCCACTTGCGTAGGTATTTTCTTTTGTTTTTAGTATACCACAATCTACACAATTAGGATTATATGGTCTTCCTTTTGGCACGTGTTTTAGTTTTAGGAGGGTAAGCAATATTTCTAATTTCTGCTTCATGTTGATTGTATAGACTATTTGTCATCATTACATATGATTTAAAATGACATCCACATCCTGGTCTATCAACTTTTTTACCCATCAACATTGTTCTTGCTGGAACGAAATATTCGTCCATCGTTTTCCCATTTATAATACCTCCCATTCTAGGAACGTATTTTTCTACTAGCCATAAAGCATTTTCTTGTGTTAAATCTGGATTAAGCATTTATTTCGTATTTTAATATTTTTTCACAACATACAGCAACAAAGCTAGTAATCAAAGCTAAGGTTAAATTCTGGAAGTATACTAATGAGGTCCAAAATGAAAGACATTGTACACACGTAAAGAATGATAATAATGGTTCTGCGAACCACAAATTAAATTTTACCATCCATCCTACTAATTTTGCTACTAAACGTTCTCTCCAATTTTGAATAGGACCGAACCAATGTAATAGAAAATTTACGAATAGGGCTATACCTATAATATCAATTAATTTCTCCATTGTCTTGAATTACTATTGCTGTTGCTTCTTCTGCTTCTATTTCTACACTATCATCTAAAATCTGTGATGGTAAGATTGTTTCTTTCCACAACAAGTATTTGTGTAGTACGTCCATGTTCTCATTAATGAACTTTGTTTGCATTTCTGTTTCTGTCATTATTTCTGTAGTTCTTTAAGGTATGCTTTTACTTCTTCTCTAATGCGGTATTTTAAACGTTGTTCTTTCTTAGTAAGTTTTTCAGCAACATTTTCTATTTGATTTTCTAAATCATCAAACTTATCTAAATATGTGCCATCTTTTCTTGTGTGTAGTTCAACGCGCATCTCTAGTTGTTCAATACGTCTAGTGATTTTATTTCGTCTCGCGTTTATAAACGATGAAAAACGCGTTTTAATGCGAGGTAATAATGTGGTTACATAGCTACTACCTATAGCTACTAATACTAATAATAATAAATAATAAATCTGTGTCATCCTTCTAATTTTTGGTTGCAATATTTTTCTATTTTATCTAATGCTTTATTTAGGTGTTTTTTAGTTGATATTTGGGAGAATCCATATGCATCTAC
>Ga0208644_1002984_pt1 | contig 13260 bp, 12 predicted proteins | sample VirMetDEL_Nov_18_FD_184517 | JGI IMG/M metagenome (GOLD analysis project Ga0208644, IMG submission 184517) | Aqueous microbial communities from the Delaware River and Bay under freshwater to marine salinity gradient to study organic matter... | ecosystem: Environmental > Aquatic > Marine >... | reverse complement strand
GTTTTGTTTGACCTAACCCAGAAGGAAAGCGTCAAAGACTGTGCCGAAGATGTCCCAAACTTTAAATGCTGAAGATTTTGTGCCTCAACGTGCTGTCTAAATATTAAAAAGTCACCAGCCGCAGGTGAAGCGTCTGCTGTTGTGCAATCCATTTTAAAAGAATTAGAAAAACCATCTGGGGCTGTTGTTGATTTAGAAACAGTCCAAGTTCCCAGTGAAGAGTTTGCAATTTGCCATCTGTCGGTTGAAAAATAACCAGACCCTGTAGCACCAGATGTACTCGTTCCCCTAGCTGCCACCTGCATTGCACCATTGATGATGAGGTTGCGACCTGTTAGGCCACCAGCATCTGCGCTACCAGCTAAATCTGCAAATTCTCTTGCCCTACTCATTACACATTCTCCAGTGCCGCAATGCGGGTCTCTAGCTGTTCAATCTTTTCAACCGCCTCAATCAGTGCCTTGGTAAGTAATGGGGTTAGCTTACTCTGGTCAATGCCCTGATAGACAGGATTGCCCTCATCATCTACCTCATTGTGTGTTCCGCTGATAGCCTCTGGCACAACGTCCTGCACCTCGTGGGCTAGGAAGCCATCAACAGGCACAGCGTCATCGCCATCAGCAATCCACTCAAACCTAGCTGGACGTAACTGCTTTAGGCGTGTAGTTGCATCCCAGTCGTAGTTGACTGCGGTCTTTAGGCGGTAATCGGATGTTGTGTTGTAAGATGTTGAAGAACCTGTGGAACCAGTAATTGAACCTATAAGTGTACCGCTAGTGTTGTGCCAAGAAACAATATAGTTATTACTGCCACCTTGAATTGACATTGCTTCAGCAGCACCGCCATTGATTGCTAAATAACCATTTGATAATGCCGTAGTTCTGTTGATAAGCAATTTACCGCTGCTGTCGATGCGCATACGTTCAGCGGTTCCGCTGTCAACTACTGCAAATGAATCATCTCCGTTGACCGCCCAGCGGTATTGATTTCCGGCAGCGTTTTCAATAGCTATGCCGCCACCATCTGCGGTCTTGACCACAAGCGTTTGGTCAGGCGAAGCCGTCCCAATGCCAACCCGATTGTTTGCGCTGTCAACGTACAGCGTATTAGTGTCTACGGTAAGGTCTCCGTTCATAGCCACGTTACCGCTAAACGTACCACCATTCTTGGCAGACACAGTATCCGCTACAGTAAAGATGTCATACACCACAATTTCTACAATGTCGCTTGCAGACAAAGCCGCCAGACCACCGATGGTATTGGCTGTCGAAGTGTTGTAGTCAGTACCAGCAACCAACGTAACGCCATTAAGCATAACGTCTACATAGTTGCCATCACTAAATACCAGCGTGTTGCTATTATCATCAGCACCGGACAGTGATGTTTCACCGCCAGTAGCTGTGTAATAATAACGTGACCTAACGCCAGTTCCTGTAGGGGATTTTCCTATGTATGCCATTGGATTTCCTTATGCGTAAGGGCTGTCACCACAAGCTGTAGGCCAAGCAGCCTTTAACTCAGCAATAGTTGTTGCGCTGTTACCGGCAGTCGGTGCGTCACGCAACGCTTGCTTGTCAGCCACAATCTGTGTGGTGTCTGCGCTTGTTTCCAGTGCCTTCATATAGTCTGTGTCCAATGCCTCAAGCAAAGGCTTGCGGGCTTCACGGATTTTGTCAGCAAAGATTTCCTTTGCCTTGGTCAAGTCCTCGCTAATCACGCTGCCTGACAATACCCAAGCACCGCGAAAGTCACGGTTAGCCGGAACGGTTGCAGTTGAAGCGTCAATCTGATTACCGTCCTTATCTACGATGTAAGTTGTAACAGCCATTATAATCTCCTAAGCGGCTAGTTTATCAGATATGCGCCAAGAATTGCGCCATTCTCTAGTCTGCGGTAATTGTTCCTTGCGGCATATTACCATCTTCGGCTTGTTGCCGGTATCCCAATTCTGCCAGACGCTTTGTGGGCAGTCCTTTTGAATTAGGTATTCGATTGCTTCTTCTTCAGTCATAGCTGGCATTGGTTCAGTCTCATGCAGCAAGTAACCTCTGGTGTGCTTCTTAAAGTCAGGCTGCGCCTCGTCCTTTGCCAACTCGTGATACACCCAGACAGGTGGTAAGATACCGCCCTGCAATGCACACGCCATCCAGTTTGGGTCAGGCACAAGTATCTTAGCGCACTCATCAACGCTGTCCTCATAGACTACACGATAGTCTGACTGCACACCCTCTAGGTTTTCTTTCGCCCAGCATAGGCGGTCAAACAGGTGTGTGCCTTTGAACTCTGGTGTCTGCATTAGGCGAGGTCTCCAAACGCTGCTAAAGAGGTGTGCGTCCAATCAATTTCAGTTTCAGTATTAGCACGGGCAGTGTTTACGTCCATAATGCTTGATGTGCTGGCACCCCTTGAAGCCGCTAATGCCATAGTGCGATTGCTAGTGGAACTATCTCCAATACACGAACCTATAAGCGCAAAATCTGCATCAGACATAGCACTGACTATAGCCACCCTAAACTGACCAGTGCCATTATCAGTGATTGAACTAGAGTTAAGTGTTTTACGAGAAGCAGGAGTGCCGGTGCCATTAAAGTTAATAAACGCCTTCGCACTACCATTCACAACGTATTCTGTTGATAAGCTGCCAGCGGTGCTGTGTTCCAGCGTATCTGCTATAATTTTTCCAGCCATTATGCGAGGTCTCCTACTACTTGTCCAAAGAACCGCAAAACATCTAACAAAGTTGTGGAGGTGTTTGCCGCACCTATTCCTAACTGGTTTGTTTCTAGTGAAGAACCTGCTTTACGCACACCGGAAAACGCCAATTTATTGTCATCGTTTTCATCCCATTGACAGCATATTGATGGAACATACTCATTGTTTTGCATATTATTAACAAATGAGTATTGGTATTCGCCAGTTCCGTGGTCTGTTAATGAGGTGGCATTAAAACTTCCACGCACAGAAATAGTACCCTGTCCGTTTGCCGCCATATAAGATTTAACCAACCCCTGCTGCAAACTTTGCGTTGCCGCACCGCCCTCAGAGGTCACTGTGATGTCACCAGCGGATGTCTTGCCCTGCAATTCGTCAGTCTTGAACAGGTCGGGGCCAGTCACAGTAGTAGCAGTGGTCTTGCCAGTGAGGGTGTCTACTTTTATCTCACTCATGCTAAGTCTCCAATATTACCAATACCTGCCCCGTGGTTGTTCGTTTCATCAGAACCTGACCCATTTGAATCTTCTTTTTGCCAACTACAACTACCAGTGGAATGAGTAGTTGGACCCGCCGAAAAATTACGGGCTGCGCCTGAGTAAGTGTAAGCATTTGATGATGAGGTATAATAAGTCGCTGTAGAAAAATTATTCGTAAAATTAAATGTCCTATTATTTGTGGCATTATCGACATTTGAAGAATTGTTCAAACTTTCACCAACTGCATCTGTAACCATATTCATAGCAATATATGCTTTGTATGCACCTTGCTTAGTCAGCGTGACAGGACTTGTGCCATCGCTGGCACTAATTGTGTTTACTCTTAGGTCACTCATGCTATCACCAGATTACCGCCGGTTGTTACCGTCAGTGTTACCCCTGTTGCGATTGTCAATGGGCCAGCAGCCAATGCGTTTTCGTCTGCATCAATGGTTGTGTTGGTGTCTAGCTGTTGCTGATGCACACGGAAGATATCACCACCACCAGCATTTACTTCACCGTTCTCACCTTTGTATGTACCACCACCAAGAGATGTACCAGGTGCAAACATTGCATTAGTAATTGTACCAGCACCTGGAGTTACAGTCTGCTGGGCTTTGCTTTGGAACACTACATAGAAATCATCAGTAGCTACAATGCTACCAGTCATTGTCAATGCAGTACCAGCTACAGTGTAGGCTACGCTAGGTTCTTGGCGAACGTTGTTTACGAAAACCTCAATCTCCTGTGGACTACCAGCAGGATAGTCAAGTGTAAAGGATGTACCTGTACCGCCAGTTAAATCCTGATAGGATACTGTGCTGTAAGCTACCGCAGGTATATTGCCGACATATGCCATTGCCTAATCCTTATGTAATATCAAGGTGACTAATAACTACGTCAGCGGATGATGCTGTATCTGACGTAACCTTGATAACATCCCCTGGTTCCATCACAACTTTCTGGTCGCCACCAATAACAACCAAGCTACCACCAACAGGTATCGGCGCAGCCTTAACCAAGTATACACTATCTTCAGCACCGCTGGTACGCGCAGATGCGTCAAGCTGTACGTCAACAGTAATCTGGCTGGTAACAATATTGGCAACACTCATGCCAATTACAGTCGTTTGTGTTGATGCGCCACAAGTCAAGACACTGGCTGGTGACGTGCCTATGGCTGTATCTGTTTCTGATAAAAATGCGTTTGCCATTGTCCTATCCTAACGCTATTGCGAATGCTAATGCTTGAGGGTCAGCTTCTGTTACATCTTGAAATGACAGTGTGCCTGACCCATTAGTTGTTAGCACCTGTCCACTGGTTCCGTCCGATGTTGGGTAAGCTAGGCTTGCTATAGTTGCTGTATCTGTATTGATACCGCCAGTAAACCTAGTAGTGCCAAACTCAATCGCAAGTCTTTCAGCACCTTGGTAGTACAATGTGGCAGCTTTGGTCGCCCCAGGAGTTATTGAAAAAGTCAGATTAGCGTCAGCCTTGCTTTTAAACGAGATGCTATCTGACTTAAACAGCGTATTGCCTACACCACTATCATGCACAACAGTAAGGTCTGTGTCTGTGCCAATGATGACCGCATCATCATCAGCCATCACAATATCAGAACCGTTACTTTCTAGGTTGCCACCAAGCTGCGGAGTTGTGTCATTAACGACATCACCGCCAGCGGTAGCCTCAAGCACAATAGTACCAGATGCGTCATCGTAGGTCAGAACATAGTCATCCTGACCAGCACCTACTGTCTGGTCTGCATCAAACGTCAATGTGCCAAGCGTGACATTACCTGTGCCATCTGGCGTAAGAACAATGTCAGCATTTGACGTAGACACAATACTCTGCCCATTGATGTCCAAATCACCACCAAGCTGCGGTGTTGCATCTTCAACAATGTTAGCAAGGTTGCCTAGTGATGACACTACGTTAATCCACGCGCTACCGTTGTAAACGCGCATATCACCATCAGTGGTGTTGAAGTACAAAGCACCAGTAATCAGCGGGTCGCCGTCATTGTCTACCAGAACGTCGGCAGCTTTTGCCCCTAAATACCTGTCATCAAAATCATCATAGCTTGCCGCAGCATTTGTCTCGCTAGTAGCGGCATTGGTTTCTGATGTTGACGCAGCCGCTGCGCTGTTAGCTGCATTGGTTGCGTAAGTTGCGGCAGATACCGCATCTACAAGCAATGCCCAATATGATGTGTTTGTTAGGGCTGTGCCAGTAGGCGAGTTCTGTAACGCAATATATACGTTATCTAGTTGTGCGGTTGTGGTTGACTTTACAATGTCACGTTCAACATAGTCTGCCGTTGTCGTGGTTGTGTCTGTGCCTTTGTATGTGCCAATTTCTTGGAAGATAGCCAAGTCACCATTGGTGTCAAAGCCTAAGATTTTATTAGCACGGTCGGCTGCCCCTGCCGTAAACTCAGCCGTAGCAATAGTGTTTGTCTGCGATAACTTGAGTGAACGCCCGACTTCCTCTTGTAGTTCTTGCGTGATAAATGTCAGCTTATCAAGCGCGTCCTCATGTGATTCCGCTGGGAACGGGTCGTTTGGCGTGTAGTCAGTTAGCTGTGTAAGCGGAGTAATCCGCAGCAAAACAACAGTATTGCCTGTGGCTGGGGCAGTTACAAACGTAACAGTGCCACCACCAGCGTTACCAACACCAGATACAGTGTAATTAGTTGAAATAGCCTGGACTGTTTCAGCGCCAGTAGTGTTGTTACGCAAAACAACCGTGATGTCGTCTTCGTCAAATATCTTGAACGTATACGAAAACGCAACGGTGCTGCCGTCACCCGCGTAGCTATTTTTAGTTGTGGTACTGCTAACTGTCATATTTAACTCCTAGCATATATATACAGCATTTTTACCTGTTGCGAAAGGTTGTTAGAATTGAACCGCGTATTCAGACGGCGAGAATATGAACTCTTGGTCGTTTTCTGTTTTTAACCGCTTTTCCATTCTACGCAGATACCCTGGGTTTGATGCTTCCTGTATTCCATAAATAAACAAATATTCCATGGCCGCGCGGGTATAGAATAGATTGATAAATGGTGCATTTTGCAATCCCAAGCGCACCAAATTTGACGCCGCATCATCACCCTGAATTACTTTTGAGTATATTGTGTATAGGTCATCAGCAGTTCCAGCTGTTGGGCCTAAAAGGGTTGTTGTAAATGACTGACCATATCTGTTTGCCTCCCCAAATATGAAGTCTCCAAAAATACCAGCACCGCCGCCCTGCAAAAACGCAGCTATGAATGTGTCTTTATTCTTAGCCATGTCAGCACTAAAAGCATCCCGTGGTTCTTTTCCCCTAAGGACATCTTTAGTAGCCATAGACAAATAACCCATGATTGTGCTGCCAATCATCATCCTAGCAATCCCAGCCTTACCACTCATGTGATACTGACTAGCTATGCCTTTTGTTAGATAGGTGATAGGGAATGCTTTTAGCTGCATGATTGTGCGGATTGCCTCACCGGCTGGTGTGCCGCGCATCAATCCCTGGTTCATAATTGCACGTTCTTTAGCACCTGGGGTCGGAATAGCAATGTCTGCCGTGTCTGTGTAAAGAGTGCCGAGTTTACCACGCAACTCATCAACAAAATTGTCACGCTGGTTTTGTGTTATATCTGTTATCCCTAGGCGCTTACTTAACTCAGCGTCAATTCTTGCTGGGTCGATATTTTCTACAGCCTGTGCAACCATGTATTTACGCCCATCAGCTGCAAACAAATCTGCGCTGCGCAACAAATCCCAATCATCAGATGATATGCCGTACCTGGACAGCAACGATTTGCTTTCTGTAGGCAACTGGTCAAATGTCTTTCCCGCTTTACTGGCTAAATCTGCGGCGAGTGTACGCGCAACACCAACTTTTTGAACCTTGTTCCACCATTGCATACCGTTGATTTTAAAGAATATTTGTTGGGCTTTTGCAATCATTCCTGGGCCGCTGTCGTTTGAACCAAACCTCGACAAAAAGTTTTGTTGCATATTTTCAACGCCAACATTTATTAGAAATGCTAACTGCTTCTGGTCTTTTGAATTGAAAGTGCTAAACACATCTCCAATAGACGAGGCATAGGCTTGGAATATGTTTTTATCAGTCATAGCGTGTATTGCTGATGCTTTTGTAGCAATGTCTGAAAACGATGAAATTGTTGCACCACCTAGACGTATCATGTTTTGCAACATGCGCCACCCACCAGCTATGTCAGCAAAATCAGCGCCGCCAAAAATAGGCGCAGACATATGCCTAGCGCGCATAGAACCGTCAACCTCTTTCATTTGGTTTTCAATGCGCCGCCGTGAAAGCGGTTTTTTCATTTCAGGCGTTTGCTTCGCCTCATACTCATCCAAAATGCGGGCAAGCATTGCCCCAGGGTTCGGGCCAAACGCCTCAAGAAGCCCTATTGTCTCTGCGTCATGCTGCATTCCAGACATAAATGCTTCTGCAAATGACATGCGGCTAAATTTTTGTGAGTATGCGTGGGCTTCATCTGGCCCTTTAAAATGTATTGTGCGGGACTGACTCGCAGACTTTGCTTTGTTAGCTGGGCCTTTAAACGCGGTAATCTTGTCTACATCTTTAAAGCCTTGAATATCATCCACTTTCATATGGTTGCCCATAACCAGATTATTATAGCTTCGCTGCAACGCTTCCTTCAGCGCGCCAGCTTCCCCTAGTTTGTCCACCTCTTTAGGGTCAAGCTGTTTTATCATGCGGGCTTCGTCTAGCAACTGGCCTTCTGTAACAAACCTGTACCAGCCCTCAAACCCTGCCTTTCGCATCAAACTGGCATCGTGGTCTTGACGAATAATCCAACTTTCCAACTCAGCAATAAACGCACCGTTTCTGTTTTTCCGGCGCAACATACGGCTTTGCGCTTTCACCAAAACTTCAGCAATATCAGCTGCCTCTTTGATGCCACTAGCCCCAAACTTGCCACCTGGGTATTCTCTGCCATCAATAGTTACATCGCTTTTAGCGCGGTAAACAAATATCTCTCGCTTTATAGCAGCGTCCAACTTGCCACTAGCAAATGTTTGAACTAAATCACGTTCTTCTAAAGCGGCTAACACTCCACCAAATTCTTCGTTGAATATAGATTTCTGCTTGTAGTCAACGCTACGGCGGCCATTAAGAACGTTCTTGTGTGTGCCAACCAAAAAAGCCTCTAAAGCCTCGCCTGGTGGCCCGTCGTATCCGTCAATAAAATCTTTCAACTGAGTGTACTTTACTAGGTTTAACACCCGATTGCGCTTTTCAATATAAGCGCGTATCAACTCGTTCTTCTTGTTTTCTGTGATAATATTTACAACGGTCTTATGTTCTGGGTCTCCAATAACACGGTTGCCAAACTGTTTCTCCAGTTCGCGCGCGTACTTGTCCATTAAGTCGTCAGCTTCTTTGGCAGTAAGTTTGACGCCCTTGGCCGTTGCCGCAGAAATTATGTCTTTTCTACAATTTTCATAACTCATGTTGTGAATGATTTCCCTGTAATACAGGCTACAGCCTGGTGCGCTAATGAGTCGTGGGTTTCAGCTTGACGAATAATATTGTCGGCTTCAGCTAAGTATTCTGCAACCTCATTGGAATCTAATTCGCCATTGTCCACCCTAGCCTTTATGTCCTCAATCATTGCTGTCAGTTCTATATCATCAGCATCTCTAGCAACAGGATTGTATTCTGGTTCTGCGTCTAACTCTCGCATCATTTTGCTAAACTCGCTGAACTCAATACCACGATAACCAGCAGCTTCCGCGTCAGCTATTGATGAATCAATGTCATCTTGGCTTGGGCCTTCTGGGCGGCTATGGGCTTCCATCCCGCGCAACTCAAAATCTTGCTTTTGACCAAGAACCCTGTAGAAGTCTTCTTGGCGCATGCCTTTTGGGTCAATTCCTAAAAGCCGTGCCTCCTCAAACAATTCCTCTGCTTTCTCAAAAGCTGGTAGCCTAGGGTCTCTGGGCGAAAAAAACCTACCGCTGTGCAAAGTTTTGCCGTCGCTGCTATCGTAATCTTCTACAATCGCGTCGATAATCTCCGCTACAGTGGGGCGTTCACCATCTGGAACTCGCCCATCAAAGTAACCTTCTTCCGTTAGCCGCAGACCTATTTCGTCAATAGAAACACCGCCTTTAGCACGGCTACGCTTAATTCCTTTTGCGGCTTCGCCAAGGTCTGCAAGGTTTGGGTCGTTGGGGTCTATCCCTCCACGCGCTAGAACAGCCTGGCGCAGTGTTTGTGGGCGTAATTTTGCGCGGTTAGACGGCAATGCTGCCCTAAGAATTTCTGGGTAAGCGACACCTTTTACCTCTGGGATAATGTCTTCCTCAAACATGCCGCGCGGCGGTGAACCAAACGCGCCAGGGTTTCTTTGAGGGTCAAGTCTACGCGCTGAAACACCAGCAGTTCTCGTTTGAACGTCTGCTTCGATTATCTTTGATGCGCCACGCACCTGACCTGTCGTGACAAGTTCGCCAACAGATGTTTGCAACGCATTGTTTATTGTTTGCGGTGATGCACGTTTAGTCATGTCACCAACTTTACCAGTAACAGCATGCAAGCCGCCGCCAAGTGCAGTGCCAAACACTATGTTCATAAATGAATCCATAGCGCCGTAAGTGTCGTCCTGTTCGTACCTCGCAGCGCCGTAAATGAATGGTTCAAACAAAGCTGCTTCAGCACCGCCAACTAAGCCGCCTTCAGCAAGCCTGGTCGCTGTTGCGCCGTACTTTGCTTTATTAGCCGCACTCACATCGTCAATTTTCTTTGCTGCCCTAGCCAATCTGCCTGTCTGTGTAGCACTAGATGCCAAGCGCCCAACAGCGATACTTGGAACTATTGCCGCGCCTACAGCTAACGGGTCGAACATGCTACCTAAGAAGCCACCACCAAGCATGATTGCGCTAGTGCCAAAACCTTCCTGTGAACGTGAAAAGATTTGGTCGCGTCTTGTTCTGTAATCAAACCTCTCGGCCAATACAGCTGCGGCCTCGTCGGTAATCCCGTCGTCGCCTACCGTTAAACCTTCACGATAGAACTCACTTTGCAACCAATCATCCTTACTTAGTTTTTTGCCAGACCGATTAGCTAAGTATAGTTCACCCATTCTAAACAAAGATGTAGTCGGATTGCTGTATAAAGCATCTTCAATGGCAGTAGTGAATACCAGGCTATCATCGGAATATGTGTAATCAAGCAGATTACCGCTTAAAACTGGGTCATCAGTTTGTTCTGGGATAAATAAATCTACCATGTTATGGGGTATCCCCAAACTCAGACGGTAAGTCTGGAATGTCGGAGACGCTTGCTGCCCCCGCAATATTAGCGAACATGATTGTTATGCGCTTGTTGTCCCTGTCTTTTACTGGAACACCTAACTCATCAACTAAATAGACACCCTTGCTGTCTCCAGTAGTCAGCCACGCCCCTTTTGTGCGAATACGACTAACAGCTAAGTCTGTCTTTATTTTCTGTTCTGTTTCGTTAGCGCCAGACTGTAACTGAATTTGTTCTGGGCGCAGTTGCCTTAACACCTGAGACAGACCAGCAGCAAATTTATCTGCGTCAGCTTGGCCGTATTTGGCCGGAACCCTAATTGGCTGGTCGTTTATTTCTGAATACACAAACTGCGATGTGTGGACGCGCGCAGCCAAACGCGCAGCTTCAGCTGGGTCGTGTCCCTTAACAACGTAAAGTTTTGCTAACTTCAAAACAGCAGCGTTCATTTCCCCCACAAAAGATTCTCTGCCGCCGATGCTTCCTTCTGCACCAATACCAGCCCTATTTAAAAATGGCCCTTGCTGGCTTGCGCCAGTAATTGATTTATTGAAGACAGACATCTCGTTCATTACATGCTGTGCAATGTTTTTCTCTACGTCTACATCGCCAATCTGTGCTTTTAGGTCTTTGTCGTCATAAGCTATTGCTGCCGCTAAATCATCAGCAACAGGATTCCCCGCAGTCACCATCAAGATGTTGTCAACAACAGACATACCCGCCTTACGGAATGACTGCACTATTATATGGCTAGGCGCACCAGGGAACTCTGACTTTACTTCGTCGTATATAGCCGCTTTCATTAAAGGTGATGCTGCTTCAATTCGTTCCTTTATATTCTCTTGCTGGTCTACTGTGAAAAGAGTTATTTCATCATCGCGCAAGCCGACGGACTTTGCCCACGCAACATAACCAGCGCCTTTTTGTTCTTCTTTGCGGCCTTTAGCATTTAAGTCGTAATACTTTTTAGGGTCTTTCTTGATGGCTTCAGTGCGTTCAATCTGCAAATCACGGGCTGTTTTTAGTGCATCGTTCAAAACAAGCGCGTCGTCTTTGCGTCCGGCGTCTACAGCAGCGTCACGCTGCTTAACCAAATCAGCAGTTCTTTCAGCCCATGTTTCATTTGATGCGAGTTCTAAACCGCCGACAAACTTATTAGCCGTGCTTGCTGCTTTAAGAACCCTTGCTGATTTTTCCGCTGCCACGGGATTTATTTTTTGCAGCCTGTCCAGGTTTTGTTTTGCTTCCGATGAGACAATGCCAGTCCTGGCAACTTCTAACGCGGCGAACTCAAGGTTTTTTGCAACTTCCGCACCTTCAACATTCGCGCGTTCTGCCATGCCAGACTTTAAGATAGATACAATCGCAGGGCGGTCGGCGTCATCAAGACCCGCAAATCTGCCAGTTTTGTTTTCAGCTTCTTCTTTTGCTGCCTCTAAATCTGTAAATGTGGCGTCATCGTCATAAAGGATGTCATTCGCAACATTTTTAAATGATTGGAGGGCTTCACTTTGACTAGCTGCCTCAATAAGCCTTAAAGACTTTCGTTTCGATTCAAGAGTTTTAGAACCTGACTTAAACACGCTTTCACTAATCTGCCCAGACCGAAACTGCTTTGTTAAAAAAACCGCATGGTTGTCGATGTCTGTTTCAGTGACATTCTCTTTGGAAATGACATTAGCAACTTGACGCTTTGCAATAACATCCTCAGTTGCCTGTGATGTTTTGTATCCGTCCGGCAAGTATTGGGAAAATCCGTTCAGTTGCGCTTCTTCACGGTAATTATTCAAGTCAGCTTTGATAAGGTCAATCCTTGGGTCGCCAGGAACCATAGAATTAAGCAAGTCCAGCTTACTATCAAATAGCGCGGTCATTTTCTTACCGCTTTCTTGCAGCCCCCTACCATACGCTTTTTGTTCAGCATCTAGCCCCTGTATAGAAAGGTTCTTAGCAGCAGAAGAACGTAATGCGCGTTTTTGGCTAGGAGTCATGTCTAGCGAATCAATCTCGCTAAATGTCCGTGTCTTCAACAGGTCTACAGCTGTGCGCGCGTCTGACGCGGTTGTGTAAGCGGGGTCATTCTCAATGTTTTTTATTTCTCTTGCAAGGCGTTCACTAATTTCAGCATCTTTGTCAGCCGTGTTTTTCTTTTTTTCTGCCATTCCAAATTGAGTGGCAATATTAGTTACGCTTTCCCCTAAACTGGCAAATGCGCGGCCTGGCGCTTCAAACTCTGAACCAGCGCGGGGGCCAAGGCTACCTGTAGCCAGCCTAACGCCGCCAGCTTGACCTTGATTGTATAGTGGAATCTTAGGCATTTTTACCTCACGCCATTAGGGTTGCGGCTTTAGAACCGGATTCTAGCAATGTTTGGTATGATGCTGTTTTGTATGCTGTTGCCTTTGCGCGCCCACCTGCGCGGGCAAGTGCCGCTTCAGATGCTTTTGCTGTGGCTTCAATATCACCGGCATATTGTATTTTTAAAGCATCCATGTTCACATTAAAATAAGCGTCTGCTATCGCTTGCATCGGGCTTCCCGACATCTGAACACCTGACGCCGCTGTGGCAACTCTTTGTGTGGCTACCAATCTTTCTGACTGTTGCCGTAGGTTGGCTTCCTCGTCCACTTTGGCACGACGCAAAATAACTGCTTCATTCTCGGCAACCTGTGCATTGAACTCGGCAGTTTGCTTGGCAGCTTTTGCCGCAGCTTGATTTCCCTTGTAACCCATAATCCCGCCGCCTAATGCGGCAGCGGCAGC
>Ga0208644_1002982_pt1 | contig 13262 bp, 15 predicted proteins | sample VirMetDEL_Nov_18_FD_184517 | JGI IMG/M metagenome (GOLD analysis project Ga0208644, IMG submission 184517) | Aqueous microbial communities from the Delaware River and Bay under freshwater to marine salinity gradient to study organic matter... | ecosystem: Environmental > Aquatic > Marine >... | reverse complement strand
AATAGTCGCTTTAGTTGGATCGAGTGTATAACCACTAGCTCCTGTCCCATCTAACTTGTCACCATTCCAAGCTGACTGTGCAATTGGATCATCAACACTTGATCCTGATGTATAACTTCTTCTTACAATTTGATAACCTGTTCCTGTATCTTCAAAAAAGATTCCATTGTTTGCATCAAAACTTCCAACACGTTGTTCTAGTCCAGATTCTTGTGCATTCATGACAAATGTATTAAATATAAATAATGACTTACCTGGTTGGTATGACATCACTCGCTTTGATTGTCGGATTACTTTATCTCCAGAAGCTGTTGTACAATTCAGGTTTACCGTTGACTTGTTGGCTGTGTAAGTTACAGTCGCTGATCCAGTTGTTGATTCATCAAACAAATTGTTTTTAGACATTACATTTGAACTATCAAAAATAGTAAATGGATTAGATACTCTTAATCTTCCAAATGCATCATAAGCATTAGATCCATCACCACCACCAATAACTGTAGGTTCAACGTTGACATTATTACAACTCATTAGCAACCAAACCTCATATTAAACCAAGTAAATCTTTCTGTTTCTTTTTTTAAATCATCTTGAAATGAAAAATTTAATTCATTTTTAATTGTATCTACTGCTTGTAAAATCTGTCTTTGATTTTCAACATCATATTCTTGTTTTGGTTCTGGTATGTATGTACTTATTTTAGCCATTATCTTCTTCCATCTGGTTTAATATCAACACGTAAAGTACCATAACGCCAAGTTTCACCTGTAGCATCATTTTCAATTTTAATAGAAAGTAATCTTCCTCTTGCTCTAGTATCTATTTTATCAGTAGATGAGGTTATTGTAAATGGTCCAAGAGGTGAACTAGTAGCTGTCTGACTTGGATAATTATTTAAAAGTAATGTAACTTTTGAATTACCTGTTAACACTTTAAAATCAGGAATAAATCTACTCATAGAGATTAAAAACTCTCCATCGCCTCTAAGATCTGCTATATTGTTAGCATTAGTAATATCATAATCACCCGATTGTATAAAGGCATCAATAGATGTTGTACCACTACTATTAACTTGATCTGTTCCCTTTTCATGTTCGTAATAAGTAGAAGCACCATATTTAGCTGTAATACCTTGAATAGGAAAATTAGGAACTGCTGTTCTATTATATTGTGTTGCATAAGGTAGATCAAAGACACCTTGATCTAAATAAGAACTTCTTGCTAAAGAAGATGTGGTCCAACAATTTTCTGCATAATTATAAGTTACGCATCTGTCAATTTGTTCTGATGTTGAAGAAGGATAAAACCAATTAATTTCATTATATAAAGTATTGTGTTCACAATATACCAATTGACTAGAGTTATAATTTATTCCTAAATTATCTCCCGTTGTAGTAAAAATAAAATCTTCTACAGAACAAGGCATTGCTTTAACAGTTCCGTCATACATGAAAAAACCACCTTCACCTGACATCCAGAAAACAATACCATTTGAATAGCTTAAAGCATTTTGACCAATTAACCCACAATTAGTTCCTACTTGTCTAACAGAAAATGTAAAAGGTGGTCCCACAAATTGAATAACATAGGCTGAACTATCAGTTAATACTAAAGTATAATCTTTACCCGATACCGCTCCAACAATTTCATTACCTTTATCTAATCTAAATGTACCTGCAGTATTAGTTGCAGTAGGTTGATAAGTATTAAAATCTTCTTGATTAGAAAATCTTATAAACATTGGATCTTGAGTTGTTGGACTGCCAATAGTTGTTTCAGTTCCAAAATGAAATACATGTCTGTCTCTATCAGAAACTTGAGTCAAAAGTGTTTTAGTAGGAGCTCCTGACATGATTGTTGCTCTATTTGCTCTAGGTGAAGCTGCGCCCGCATTCCAAGTATATGTTTCTCCATTATGAATAGTTGCAATTAATATTTGACCAAAATTATCAAGACTCCAAAGACCTGGATCTAGAATCACGTTGCTAGTTGCACTACCTGTTCCCCATGTATCCGAACCCCAAGTATCTGTACCCCAACCAAAACCTGCAGTTTGAAAAGTTGGACCCACAACTACATATGGATCAATCTGTGCTGAACCAGTGCCGGATGTAGTTCCAGCTGAAGTAGAAGGCATAATAATTTCAAATGTATTTGTAGTTTTGTTTCTTACTTCAAATGTATTATTTTCAAAATCAGATGTTGCATAACCTGAACCTGTTGGCACAGTGACAGAAGAAAAAGTTACATATCTTCCATCTAACAAACCATGACTGGTTTTGTTAACAGTCACTGTTGCAGAACCTGTTGATGCATCAAAAGTTGCACCTGTAATTACATCATTATCTAAAGGTGTTATGTCATAAAATTCACCAGCAAAATATAAAAACAAACCTTGAGATGTTCCAATGGCTACATATTTTTCACCTGCAATACTTGTAAAAGCATGTTGAGCACGTGCTACTCCAGGCAATGTTTTATTAGTATCAGTAAGTTGTGACCATCCACCTATCTTCTCAGGAAGTCCATATCTGAATCTAACAAAATCACCATCAATCCATTGAGATTCGGCTCCAGAAGCCGTGGTCATTTTATTAAAACCTGATTTAAAATTAAGTTTTTGCAGCATTCAATTTCCTTATTTTTGTAGCAGAAATAGCTTGTATTTTAGCAGGTAATACTATTTCTTCAACCTTATATCCTACGTCTCTACCATAGCATATATTGGTTATATTTGGAACTTGAATTATTTCAAATTTTCCCCTGTATTCTTTTAGATGGGATTTGATTCTTTCTTTCACTCTTTCAACATCATAAGGATTATTTTCGTCTATAGGCATAGATCTTATCATAATAATAACTTGCCCTGTTTTCTCTAAAGCTTTTTTAAATAGTTCTTGATGACCTTGATGCCAAGGTTGCCATCTTCCTAATAACATCGCTGTTGGTTTATCCCAATTTATCATTTAATAATCCTTTCTATTTGTTTTATTGGTACCAATCCTCCAAAAGAAAATATAAATCTTTCTCCTTTTTGTATAGGAGTAGAACTATGATTTTCTAAACTAGATAAAATTAACCATAAGTCGTTTTCTTCTAAATTAATTTCTTCTCCATCTATTACTGAGTTTCCTCCAATCGGAGGTTTTTTTAATAACACATTGCATCTAGTATGAACAAAACCGTTTGGTGATCCATCTTTATGAATATGCGTTGCAGCTCCATCTTTAAAATGATGGCCTAAATAGTTTTTGAATATAGGCTCAATACAACTTGGAATTAAACCAAATTCCTTAAAAGCTTTTTTCCATAATTTTGTTTCAACTTCTTGAATAGCAAACCTTCTTCCAAAAGTGGCTGGATTTTTAATAAAATTTTCGTTGTTAATTTTAATTTTATTAACGTGCTTCCATTTTTTTACAACTCTATTTATTTTTAATTTCATAAGTAATTTTTTTTATTATATTATCATAGTTATAGTCTTTAATTTCATAATCAACTTTATCGGGTTTTTCAAAAATTTTATTAGTATTTTCGTATCTACCTGACTCAATTGTATTCATCCAAACTGTAATATCATAATCTTTTCTATATAAATTATAAGGACAAATAAAATCTACAACACAAGTTTTGTTGGCAATAGTACATAGGTCTAACATTCTTGTTACTTGACGAATTCTACCAGTAGAAGAAAAATCCCAATCTTTAAACATTCCTCTTATTTCATCTGCATTAAAATGAGGTATATCTGTATCTGCAGTTAATTGTTTTGCAAATGTTGTTTTGCCAGATCCTGGTAAACCAAATATTAAAATTTTCATAAAATATCTAAGTTTGAATATTTTTTTATAACTTTATTAGGTAATATTTTTTTAATATCATATTCATTGTATGAAACTTTATCTGTTCTGATTTCATGTAATTTACCTTTTAACACACTATCGTTATAAAATATATCATTAACTGAAAATTGTTTAAGTTTTTTTATGTTTGTTTTTTTATAAGTTACATTTAAAAATTTATATATTTTTTTTATTTCTACTATTGGGTTTTTACATAAGTTTTTATAATGTATAACAATATAGTCTTCTTTATTTTCAATTAAATTTTTTATTGAAAATAAATATTTACCTACAATTCCATTTTCTTCATCCATTAATTCACTACAATGTTTTTCTATATTTTGTGGTTTTTCTATTTTTACAAAAGAAGCTAGCACTTCTACCACAGGTCTATATAAAATAATAAATTTTGGTTTTTTAATAATTTGTTTTAATATAAATAAATTAACAGGAGTTCCCCAAGGACCTCTATCTATAATATGTTCACAATGCCAATCTTTGTAATAGTTATCAAAAACATTATTAAAAATATTATTAAATGATTGATGATCAGGAAAATTTTCAAAAATTAAATTTTCTTTTAAAATAAACAATTGATATAAGACATCACACAGAATAGTATTAGGGGTTACTTTAATTTTATTATTTTGATTAATTAAAGATCCTAATAAAGTATTTCCAGCTCTTGGAAGACCCGATAAAAAAAATATATTTTTTACAAACAAGGAATTATTTTCTTTTAAAGTCACTAGGTAAGCCTAAATGTATTCTTTTATCGTAAATATTTTCTTTAGCATTTGGAGTTTTTACATCATTGTAGTGAAGAAAAACTTGAAAACAATGTTCTCCAGCAAAAGGTTCTCTCCAATGTTCAAGTTTATTACCTTGATAAACTAACATATCACCTGGTTTTAAATCAACTTTTACACCTTTCATACCTTCTTTTCCAGATGGCTCTAGATAAATAGGCCAATTATCACCTCCAAGATTAAGTGTAGTAGATATTTCACAACTAAATCTATCTTTATGTCTATGTAATATATCACCTCTTTTATATATTCTTGCATAGGCATAGTTTGGATATAATTCTAAACCAGTATAAGTTTCCATTGGTTTGTGTAATTTAGATAATAGAACTTCCATAGCCACATCTCCATATATAGAAAAAGTTTCTGGGACTTGTTCATCATCCCATCTACCATGCATAACTTCAAAGGGAGATAAGTATTTATTTGCAAATAAAGTAAAGGAAACTTGTCTTTTAAGACTTAGATAATTAGCACAAAAACCAGCTACATCTTTACTAATTGCTTTTTTTATTATTAAATATTTTTTCTTTTTAAATTCTTTATTCATATTAAAATTTATCTATCATTTTTAAAAATTGTTTGTGATCCATTTTAGTAATATCAGATTTCCAAAATTTGTAGTTTTCTGCAATAGTCTTTGCAACATTTACCTGTTCTTGCCTGTTTAAACAATTTTCAAATTCTTTCTTTATTTTATTTATATCAAATAAACCTAATTCTTTCAATAGAAGCGTAAAATTAGAAACATTAAAAAGTAAATAACCCCCTGGAAAATCTTCTTGTATAGGTATTCTGTTTTTCCATTTTTTTAAATTAATGGACAAAGTCTCAGGAATGGTAATTCTATTCTTTAATTCTTTCCAAAATTTACTAGTTTTTTTATCTACTAAATAATGTAAAACAACAAAGTCTCTTATATTCTCCATAATTTTTTCATATTTGTTATTATAAAAATCTATGTCTTCTTGGTTACAATGTGTCATATAATGCATTGCTAAAAACACTTGAGTAACTGTAGATCCAATAGAAGAAGACTCAATAGGTTCTACAAAACTTGCACTTAATCCAACAGCTAAACAATTTCCTATCCAGGGTTTATCTAAAGAACCTGGATCAAATTTAATATTTCTATTTACTTTTATTTTTATTCCTAATACTTTTTCACATTCTTTCTTAGCTTCTTCTGCATTGATATAAGTATTATCAAATACATATCCATTACCCCATCTTCCTTGAGTAGGTATTCTCCACATCCAGCCATTATCCATAGCTGTTGAAATGGTGCATGGTGGATATTTTTTAGTATCCCCTGTTTCAAAAGCAATTGCTTCATTTAATTTTAAACAATCACTGTAAGAATTCCATTTTGCACCTAATGCTGAAATTAAAACTTTTTTATACCCTGTAGCATCAATAAAAAAATCAGATCTATATATTTTATTTTTACCTTTGATAGAAGTAATCTTATCTTTTTTGACATTTACTTTTTTTATTTCATCTTCAATAAATGTAATTTTTCTTTGTTTACAAATCTTAGTTAAATATTTATTCATCTTAATAGAGTTAAACTGTATCTGTCTTGGTAAAGATTCTCTGCTTATACAAAAATCAAAAGTTTGAGATGCTGTGTATTGTACGGGTAAGAAATTATGTAAAACAATGTATCCCCATCCAGCTTGATATTGACCCCATTTACAATTTTTTATTAAATCTATAGTGTTATGAAAAAATTTATGTTTAGTCCAATTTTCGAAAACTAAACCATATTTAAAAGTTGCATCAGTTTCTTTGATCATTTCTTTTACATTTAAATTTACAAAATTTATAAATTCTCCCCAATGTTCATTGGTGGATTCACCCACTCCTATGATGCCTATATTTTTAGAAGAGATTATTTTAATTTTTAAATTTGGAAATTTAGTATTTAAAATTAGTGCGGCAACTAAAGCAGCATTTCCAGATCCTACGATAGTTAAATTTTTCATTTATACATTTCTCCACATGTCCAAATTACCAAAGAATATCGTGTTCCTTTTGTAACTGGAGCTACTTTATGCCATACAAAAGAAGGAAATACAACAATAGTTCCTTTATTTCTAGCATCTTTACATTCTATAAGACTTGTAACATTTTTATCTCTGTTTCTTGTATCAAAAAATAAATTGCCCCCTTCGTATTCATTGCCATCTGTTAATTGACACGTAACCGATAACTTTCTTATTTTATTATTTAAATTAGGATTATCTTTATCTTGATAAGGATTTGGCCATGCATCTTGATGCCAATCATAATGTTGATTTAATTTATATTTAGTAAATTGAATATCCTCTGGTGTACTTATTTCAAAATTCCAACCTGCATTTTTATTGGCTGTATGAACATAGGGCATTATTTCTCTATATATCCACCAATCAGTTAACCAACTTACACTAGAATTTCTTTGTTTAAGTAAATTTTTCTTTTTCTTTTTTGAGGATAAAGCTTCTTCAACTTTTACTCCTCCAGTTCCGGCTAAATCTTCTCTACATGAATTTCCAAATTCTATAACTTTATCGCAAAAACTAGGTGTAAGTGCTCTATCAAAATACCAAAAATAATTATTTAAATTCATACAATATAATTACAATTTATTACAATTCTTATATTTTGATCTGTACAAGAACTACCGCTATGCGGTGTGTTAGTAGGGAAAAAACAAACTTTATTTTCTTCACTATAAATTTTTTTATTATTTTTAAACTTTGTGTATCCATTACAAGTATTAATATAAAATATAGCTGTTTTTAATTTTTTATTTTTATTTAAAAAATCTACATGAAACCCGTGTTCAATTATATTATTTGTTTTAGTAAGTAGATTAGCTTTAATTCTATAAATTTCTTTCATTTTAAGTTTAGTGATTAAATTACTTAATAACTTTAAATTAGGTCTAGGTTGACCATCATCACAAAAAATATGAGTAAATTGAAAATGACCATCTTCTTCTGTATTTACATAAGGATTGTAATACCAATCAAAGCTGGGTCCCATCATTAAATTTTTTAAATCTGTAAATTCTTTTTTTTCTAAGAAATTCTTAATTATCTTCATATTTCTTTTTCAAGGAAATATCATGTGCAATTAAAAATTACAAGTGTTTCTAAGACCAACTACTAGTGTTTGGATTCCACGCATGTTCATTTAACAAATGATCTATACCAATCCATGATATTGTATCTTCTTTCCAATAAATAGAATATAAATAAGTTTGTCCATCAGTTGTATATTCTTTTACTGAAGGATATGCTACAGGTGGTTCATATTGACAATTATCTTCGTTAAAAATCCAGCTATTAAAATTCTTAACACCAATAAAAATATTTTTTTCAGCGTCATACTGCATTCCAATTCCTGCATAATTACCTCTGAATGCTTTTGATTGGTCTGCTGATAACTCACCTGTTTCTGAATTGTAATGTTTATTACCTCTTGTATTATAAGAAGTTCTAATCCAAGTTCCAGGCATGTTTAAAGTATTGTTTATAAATTCTTGTCCTTTAGCATCGGACTCGACACCATTAACCATACAGTCATTATCACTAATGACTTGTACATCTACAACAATATTATTTTCATCTAGTTTTACAAAATGTGCCATATTATGCTTGATACTTGTAACTTATAATTACAGTACCACCTCCTCCTGAGCCTCCGCTTGATCGATAGGGACCGCCACCGCCTCCACCGCCTAGTCCTGCAGTTCCATTAGTTCCAGCAGGGCCTCCGCCTCCAGTTCCTCCAGCGTAACCTGGACCTGATCTAACTCCACCGCCTCCGCCACCTGCGTAAGCTAAACCTGTAACTGGATAAGTTAAACCTGCTCCTCCAATACCATTTGGTTGTGCTCCTCCAGCAGCGTTTTTACCGCCACCTCCAGCGCTTCCATTTGGATTCTGTGGAGGTCCACCTCCAGGATTTCCTTGTCCTGGTACACCTGTTCCTGCTGAAGATCCTCCTGCGGTGTGCGCTGATCCTCCTCCTGATCCTCCAGGAATTGCATCACCTGGTCCTCCAAAGTTAGAAGAAGCTCCTCCACCGCCACCACCTGTGCTTGGTGTACTAAATACATTACTTGTTCCTCCAGCTCCTCCTTTATTTGTGTAGCCAGCGCCACCAGATCCTCCACCGCCAACAGCAAGTGGATATCCTTGAACAGCAGCTGTAGTAGTTGTAGTTCTATATCCTCCAGCGCCTCCACCGCCACCGATGTCTCCGCCACCGCCAGCTCCACCAGCAACAATTAATGCGCTTAATGTATTAGGAGCAACAGGAGTTCCTGTTGCTGTTTGAGTTACTGTAAAGGTACTTCCTGATGTGAACGTATGAATTTTAATATTTCCTGAAGTTGTAATAGATCCTCCAGTAGCTGTAATAAAAGCTATATCTTCTGCTCCTCTAAACTGACCTACTGAAATTTGACCACTAGATGGTATAGGACCATTTGGAGCAGGAGCAGATGCAGGAACATTCGCTCCTCCAGAATAATATTCCGAAAGTGATATTGGATTAGATCCGCCGAATTCTGTTTGGATATCAGAGAAATCTACGTTTGTAGTAGGTATTGTCATTATTTTTTATCCTCAAAATTTTTTACTTTATCTGATAATACTTTAACTGCTTCTATTAATAAACAAGTAAGTCTATCATATTTTACAGCTTTTACACCATCTTTTCTTTGAGCAACAGCTTCAGGTAAAACTTTTTCTACTTCTTGAGCTATTACTCCAACATCTTTTTTTCTAACAAAGTAGCCATCTTCTCCACCTTGTTTTTTAATCCACTCATCTTTCCAATTAAATAACACACCATTTAATTTTTTAACCGCTTCTAATGGATCAGGAATATTTACGATATCTTCCTTTAATGCAACATCAGAAGAATAAAATGCAGTTATATCGTCAGTGGCTCTTATTTGACCTGTTGTTCCTGAAGCTGCAGTTCCTACTCCTAAAGAATCAGTTCTTCCACTACCCGACGCTGTAATATTCCCTGTAACATCAATATTACCTGTGCCATCAATATCATTTGAATTTAAACTTAAATTTCCTCCTAATTGAGGTGTAGTATCTTCAGAAACTTCTGTAATAGCGTTTTTAACAAAACCTGAGTTAATAACATCTGTTCCATCTGAATAAATTAATTTAGTTGTTTTATCTGTAGTACCCCAAGTAACTCCTGTTCCAGAAGAAGTTTTAAAAGTAACGGTAAAAGCACCACTAGTTGCATTTTCAACTAAATAAGTTTTTTCAATTCCATCTGGAATAGTCACATTTACATTTGTAGTTATTACCCCTGATAATTTTATAACTTGATCTTTACCATTGGATAAACTTCCATTTGAAAAAGTTAATGTAGCACCTGTTGTAGCATTTAAAGCTACTCCAGTATAACCACCAATTGCTTGTTCTAATATAAGTAAATTAGTATTAGTAATTTGGCCCCAGGTTCCTGAATTTTCCCCTGTTGCTTGAACAGTTAATTTTAAATTTGCTGATGTGCTATTAGCCATGTTTTAAATTCCTTAAATTTTATTACAATATTTCATTTATGCAGCAGTGTCAACTTCTGTCCACGTTGTTGTTGTTCCTGTATCTACAACTGTCCAAATATTTTCTGTAACATTTCCTAAAGACATTGTTAAAGAAAGTCCAGTAATTTCAGCACTAGCATCAGTGGCTGTTGCCTGACCTTGTTGCATGGTCATTTCTTGACCAGTTACATCAACTTGTTGATTTAAGTCTATAACTACACTTCCTTGTGTTGTTGTCAAAGCTTGCCCTGTTAAAGAAACATTTGCATCTCCAATAACTGTTGGAGCATTTTCTTGCATAGTCATTTCTTGACCTGTAGGACTAGCTATTGTATTGGCATCTAAAACAGCCGTACCTTCAGCAATGGTTAAAGCTTCACCAGTAACTGAAGTATTAGCATCTGCTGTAACAGTAGCTGTACCACTTGTTATAGTCATACCTTGACCTGTTACTGGAACTTCAACTAAAGCAAATCCATCTGCTTGACCAACAGCAGAAGTCATAGCTTGCCCTGTTAAAGAAACATTTGCATCTCCAATAACTGCAGGTGTATTTTCCTGCATAGTTAATTCTATTCCTGTAGGAATAATATCTGCAGTACCTGTTACAATAACGTTATCTGGAGTAAATGTACTTGGACTTTGAGTAGCAAAAGGAGCTTCACCAAAAGCTGTTAAAGTATCTTGTTCAAAGATTTGATTGACTACAGTTAAAGTCTGTCCAGTTACAGGAACATTAACACCTAGTTCTCCCGTAATAGTAACTGATCCTGTTGCACCAGTAATTTGTAAACCTGATACTGCAACCGTATTATCTGAAGGTTCAGCTGAGAAAGGTGTTTCTGAATATGCATTAATAGCAAAAGCCATAAATTAGGCTCCTGTTTTTAGTGCTTCTATTTCTTTTTTAAGTTCTTTGATAGATTCAATTAATACAGCACAAAGTCTTTCGTATCTAACTGCTTTAGATCCGTCTTCTCTTGTTGCTACAAGTTCAGGTAACACTGCTTCTACATCTTGTGCAATTACTCCAACTTCTTTTTCATCTACTAAATGTTTATTTTTTTCTAAAGCTTCTTTAGTCCAGTTATAGTAAACACCATTTAATTGAGAAACTTTATCTAATGAATTTTCAATATTAACAATATTTTGTTTTAAATTTCTATCAGAAGTGAAAAAAGCTGTTACATCTCCTGTTGCTGTAATAGCACCTGTCACTGCTAAAGTTGAACCATCAAATGTCATGTTTGCTTCTGCATTCATGCCATCTGTTCCAGTTGCAGTAACGACTCTATTGTTTGAACCATTAGTCATGAAGTCAGACACATCGACAGAAATAGAATCTGCAGCTACATCAATACCAGTTCCAGCACCAACGGCTAAAGAACCTGATGTTGTAACTGATCCAGTTAAACCATTTCCTCCAGTAACTGAAGTTACCGTTCCAGTGTTAGTAGTAAATCCACTATCATTATTAAATCCTGAGATAGCAATATTTGCTTTTGTTAATTTCTTTTGAGCATTAACACTATCAACTACAACAAAAAAATCCCCATCTCCATCTGAAGTAGAAGTTGTAAGTTCTGATAAATCTACGTTAACTGCATCTGCAGTTACATCAATTAAAGTTCCTGCTCCAACTGCTAGTGATCCAGAAGTTGTAACTGATCCTGTTAATCCATCCCCACCTGATACAGAAGTAACAGTACCTGTATTAGTAGTAAATCCACTGTCGTTATTAAATCCTGAGATATTGATATTTGCTTTTGTTAATTTCTTTTGAGCATTTACTGAATCAACTACAGCGAAAAAATCTCCGTCTGCGTCTGAAGTAGAAGTTGTTAATTCTGATAAATCTACATCTATTGTTGGTGTTGCTCCTTCACCACTATTATTTTGTAAATCAATTAAATTTCCTGCTGTTAAAGAAGCTACATAATCTCCAGTGGTATCTGTTGTTAAAGTAACTGTATTTAATTCTGCAATTGATCCTAGCCCTAATGTTGTTCTTTGTGCTGCAGCATCTGCATCATCTAATAAGGCTTTACCTGCAGTAGTTAAATCATAAGTTCCTGCAGTTCCAGAACCTGTAAATTGAATACCTTTATCTGCTGCTGAAGTTAATCCTCCAATTGCAGCAAGATCTGCGTCTAATCTTGCATTGTCTACAGTTCCACTTGCAAGGTTACTTGCATTTAAATTTGTTAATGCAGAACCATTAGCTGCTGGAAGTGTTGCAGGGAATCTTGCATCAGGTACTGTACCTGAAGCTAAATTATCTGCGTTTAAATTTGTTAAATTAGATCCATTGTTTGCAACAATGTTTCCAGATGAATCAAGGATAACGGCTTTAGATGCAGGTAATGTACAGAATACATTTTTAGTTCCTGCAGAAAAGTTAACTGCAGCATCACTATTTGATGAAGATATAATTGTATCTCTTGATAAAGTGCCAGCACCAACAGTTCCTAAACCAACTTCAAATTCTCCATTTGAGTTTACAATAGAATAATATGTTGTGTTCGTATTCCCTATTGCAGTAGAAAAAGTTTCAAACCCAGAAACAGCTCCTGCAAGCGTGAATGTACCTGTACCAGTAGTGGTAGAGGTTTCTTTAACCCTATCATTTACAACTAATGCCATTTAGTTCTCCTTAACCAGAAATTCTTAATATAGCCGCTGCTGTAGTAAACGCCGGAAACTGAATTGTAAAAGTTCCTGATGTAGCTGTTTTATCTCCTCCAAAATCTAAAACTGCAACTGCTGCATTAGAAACTGCAGAAGATGTATTATAGATTAAAGCGCCTCTAGCTGTTAGCGTAACACCAGTGAATGATAAATCTGCAAAGTCAACAATCGCAACACCTGATGCAATTGAAGTAGTTTGACCTGTCAGAGCTCCACCACCTGCTGTATACTGACCACTATCACCAACTTCATTAGAAGCTGAATAAGCAGTTGTAGCTGAGTTTAGAGTAGCTGAAGAAGTATAAAGAGCTAGTTTAAATTTATCACCACCAGAAGCAAAATTTGCATCTCCTT
>Ga0208644_1002977_pt1 | contig 13270 bp, 15 predicted proteins | sample VirMetDEL_Nov_18_FD_184517 | JGI IMG/M metagenome (GOLD analysis project Ga0208644, IMG submission 184517) | Aqueous microbial communities from the Delaware River and Bay under freshwater to marine salinity gradient to study organic matter... | ecosystem: Environmental > Aquatic > Marine >... | reverse complement strand
GGTTATCGCAAGCGCGCGTAATTTTTTTAGCGTCAGCCGTAAATGCTTCTTAACCGTTGCGCCGCAAGGGATCTCACCAGTCGCACAAATGAGACTTTCCTTAGGACGGTTTAGCAGCGTTTAGTAGGAGTTAAGTTAACGCTAGATCTAGTTAACTCTTTGCTGATCACGTTTGCCGAACTGGCAATGATCAAGGGATGCTCGAAGGCTGCTGTGACGCACGCGAGCAAGAGTCGGATTGCTGCTGCGGTGGTGATCAAGGATGAGAAGAAATGGCTTGACCGTGACTTGGCGCTGGAGCTGTGGAACAAGAACACGGCGGCAACACCGCTGAGCAAGGTGAGCAAACCTGACCCTGTGGAGCCTGTGCCGGAACCGCCGAAGGATGCGAAAGAATTACGCCGGCGCGTCGATGCGTTGCCAGACGACTTGATTCCGGACCTGAACGAGAGCAGGGCAAGGCGTGAGCACTATCAGGCGGAGCTAGCGAAGCTGCAGGTGACGCAGCAACGCGGCGAGTTGGTGCCTGTGGAGCAGGTGAAGAAAGAAGCGTTCGCGCTGGGTCGGAGTGTGCGTGAGGCGCTGGCGAATTTGGCGGATCGGCTGAGCCACCAGCTGGCGGGCGAGACGGATCCTGCGCAGATCCACCGGGTGCTGACTGATGAGCACCGTGCGGCGCTTGTGGAGCTTGCAGATGGCTAATCCGTGGCGTGATGGGTTCCTGGAGGGATTGCGTCCTGAGGAGCCTCTGACGGTCTCTCAGTGGGCTGACAGGTATCGGAAGCTAAGCAGCAAGGCAAGCGCGGAGCCTGGACCTTGGAGGACCAGCAGGACGCCATATCTGCAGGAACCGATGGACTGCCTGAGCACGACCAGCAATGTGCAGCGGGTGGTGATGCAGTTCGCAGCGCAGACAGGCAAGACGGAGGCGGGCAGCAACTGGCTGGGTTATGTGATCGACCATGCGCCTGGTCCGATGTTGTGCGTGCAGCCAACGATCGAGATGGCCAAGCGGCTTAGTAAGCAGCGGCTGGAGTCGATGATTACGGACACGCCGTGCTTGGCTGAGAAGATTGCGCCGGCGCGGAGCAGGGACTCTGGCAACACGCTGTTTAGCAAGGAGTTCAGCGGCGGCATCATGCTGCTGGCTGGGGCTAACAGCGCGACGGGTTTGCGATCAGCGCCCTGTCGGTATTTGTTCTGTGACGAGGTTGATGCGTTCCCTGCTGATGTGGATGGCGAGGGCGACCCGGTTGGATTGGCGGAACGGCGGACGACGACGTTTGCGCGGCGGAAGATTCTGCTGACCAGTACGCCAACGGTGAAGGATTTCAGCCGGATCGAGGCTGAGTATTTGCGAAGTGATCAGCGGCGGTTCTATGTGCCGTGCCCGAGCTGTGGGGTGATGGATTGGCTGAAGTGGCCACAGCTGAAGTGGGAGGACCGGCGGCCGGACACGGTGCGATATGAGTGCGAGCACTGCGGCGTGCGATTTGAGGAGGTGCATAAACCGCGGATGCTGGCTGCTGGTGAGTGGCGCGCTACGGCGCCGAGCGACGGCAAGACTGCGGGATTCCACCTATCGGGGTTGTATAGCCCGCTGGGCTGGTGCAGCTGGGAGCAGCTGGTCGATGATTTCCTGCGAGCTAAGGGTGATGCGCCGGCGCTGAAGGCATTTGTTAATACGCGGCTGGCGGAGACGTGGGAGGAGGACTACGCCGCGGCCGTGAATGCGGATGGATTGATGGCGAAGCGATTGGCGTATGAGCCGGGCACATGCCCTGAGGGAGTGGTGCTACTGACGGCTGGCGTCGACGTGCAGGACAACCGCCTGGCGTGCAGTGTGTGGGGCTGGGGCGAGGGTGAAACGGGCTGGCTGATTTGGCACCAGGAGTTGATGGGCGACCCGACGCAGAACGAGGTGTGGGGGCAGTTGGATCAGGTGTTGGCGACTAAGTGGCCAACGGCTGGCGGCAAGGAGTTGACAATCAAGCAGCTAGCTGTGGACTCTGGCGGCCATTGCACGCATGAGGTCTACCGCTGGGTGCGGGAGAGGTTGGGGCAGGGCGCAATGGCGATCAAGGGCAGCAGCCGGAGAAATAGTCCGGCAGTCGGCAAGGGCAGCAAGGTGGATGTGAACTGGCGCGGCAAGACACTGAAGCGCGGCGTGACGCTTTACATGCTTGGGACGGACACGATCAAAACGACGTTGTTTGGCAGGTTGCGGCACAACGAAGGCACCAGTTCGCTGAATTTTGGGATGGGCGCCGACGATGAGTATTTCAAGCAGCTAACGAGTGAACGCCAAGCGCTGCGATACCACCGCGGATTCCCGATTCGGGAATGGGTGAAAAAGGCAGGTGATCGAAATGAGGCGCTGGACTGCTTGGTTTATGCCTATGCGGCGCTGCAGTTGTTCAGCCGCCGAATGAACCCTGGGACTATGTGGGAGCAGTTGCGGCAGGAGTTGGAGGAAGGTAAGAAGGCGCCGCTAAGATCGAGAAAGAAGCCGCCGGTAGCGGCCAATAGCTTTGTGAGCAGTTGGTAGTGGCAATCCCGATCCCAGCGCAAATCAGAGCCGGCGACACGGTGAAATGGCGTGTCGATGCCAGCCGCGACAGCTTCGGCAATGCGGTTGATAGCAGCAACTGGTCGTTGAGTTATTACATCCGCAGCAATACTGCAGGCGAGGGCGTCACTGTTAGCGGCAGTGCTTATGGCGCTGGGTGGGAGTTCACGCTTAGCGCAACTGATAGTGCAACGCTGGACGCTGGTGATTATTACTGGCAGTCGATTGCGACCTATGGCAGCGAAAAGCTGACGCTCGGCGCTGGCCAGCTGCAGGTATTAGCGGCGCTGAATTATTCGGGCTCGCCTGCTGCTTATGACGGGCGGACGCAAGCGCAGACTGATTTGGATGCTGTGCAAGCTGCGATCCGCGCGATCATTAGCGGCCAGGCAAAGCAGTACAGCATTGGCGGGCGGAGTTTTACCAAGCTGGATTTGGCTGACTTAATGCAGAGAGAAAGTAGCCTTAAGGCTGAGGTAAAACGCGAGCAGAAGGCCGCCCTGATCGCCAATGGTCTGGGTAACCCCCACAACCTGTTCGTGAGGTTCTGATGGGTTTCCGCACGCGACTGTTCAAGGCTTTGGGCTTTGAGCCAATCAAGCAACGCCGGCCGCGGCGGATGTATGAGGGCGCAATGGTCAGCCGCTTGACTAGCGACTGGATTGCTGGCGGCAATAGCGCGGATGCTGAGATCAACGGCAGCTTGAGTCGTCTGCGCAATCGTGCGCGGCAACTGGTGCGCGATTCGGACTATGCGCGGCAGGCCAAGCGTGCGGTGGTGTCGAACGTGATTGGCACTGGCATCAGGATGCAGGCGCAGGTGCCGATGCAACGTGGCGGCCGCTTAGATGATGGGCTGAACAGCGCCATCGAAATGGCATGGCGGCAGTGGGGTTACAAGGAGTATTGCGACGTTGCTGGCCGGCTGTGCTTTGCCGAGATCGAGCGCATGGCGATCGGCGCGATGTGCGAAAGCGGCGAGGTGTTTATCCGTCTGATTCGTCAACCGTTCGGCGGCAGCCAAGTGCCGTTTGCGTTGCAGATTATTGAGTCGGACCAGCTGGACGAGACCTACACCGGCGCTAGCACTGTTGGCGGCAACGAATGGCGCATGGGCGTCGAGGTCGACAAATGGGGTCGGCCTGTGCAGTACGCATTCCTGCAGAAGCATCCTGGCGATGGTCCGTTCTCTGGCACGCCGGGCAAGCGCCATCTGATGCTGCCTGCTTCAGAGGTGCTGCATCTTGCGATCTTGGAACGCCCCGGCCAGACACGCGGCGTGACTTGGTTCGCTTCGGCGATCAAGCGGATGCATCATCTGTCGGGCTATGAAGAGGCCGAGGTGGTGCGCGCACGGGCTAGCAGCGCACTGATGGGATTCATCACCAGCCCTGAGGGTGAGCTTGATCCTGGTGGTGAGGTGTATGACGGCGAGCGCGTTTCGACATTTGAACCTGGCGTGTTCAAGTATCTGCAGCCAGGCGAGAGCGTCAGTGTTCCAAGCCTGGATGCACCGGATGGGCAATTTGAGCCATTCCTGCGGGCGATGCTGCGCGCTGTAGCTGCCGGTATTGGTTGCAGCTATGAGTCGGTTAGCCGTGACTTCAGCCAGACCAACTACAGCAGCAGCAGGCTGGCGCTGTTGGAAGAGCGCGAGCACTGGAAGACCCTGCAGGATTACATGATCAAGAATTTCCACCAGCCGGTTTATGCGGCGTGGCTGGAAATGGCTGTGATGAGCGGTGCGCTGAACCTGCCGCTGTATGAGGTGGAGCCTGAGCGGTTTAGGCGAGTGAAGTGGGTGCCGCGTGCCTGGGGATGGGTCGATCCGCAGAAAGAGGTGGCTGCCTACAAGGAAGCAATCCGGTGCGGCTTCAAGACTTTGGCGCAGGTTGTCGGCGAACAGGGCGGCGACTTGGATGAGTATCTGGTGGCGCGCAAGGCTGAGCTTGAGAAGTTAGAGGAGCTTGAGATCGCGCTTGACACCGATCCCAATGTGATGACTGCAGCTGGCAGCTTGCAGGCTGGCACTGTCGAGACTGCCGGACCTTCTGAGCCTGTAGTGCAGAACGGGATCGTGATCGAGGATGGCGTCGAGGATGAGACCGAAGATGAGAACGGATAAGATTAACGGTAAAGCTGAAATGCCGATGGACACAACAGAGTCGCTAGACATTGAACAGCAACCTGAAACAGAGGCTGTCGCTGCTGACGGCGCTGAGCAGGTGAACGTGCGCGACTTAGAGGGTAAGTATCAGCGCGCAGAACTAACCACCTTTGACGAGGTGGAAGACCGGACTTATGAGTTTCCCTTTAGCTCTGAATATCCGGTGGCTCGGTATTTCGGAAACGAAATCCTGAGCCATGACGAAAAGGCGGCTGATCTAGCCCGGTTGAATGATGCGGCTCCGCTGCTGTTCAACCACAACCCTGATCGTGTAATTGGGGTTGTTGAGCGTGCATATATCGACGGTAAAAAACGCCGTGGTTATGTGCGCGTGCGGTTCAGCCGCAACCCGTTTGCTCAGGAAGTCCTGGGCGACGTGAAGGATGGCGTTCTACGGAATGTCTCCTTTGGCTACTCCATCGACAAGATGGAGGAGCGCAGCGGTGGCGATTATGTCGCTACTGCTTGGACCCCTTACGAGGTGTCCGTGGTTTCTGTGCCGGCTGATCCCTCTGTAGGGGTTGGCCGTTCATTAGAGACCGAACCCCACGCTGCTTCGGCAGCACCTACACCTGATCCCATTCCTGCAATGGAAAACACCACCCCTGATCTGGCAGTGGTGCGGGCTGAAGCCGCCGAGGCTGAGCGTTCCCGCATCGCTGGTATTTCCGCCCTGTGCGACAAGCACGACCTGGGCGATCTTGGCCGTCAACTGATCCAGTCCGGCCGTTCTATCGATGAGGCTCGTGCAGCTGTGCTCGATCAACTTGGCGCCAAGCCTGTTGAGGCCGTCAAGCCGGTCCAAATGGACCAGCGCGATTCCACTTCCTACAGCATCACTGCTGGCATCCGTGCCGCTCTGACTGGCGATTGGACTTCCCGCGAGGCTGGTCTGGTTCGCGAGATGAGCCAGGAAGTTGAGAAGTCGGGCATCAGCAAGACCGCTGAGCGTTCCTTCTTTGTTCCTTTCTCTGCTCTGACCAAGCGCGCCACCTACGTCACCAGCTCGGCCAACACCGGCGGCAACCTGGTTGCTACCGATCTGCTGGCCGATGAGTTCATCGAGTATCTCCGTAACAATTCGGTGATGCTGAGCCTGGGCGTGCGCTCCATGCCTGGCCTGGTTGGCAACGTGGCGATCCCCCGTCGCTCCGGTGTTGCTAACACCTACTACCTGAGCACTCAAACCACCGCGATCACTCAGTCTGAGTCGACCTTCGACCAGATCACGATGTCGCCTAAGAACCTGGCCGCTCTGTCTAAGTACAGCCGCCAGACCCTTCTGCAGGGCACCCCTGGCATCGAGGAGCTGGTGCGTCGCGACCTGACCGACGGCATCAACCTGGGCATCGACCTGGGCATCCTCAACGGCTCCGGTTCTTCCGGCCAGCCCACCGGCATCATGCAAACCTCCGGCATTGGCTCGGTGGCTATCGGCACCAACGGTGGCGCCATCACCCTTGAAAAGGTGGTGGACCTTGAGACCGAAGTGATGATCGACAACGGCGCCGTAAATCGTGACTCCGTTGCTTACGTCACCAACGCCAAGGTGATGGGCGCTCTGAAGAAACTGCGTGCAGGTGGATCCACCACCGGCGACGGCAGCTTCCTCTACAACGCTGATCTGCAAGCCATCGGTCGCGGTGCAACGCCTGGCACCCTGAACGGCTACGGCATTGCCGTTACCAACCAGGTGCCTAGCAACCTGACCAAAGGCACCAGCAGCGGCGTCTGCTCCGCTCTGCTGATGGGCGACTTCTCTCAGGCCATGGTTGGTTTCTGGGGCAACGGCCTTGAAATCACCGTGGGTGAGGATGCTGATGACTTCAGCAAGGCTCTGACCAGCGTGCGCGGGATCGTCACCTATGACGTTGCCGTCCGTCACGCCGAGAGCTTCGCTGCCATCCTCGACATCACCACCTGATAGGAGGCGGGGGCGGGCAACCGCCCCCCTTTTTCTTTATGAAGGTTCTGCTGCAACGCGACTGTGCCGCTCAGGGTCAACACCTTGAGGCTGGCAAGGTTTATGAATTGGACTCCGCTGTAGCGGCTGAGTTGATCCGTATTGGCCGCGCGATTGAGGCGCCTGCGGAGCAACCAAAGCCCAAAGCAGCACCCCGCAAACCGAAGGCCAATGGCGCTGACTGATCTGCCTGATAGCTATTTGGCTGATTTCGGCGTTGATTGCGTCGCTGGCAGCACTACGGCCAAAGGCATTCTCGACATGCCTGGCCAGGTGATCGCAGGTGACATGGTGCTTACCACCGACTTCACCCTGACGGCTAAGGCGGCAGATTTTGGCGATCTGATTTACGGCTCAGAGATCACGGTTAATGGCGTTGCCTATGTGGTCCGCGAAACACGGCTAGTTGATGATGGCCTGTTTTGTGAGATCAGCTTGCAACGCAGTGTGGCGACTAGCGTGACGACTGCAACCACCGCCATCAATGCTGGCGACAGCGACGATACTGTTGACGATCTGGGCAATGCTCAGCTTGATGCAGGACTAAACGGCGGCACGGCCAGCACTAGCTACCTTGATGGAAACATCGTGAACGGTGGATCGGCATGAGCAGCACGGCACGGATACAGCTGCGGCGTGATACGGCTGCTAACTGGACAGCGCAGAATCCGGTACTGCTGGCCGGCGAAATGGGAATCGAAACCGATACCCGTAAATACAAGGTTGGCAATGGCTCGACTGCTTGGAGCAGCCTTAGCTACTACATCGAGGGCGTTCTCGCACGCGGTCAAGCAAGCAAGATGACAAGCGGCACCATTGCCATTGCCACTGCCGGCACTTATCAGAGCACTGGCCTAACGGCGACATTTGATAGCGCCAGTGACCATCAAATGGTGCTGGGCACTAGCGATGCGTTTGGCCTGAAAAACGACAGTGGCACCACAAAGCTGTTTCAGGTGATAGCCAGCATGGATGCCTATGCCGGCAACAACCACACGCTTGGCATCAAATTGGCCAAGAACGGCACGGGAATCGATCAGTCAGAATGCCGTGCGTTTTCTGGCGCAACCGGGCAAGTTGCAAAACTGATTTGTTTTTGGATGGTTGAGCTGGCAGATGGTGATGAAGTGGCTTTGTATTGCACCAATCACACCGACACAGACTCAATCAGCTTTCAACGCGGCCGGATCAGTGCGATTGAGGTGAAGGCATGACGACTCGCCGCGAGTCAATTTTGGCCAGGATCAAAACGAATCTGGCCGGTACAACGGGCGTCGGCACGCGCATATGGCGCAGCCGTGTGCAGGCGTTATCGCGGCAGGAAAGCCCGGCGATTGTGATCGAACCGATCAGCGACGCCGCCGAGCAGAACACCAGCCTGCCAAAACTGGATTGGAGCTTGAACGTGCGCGTGAGCGTGATCGTGCGCGGTGATGTGCCCGATCAGCAGGCTGATGCAACGGTTGAAAGCCTGCACGCAAAAATGATGGCTGATTTAACTTTGGGCGGTTATGCCTATGACGTGCAGCCAACTGGGGTTAGCTTTGAGTTAGTCGAAGCCGACCAACCTGCTGGCGTTATCAGTTGCGATTTCCTTGTGCGTTATCGCACTGCGCTTGCAGATCTCACCACTGGGTAGTAGCTACGATGATGGACGAACACAAAGGCCAGGGCGGTAGCTATCTGGTCGACTCGAAAACCGGCAAGCGAAAGCTCGTCGAGCGGACTCAGCCGGCTCCCCACCTAACACCCGAGGAAGCCACCAATGGCCTCAGTTCTGACACGCCGGCGCCTGATCCTGGCGAAGATTGAATCAACTTACGGCACGGATTCGACCCCTACCGGAGCCAGCAACGCGATTCTGGTTCGCAATCTTGAGATTCAGCCGCTGGTCGCTGAGACCGTCAACCGCGACCTGGTGCGCCCTTACATGGGGCAAGCCGATCAGCTGCTGGCGCAGACTCGCGTCGAGGTGAGCTTTGAGGTTGAACTGGCTGGTTCTGGCGCCGCTGGCACCGCTCCTGCCTACGGTCCAGTGCTGCGCAGCTGCGGCCTGAGCGAGACCGTTTCCGCTAGCACCAGCGTCACCTACGCGCCTGAGAGCAGCGGGTTTGAGAGCGTGACCATCTACTACCACGAGGATGGGATTCGCCATAAGGTGACCGGCTGCCGCGGCACATTTGAGCTGACCGGCGAAGTGGGTCAAATCCCGGTGATCTCTTTCACCATGACGGGCATCTACAACGCCCCGACCGACGAGACCCTGCCGACTCCTACCTACACCAATCAGGCCACCCCGCTGCTGTTCAAGCAGGGCAATACCACCAATTTCTCAGCCTTCTCCTACAGCGGCTGTCTGCAGTCCTACAACTTCAGCATCGCCAACGACGTGATTTATCGCGAGTTGGTCGGTTGCAGCAAGGAGATTCTGATCACCAACCGCGCCCCCAGCGGCACGCTTGTGATCGAAGCTCCGACCATCACGGACAAAGACTTCTTTGCCATCGCCACCGGCAGCAGCACTGGAAGCATTACTTTCCAGCACGGCACTGCCGCCGGCAACATCTGCACGATGACCACCGCCCAATCCGATCTGGGCAACCTGAGCTACAGCGATCAGGACGGGGTGCAGATGCTGAACATGCCGTTTATTGCAGTTCCGACCAGTTCCGGCAATGATGAGCTGAGTCTCGTTTACACCTGATCTTGGCCTTCGTCCTTAAACAGTCGGACACCTACAGCTGGCCGGTTGCCTTCGATGTTCCCGTCGATGGTGGCCGGCATCAACGTCAGAGCTTCGATGGCGAATTTATTCGCCTGAACCAATCCCGCATCCGTGAGATTGGCCAGCAAATCGAAGCCGGCGAGGTGACCGATGCTGAGCTTGCAACTGAGGTGCTGGTCGGCTGGTCCGGCATCACCGACGATGACGGCAAAGACGTGCCCTTCAGCAATGGAGCACTAGAGCGCCTGCTTGACGTGCCCATGCTGGCCACCGCGATTGTCACTGCCTATTTCGGCAGCCTGCAAGGGGCTAAGCGAAAAAACTGACGGAGGCCGCAGAGCATTGGGCAGGCGGTAGCGTCATCGACGACACCGCCGACGATGCCGCGGCCTTAGGCATTGCATTGCCTGAACTGCCAAAGCCTGTCGATGAAGATTTCGGGGTTTGGCCAGAAAACTGGCCAGCTCTCGAAATGTTTCTGCGCGTCCAGACGCAATGGCGCACAACAATGGGCGGAGTTATTGGATTGGACTATGCAGCCGTGCAATGGCTGTTTAAGCTGTATGACGTAGAGGACCCGCGCTCGCTGCTGGAGGATCTTCAAGTGATGGAAGTGGCAGCGATGACCGCGATCAATAAGCAGGGAGCCTAGGCATGAACCTCGATGCCATGCTTCGCATTAAGGCGGACGTTCAAGGCGAAAACAATATCCGACGCCTAGGCAACTCCATGCAAGGAGTGCAGGGCAAGGTTAAAAATCTGCAAATGGCTTTCGGCGGCCTGAGCGGTGCGGTCAAAGGTTTTGCGGCAGTTCTGTCCATTGGCGCATTCACGGCATTCGTCAAGCGCGGCATCGATGCGGCTGATGCGATGGGCAAGGCCAGCGCGCGCACTGGTGTAGCGGCTGCGCAATTAATCAGCTTTCAAAATGCTGCAGCATTGGCCGACGTAAGCAATGAGCAGCTGATCAAAGGACTGACCAAGCTGAACATCAACATGGTTGGGGCAGCCGAGGGCAACGATGAGCTAAACAAAAGATTTCAGCAGCTTGGAATCACCGTAAAAAAAGAAGATGGCACGTTAAAAGAAACATCTCAGGTATTTAAAGAGCTATCGGATCGATTCAAAGACATGCCCAACGGCGCGCAGAAAGCCGCGGCGGCAATGTCGATTTTTGGCAAGTCTGGGGTAGAACTGATCACGCTGCTAAATGGTGGCAGCGCCAGCTTGGACGAGTTCACCTACAAGCTCAGCGATGAGTTTGCAGCGCGCTCCGAGTATTTCAACGACAGCATCACGAAGCTCGGGTTTAAAACTCAGGGCTTCCAGATGCAGCTGATGGATGCATTGCTGCCAGCATTGCAAAGCATCTTGGACGTGTTTGCGGATCTGTTTGCCACTGATAACGATTGGACTGCGTTGTTTGAGGTGATTAAGGGCGGTCTGCGCATTGTTGCATCTGCAATTTATGCCACGGTCGCGCTGACAGGGCAGCTAGCTCGCGTAGTGGTTGGCACCTTTCAAACTGTTAGCACCGCATTAAAAGGCGACTTCAGCGGCGCGATGGATTTATTCCGCGGCAATGTCGCTGGTGCGATTGATCAGGCTAAGCGTGATTTTGCGAACCTTGGCAAGATTTTCACTGATGCACCCGCACCAGGCGGTGGCGTAGGCCGTCGCGGATTTGAAATGCGTGATCTAGGGGCAGAGCGCGAAGCTGATGCGGCTGCTAAAAAAAGCGCGGCTGACACCAATCGTTTGCTTGAAAAACGCGCAAGCTTAACGCAGCAAAACATTGACTTGCAGGAATCTCTAAAGCGCAAGCTTGAAGATGTTTATTCTGCATTTCAAAGCGTAGGCGCAACTCCTGTCGAGAAAATTCTTTACGACCAAGCGGACGCTATAACTGAAAACAATCGGCAAGTTGATGACCTTACAAAGCAAGTTGTTAATCTTTTTCGGGAGGTTCAAGCTGCTGGCGGAAGGTTAGATGTAACCCCACTCGAAGAGCTTATTAATTCAATATCTGAAGCAAACGTTGCGCTTGCAAACGAACAGCTGACACAAGGCTTAAAAGATCTGCTGCCATCTCTGGATGATTACAACAGCAAGATCAGGGAAATTCAAAACGGCAAAACCGTCTTGACCGAAGTTGAAAAGTTGAATGCGCAGATCAACCTGCTGCAGCTTGATGTTTTAGCCGCCACTAATCCTGCGCTGGCTGAACACATTAATTTGCTACGAGAGCGCGCTGGTGTATTGGACGAAGCAAATCAAAAACGAAAAGACCAAGAAGCCAGCTTTGGCGCTAATTTTAATGAAAAAATCAAAACCTATTACGACTCAATTACAAATCTTGGAGCGCAAGTTGGCGAAGCGGTCACCGGCGCATTCCAAGGAATGGAGGACAAGCTGACCGAATTTGTCACAACAGGAAAAGCTAGTTTCCAAGATCTGGCAAATAGCATCATTGCAGACATTGCGCGCATTGCGATCCGTCAAGCAATTATCCAGCCGTTGGTTGGCGCATTGTTTCCTGGCATGACCAAAAGTGCCATGGGCAACGTCTTCGCCCAAAACGGCATTCAGAAATTTGCGCGCGGCGGCATTGTCGACAAGCCGACCGTTTTTCCCTTCGCCAATGGCATCGGCCTGATGGGCGAAGCTGGTCCAGAGGCGATCATGCCCCTACGCCGTGGCGCTAATGGGCGGCTAGGCGTTGAAACCACGGGCGGTGGTGGCATGAATGTCACCGTAAATGTTGACGCCTCTGGTTCGCAGGTTCAGGGCAATCAGCCGGACGCTAATGCGTTAGGCCGTGCCGTTGGTGCTGCAGTGCAGGCAGAATTGGTCAAGCAAAAACGACCCGGAGGCTTGCTTGCCTAATGGCTACTTTTACCTATACGCCAAGCTTTACGGCTACCGAGGACAGCCAGCCTCGCGTGCGAACCACGCAGTTTGGTGATGGCTATAGCCAGCGCCTTCGCTATGGGTTGAATACTGATCCCAAAACTTGGCGGCTCACTTTTTTAAACCGCACTGATGCGGAGCGTGAAAATATCGTGACTTTTCTAGAGGCCAGGGCTGGTGCCGAATCTTTCGATTGGACTCCACCCCGCGGCTCGGCTGGCAAATACATTTGCCAACAATGGGCGATGGACATGCTCAACTGCAACAACAATACGGTCACAGCCACATTTGTGGAGGTATTTGAACCGTGAGCGAAATGTTTCAGGAGCTGCTCAGCTCCAATCCTTACGCGATCATTGAGCTATTTGAGCTGCACCTGGATCAGGAGCTGCATGGCAGCACAGAGATTGTACGTTTCCATGCTGGCGCCAATCAGACTAGCCCCGTGGGCGAAATTTATTGGCAAGGGCAGCCCTATCAGGCATTGCCGATTGAAGCAGAAGGTTTTGAGTACAGCGGCTCCGGTCAGCTTCCGCGTCCAACAATCCGTGTCTCCAATTTGCTAGGCAGCATTTCGGCATTGCTGCTGGGCGTCAACGAGATCACTCCTGGCAACGACCTGACTGGCGCAAAGGTTATCAGGATCCGCACGTTGAGTCGTTTCTTGGATCCTGCAAACTTTACGGGCAGTGTGAATCCTTATGGCACGCCTGCCAACGAGGAGATGCCGCGTGAGATCTACTACATCGACCGCAAATCAGCAGAGAACCGCGAAATCGTCGAGTTTGAGCTTGCCTCTGTATTTGACTTGGCTGGTGTTCGGGCGCCTAAGCGGCAGGTGATTGCCAATATCTGCCAGTGGAAATACCGCAGCGCCGAATGCGGTTACACGGGTGGCAACTACTACGACGAATACGACAACGCACTTGGGGCAAC
>Ga0208644_1002976_pt1 | contig 13273 bp, 25 predicted proteins | sample VirMetDEL_Nov_18_FD_184517 | JGI IMG/M metagenome (GOLD analysis project Ga0208644, IMG submission 184517) | Aqueous microbial communities from the Delaware River and Bay under freshwater to marine salinity gradient to study organic matter... | ecosystem: Environmental > Aquatic > Marine >... | reverse complement strand
TAAAGGAGGGGTACAATTTGCCCCCACCCTTTGTTAATTAATATTAGTTAGTTGGTTCTTCATCTCCTAAAGTTAAGCTTAAATACCATGGACCACAGTCTTCTAAATAACACCTTTAAATTAACTAATTTGCTAACGTTTATTTCTGTTAGTTGGTTATTATAGCAATGTAACCACTTTAAATTAACTAACTTATCTAAACCTTTTACCTCTGTTATTTCGTTACTGTCGCACCATAACCACTCTAACTTAACTAAATTGCTTACGTCTAGTTTTGTTATTTTGTTATTAACGCAAGACAAGCATTCTAAATTAACTAACTTATCTAAACCTTTTATTTCTGTTATTTTGTTATGTCCGCAATTTAAATTTGTTACATCCTCAACAGCAATATCGCGAATTTTACAATATTCTTCTATATCAAGAACACCTTCTACGCCTGCGTAGCTTACATTTATTTGCATTGTTTACCTTTTGTTAATTAATATTAGTTAGTTGGTTCTTCATCTCCTAAAGTTAAGCTTAAATACCATGGCGCGCAGTCTTCTAACTCAACACGTGCCTCAACACAGCCATAATCTTCTATTTGCTCAACTAAGTTTTCTAATTTATTTTTCATTACATTACCTCATCAGTCATTTTATACACAGGCTCTTCAGAGAGCATAATCTCAGTCTCTAAAGATATTTCTTTAATAATAGTTATTAAGTCTTCGCATGGATTTCCCGCTTCACCTTTTACCATACTTCTTAAGCGACTAATTTCATTCATAAAAGCATTATAAGTCTCCAATGGTTTTCTATTTACTACATTCATTATAGCAACGTCATAATAACTTAACTCAGTTTTATCTTCACACATTTCCGCTAGCCTCCATTTTAGTTGCTTGCTTAGATTCAAGTCGTTTAATAATTGCATTGTATTTTACCTCTTTAATTTGATTTAAACTTTCCACTTTCATGGCATTACATATAACATCAATATCGACCCCAACCTCTTTAGCTTTATTTGTGATTAACTTAACTTGATTATCATTTAAAAAATTAGTTTGCTCAACCTCAACGCTGCTATCCATGCTATCAGCATCTTTGTTGTCATCAATGCAAAACAAGCCACTAAGTGCATATTTACGAGCATAAGAAGAAGTAGCACCAGTAATTTGCGCAGCATCCATACCTTTTTTTTGTTCTGGCTCTCGTGCATATGCGGGCGCGCTTATTTCACCTCCCTGATTATCTTTTAATGTTGCAGTAGCTTTTACATAAAATCTATCTCCTATACAGACTAGCTCATCAGATATAATTAATGCTAAGTCAGAGTCTTTTAGATATGGTTTAACAGCCTCTAAAATACCCTCGCAAGATCTGTGTGCGTAGCCTCCAAATGAGTTGTAAAGGTTTTTATGCGCCTTAAGATTTGTTTGTATGTAACTTAATGTTTGCACTAAGCTTGGTGTTTGTTCGTTATCCATATTATATAATAATAAGTTATATAAGTAGTTATAAAAAAACTTTATAAAAGGTCAAGAAAATTTTACATAAATACGAAAATTCTTGTTTTTATATTTATTCTAGTTATACAGGCTTTTTTAAATAAAATTATGAACGAAATACAAAAAGACCTAAATAATTTAAATATAAGGATAGAAAGAATAGGGTTAAAGAAAGCTACATTTGCCGATGATCTTAATATAACACATAGTTATTTAAGTAGGGTGTTAAGCTCTGAAAAAAGCCCTAGTAAAAGATTATTGAGAGACATGGAGTTTGTGCTTAAAGCTTACGAAGATACAAAAAAAATCATAAAAGAATTTATAGTTTAAATTGATTTATGTATTTTGTTGCTTGTGTTTTTACTTAACCAATATAAACCTTATTAGAAGCACGCACACATATCATAGAGGACGTTTACGTAGCGTCCTCGCTTACACATCTTGACTCTAGCTATAAAAACATTATAAAAAAAATTAAATTGTCCAACGGCTTATATCTCTCTCTCTAAAAATCTATTGGATGATTTTGGTTTTTGTTGTTAAGCGTTCATTTAAAAGTGGACGCTTTTCATATTGATATTTTAAAAAAAATTATATATATTAATGATAATTTTCCTTTTGTATGATTGCATTTAGTTAGTTACAAATTGATTGTTATCAAAGATCTATAAGGCTGTCTCTGGGCGGCCTTTTTAGATTATACACCTACTTCACAAACCGCACTTATAATTATAATCTAGCACGTGACTTTTTGTCACAAACTTAACCGTTGAATTTTGTTTGCCCTTATTAGTTTTTTTATTTGTTGAAATTTTATTTTATATATTTTAATATATTTTAAACATTAGATCTTTTTTTTTGAAAGGTTAAATTTTTTATTCTATAAAGGCCGTTAAGGCCTTTACTTCTTTTATCTACCAATAGAAAACTTTACTTATAATTATAATCTAGCGCGTGACTTTTTGTCACAAACTTAACCGTTGAATTTTGCTTGCCCTTTTGCTTGCCCTTTTGCTTGCCCTTTTGCTTGCCCTTTTGTTTGTTAATTTGTTTGTTAATTTGTTTGTTATTTTCACAAAAAGGAAAGCGTAAAAACCCTTATAAACAAAGCAATAACTAAGTTAATTTTGTTTGTTATTCTGCTTGTTATTTTGTTTGTTATTTTGCTTGTTATTTTGTTTGTTATTTTGCTTGTTATTTTGCTTGTTATTTTGCCTGGGATTTTGCCTGGGATTTTGCCTGGGATTTTGCCTGGGATTTTGCTTGGGATTTTGCTTGGGATAGTTAAAAACTTAAAGCACTTAAAAGCCTTATAAAGCAATTAATTTCAAAGATTTTTTGCTTGGGATTTTGCTTGGGATTCTGTTTGGGATTTTGCTTGGGATTTATTGTGGGATTTGTCGTGGGATTAACCGTGGGATTTATCGTGGGATTTTGCTTTCCCTTATCAGTTTTTTTTAAATTATTTTATAAATTTTTTAAAAATTTTTTTTAAATTTTTAAGGCCTAATATTTTAGAAAGCTAGAGCTAGAGCGGGATTACGCATTACACTTTTGTTACAAATGTATTACAAATGTATTACAAATGTATTACAAATGTATTACAAATGTATTATTTTAAGTAAGCTTAAAAAAATGTTTTAAATTGCTTGACAATATAAAATCTACACTTAAAAAGCTTTAACACACTTTAACACATTTAAATGAGTATAGTGTGTGTTTATCAATTTTTCAACCATAAGTTTAATTATTATGCAATACTTAACAAAAAAACAACTACAAGATAAATATATGACAATGAACGTAAGAGATCTTGCGAAAGAGCTTAAAGTGAGCGTTCCAACATTAATGAGGGAATTAAAAGATAACGACATTCCACTAAAAGGCGCGAGGAAAAAAAGAATTGTAAAATAAGGTTAGTTATGAAAATTCATACAATCCAACTTAATATAGAAGATTATAAAAATGGCACTGAGTTTATGGACGCTGAACAGTCAGGAGCGTATTTCCATTTATTAATGGCCTGCTATCAAAGCAAAGAGGCGTGTCTTCCTGATGATGATATTACTTTAGCAAGAATTGCTAAAGTTAGTCCTTATAAATGGAAAAAAATCAAACCGATTATATTAGAAAAATTTGAAAGGTTTGAAAAAAATTCTAAAAAATATTTTAAAAATTTTCGTGTAAACTTAGAGCTAGAAAAAATAAAAAATTTAAGCGAAAAAAGAAAGGAAGCAATTCAAAAAAAGGATTCGTGTAAAAACAACGATGATACAATTGTATTACAAAAGTATTACAATTGTAATACTAATAATAAACTAGAAGATATAAAAGAAAGAAAGAATAATATAAACCCCCTTACCCCCTTAGAAGATTCTGAGCAAAATTCTAATTCAGAAATTCCAGGAGTTGAGAAACAAGTTTCCTGGGAGGTAAATGATATTATCAATGCTTTAGATGACAAAAGCCTACAATTAGCAAAAGCAAACGCTCCAAATTGGGATGTTTACTACTTAGCAGGAGTTTATGTTGATGGGATAAATGATGGGATTAGAGAAAAACCTCGCTCTATTAAAGCAGCTTTTCCTAGATGGTGTAAACTCTACACAAAAGGAATGCCGCCCCCATAAGAGGAGGCAAACCATTGTAATAAATCACAAACAACATAACATTTTAACAACATGAGTAAAGAAAAAAAACAAAAGAAAACTAAATCAAAGAACGCAACAAGTGCAAAAAATGCACAAACTACAAAAGACACTTCTAACAAATTACCAGATTTTATTGATGAAAAATTATGGGATGAATTTGCAAAATTAAGAGAGATATTTAAAAAACCTCTTAACGATCTAGCAAAAAGTTATATCTTAGCTGATTTACAGAAATATGAATCACAAGTAGCTGGTAGTGCTAACGCCTCTCTACAAAACTCAATCAATAACAGCTTTACAGCAGTTTTTAATCCAAACACTGGAACTCTACACAAAGTTTTTATCACAGATGAAGAAAAACTATTATTAGAAAAGATAAAGAAAACTTTAAAGACAAAATAGCGATTAATCGGCCAGAAATAGCGAAATCCTTACAACTTTTAGATTTTTAAAGAAAACGTACACAAAGATCATAAATTGCAAAGAAAACTGTATTAGAATGAGAATTCGCAATATGTAAACAAGGGGTAGATATATTAAATATAAAAACCCCCTATCATGCAAGTTTACCGCAAATGATGTTGACATAAATAAAAAAAAATGCAAATAAAACTAGGCCAGGGGGAGGACGGTCGAAAATACAACCTATGCTAGAAAGTAAAAAATATTTGCTTAAAGTAAAAAAATAATTGACATTATTAAAACTCGTGTTTACATTTCTGTTTGTAACTAATTAAGTAAACAAAATGGAAAAATTAATAATAATTATTTTAAAAAACAAGCTAGAAATTGGCTATCACGCTGCATTGTTAAAGCTTATGACAAAGTACACTAGGTCGCAAAGAACTACGTTTACGTTACTTCGCGTTCTATCGCAGGTTGTAACAACAAAGAGAAACAAATTAAGAGTTATTTTCAGGTAATTAAGATGATACAATTAAGAGTAAATAAAGATCATAATTCATACTCATATAATTTAGATTATTCTGAGTATTGGGAAGCAGAAACAGAAAAAGAATTGATTATTGAATATGCTGATCACTTGTTTGAGCATGACAGGTCATCTATAGATCAGATCGTTGATGTTTACAAGATTACAAGTAATAAAAGTATTAGACCATATTCAACAAGCGAAAAGTGGGAATTGTCAGATAAAATTAATGAAAGGCTAGAAACGTTGCATAATGAATATTTAGATTATAGAAGAGAACAAGACGATTTATATGAGGATTATAAACACGCTGTTTTACCTTACTAACATGAAACAATTAAGCTTAATTCAAATACTTACAAGAACGGACATTTTGCATATATACGAAAATTATAAACTAGAAGATATATGCAATATGTGGCGATGCACTGCAAACACAGTTTACAGCCTTCTTGATAAGCATAATATAGAAAGAATTAACAAAACAAAAAGAGCTGAGTTAGAAAGAGTTAAGGGAACAAAAAAAGCTCCAGAGGGAACTAAGATAATTAATGTAAACTGTAGCTCAATTATCTAAGTCTCTCTAAACAAATATTCTGGATAAAGCTTTTTAACAAACTTTTTTTTAATGATATATGCGGCTATCTTTTTAGTCGCAGCACTCTTCACGTCTTCTATAACAACTTGGTTCAACTCATTGTCAAAATATACAAAATCCGCTATATATTTTATGCCCTGAATTTTCTTGCCTTGGTTGTCAACAAAGGGTTTTAATATTTCAAATGCAACTTGCTCTTGTAAGTTTTTTATTGTTCCCTCTTTCTCTTTCATTTTTAAGCCATACGCACGATGCGCCTCTTTTCTCGAGTCATACCCATTATGTTTTTGGTTTCTGTACTTTTGTTTCATATTGACAAACTATAAGAATTTTTGATATTATATAAAAAAAACTTGTAATTATAAAGCATAATGATTGATCAAGATTTAGAAATATTAGCAATACAAACAACAAAATTAGAATTGGCAATTAGAAGGCAATTAAAAACGTTAAATTTATATAAAATAGAAAACCCAAACAAAGCAAAAAAAGAGTTAGTTAAGCTATGGACAAAATACGTAAAAAATAAAGATACTGCCGATATGTTTTTCACATGTCACATGCACTTAGAGTATATGAACCTGCTAAAAGATTTTGAAAAAGTTTTAGATAGTTAGAATGTATAACCCTTACACAAAAAAAGAGAAAGATAAGATAATGAAAGAAATCTGTTTAAAAATATCAGATGGGCAATCATTAAGGCAGATATGCAGAAATAAAAAAATGCCCCATAGGGTAACTATATTAAGGTGGTTAAATGAAGATGAAGAATACGCAGCCGATACTGCGCGCGCACGTTCATTACAAGCAGATGCACTAGACGATGATATTCAAGATGTAATTAATGAGATTAGAAGGGGTGACATAGACTACAACGCAGGCAAGGCGGTTATTTGGGGGCTACAATGGCGAGCTGCAAAACTAAGGCCTGAGAAGTACGGAGAGCAAAAGAAAGTCATTGATGTAAATATAAGCAAAGCTGAGGATTGGATAAAAAACGAACTTGTAGTAGTACAAGAGCAAAAAAAACTAATTCAATGTGAAGCTAATTATGAGGACGAGCAGCAAGCTGAATTCAACCCAATTCATGAAGTTACAAATTAACAAATTATATTATGCAAACCATACATATTGTATTAAAAGACGGCAATAAAAAATCACAATGTTTTTATAGTGAAAATTGGAATGAATTTCCAGATGTTTATAAACTTTATGGACTTAAAGAAGCAATTAGAAGGCTGCAAAAAGAATATAACAAACAAAAGTTTTTATTAGATATTAGTGACGTTGCCAACGATGATGACGGTTTTGTGTTTTACGTTTAACATTATACAATAAGTATAAAAAAAATTAAAATAGCTGTTGACTTGTAGGAACTAAAACCCTATACTGATTTTGTAACTTAATTAAATATACAAAATGGAAATAATCGATAACTACAAAGAAAAAGCATTGCACCACCTTAAAAGAAAAACGCTTCCGAATTTCTGGAGGCTAGAAGAAGAAAACAATTTGATTTTTATGTATGAAACAAAACTTGATAAGTTCTTCAAGTCTTTTGAAAGCTGGAAAGAAGCTTATGAATTCCTTTATTTTTTTACTAGATCAACAAAAAGATTCTGGATTGACAGAATAGATCAGGCTGCAAAAAAAAATTCAAAGATATGGGATACAGACTTGGAACCAATAGAGCAAGATTGTGTTGATTACATGCTAGAGTTTTTTAATTACGAGCAAGGCTCTTTTGAGCTTGAAGAGTTAAGGGAGATTCTGGCAGAAAATACAGACGATGAAAACCTAGTTAATACATGCGACATATTAATAAATGTTTTAATAAAGCATGATAAAAAAACAATAGAAGTTGAGTAATGGGAGCCTAGCTCCTATATTATATTTGTAACTAATTAATAAAACAAAATGGAAATAAACAAATGGCTTAAACGTACACTCATATATCGCTTGAAAACATTTAAGAAATATCAAGATCTGAAATTATTTGAACAGGAGTCAGGATATTTACTTATTACTGAAAATATACAAGGTTTTTTTATACCAAGAAAACCACTGGGACTTAATAAGACTTGCTCTAAAGCTAATTTAGAACTTGAAAGCCTTATAGAATTTTTAGAATCAATTAAATTAATAACATGGGTAAATATAGGGGATAAGGGAGAGATTATAGCATCACCAGGAAAAGGCGAGCTAATAAATAGATTTAACATTGTTGGCAAACAAATAAGTTTTTATAATTAAAGAAAAAACCAATGAAACCAGAGCAAATTAAAAAACAAAGAGAAGTCTATGGAATGACTCAAAAAGAATTTGCTATTGCTTTGGGTCTTTCTGAAATAAATGGCGATAGATATATTAGAGAACTTGAAAGTGGAAGAAAGAAGCCCTCTGGATTGTTTATTAGATGCTTAGAGCTGTTTGTAGAAAACGAAGATTTAAAAAACAATTTGTAAAAATGAAAGTATTATCTTTATTTGATGGATTAGGAGGGGCAAAACAAGCACTAAAAGAGCTTGATATTGATTGTAAGTATTATAGTTCAGAAATAGATAAATATGCAATACAAGTTGCTAAGGCTAATCATTTAGATATAGAACAAATCGGAGATGTTAAAGAGGTTAAAGCATATAATAATATTGATCTTTTAATCGGTGGTTCGCCTTGCCAGGACTTATCAATAGCAAAAAAAGATAGAGAAGGACTAGAGGGAAAAAGATCAGGGCTATTTTATGAATATCTAAGAATATTAAACGAAACAAAACCGAAATATTTTATTTTAGAGAATGTTGCTAGCATGAGTAAAGCAAGCAAGGATATAATCACAAAAGAATTATTTAATATAGAGCCTGAAATGATTAATAGCTCTTTACTTACAGCACAAAATAGAAAGCGTTATTACTGGGTCGGCAAGTTAGTTGATGGCAAATATAGGCAAGTGAAAATAGAACAGCCAGAAGATAAAGAAATATATTTAAAAGATATTATTGAGGAAGGTTATGTTAATAGAGTAAAGAGCTATTGTTTAGATGCTAACTATTTTAAAGGTGGCAATTTAAAAAGTTATTTTGAAAAAGGTAGAAGGCAATTAGTTTTTAACAAACCTATAAGGCTAGGACATTTTAACAAAGGAGGGCAAAGCGATAGGGTTTACTCAATAAAAGGTAAATCAATTTGCTTATCTGCTAATGGTGGCGGAAAAGGAGCAAAAACAGGTTTATATAAAATAGAAGGAGTTGCTAGAATGCTATCTACTATTGAATGCTGTAGACTTCAAGGCTTTCCAGATCATTATGTATCAATAGTTAGTAATACTCAAGGCTACAAAGCACTAGGTAATAGCTTTACTGTTCCGGTAATTAAGCATATTTTAAAGCATATTTTTTAAGATAAAATAAAAACAGATGGATATTTTAATAGTTAAAGACAAAAGTTTTAAAATAGAAATTGTAAATAATGTTTTAAAAATTGACGGTATATTTGCACACGATAATGAAACAAAACAAAACGACCTTGAAAAAGTATATCAGCATATATCAGAACAAACGGGGCTTTCAAAAGCTTGTGTTTTTAAGTGTTTTATAAAAGCTTTTTTAAAATACAAAAGAAGCAACAAATATAAAAGTTTCACAGAGTGCTTAAACGCCTCTTTTGCAAGTGATGGATTTAACGAGTGTTAAAAAATGAATGAACAAGAACTTTTTAGAGAATTTAAACAAAACTTTCCCTACTATGCCGAAAGATGTTTAAAGATTAGAACTAAAAACAGTGCAATAGAGCCATTTAAGCTCAATAAGGCGCAGAAATACATTCATGATAAGCTAGAGAAACAGAAATTACTTACAGGGAAAGTAAGAGCTATAATTTTAAAGGGAAGACAACAAGGTTGCAGCACGTACGTTGCAGCAAGATATTATCACCAAGTGACTCACAGCTTAGGAACAAAAGTATTTATCTTAACGCATCTAGACGATGCAACAAAAAATCTGTATAAGCTTGTACATAGATATCATGACAACATGCCTGAGCCAATGAAGGCAACTACAGGAGTTTCTAACTCCTCAGAGCTTGTATTCTCAACGCTTGATAGTGGTTATGCAATAGGAACCGCAGGAAGTGGCAGTGTTGGACGTTCAGACACTATACAGTTGTTGCATGGCTCAGAAGTTGCATTCTGGAAAAATACAAATGAAATAAGTTCTGGTATAATGCAAACTGTGCCAGACACAAAAAATACTGAGATAATATTAGAATCGACTGCTAATGGAATTGGTAATATGTTTCATAAGATGTCTATTGCAGCCCTTGCAGGTGAAAGCGAGTATCAAATGATCTTTGTCCCGTGGTTTTGGCAAGATGAATACAGGTTAGAATTACCTAAAGACTTTGTACTTACTAGCGAAGAGATGGAATATAAAACCCTTTATAAGCTAGATGACAAACAAATAGCATGGCGAAGAAACAAGATAAATAACTTTGCAGGCGGACTGTGGCAGTTTAAGCAAGAATATCCTGCAACGGCTGTTGAGGCGTTTCAAACATCAAGTGATAATAGCTTAATATCTTCTGAAGTGATTATGAATGCAAGAAAGGCAGAAAATGTACATGCAGACGATATTAAAGTAATTGGTGTTGACCCTGCATGGAAAGGAAAAGATAAAACTGCCATTGTGTATCGAGCTGGTAGAGTGCAATATAAACATGAAATGTTTGAAGGTTTAGACACAATGCAAGTTGCAGGACGACTAGTACAAATTATAAATAACGAAAAGCCAGACAAAATATTTATAGACGTTGGAGGAATTGGCGCAGGTGTTTATGACAGATTAAGGGAATTAGGTTTTAATCAAGTAGTAACAGCGGTAAATTTTGGACAAAAGGCAGATAATGGCGATAGATACGCAAACAAACGCGCTGAGATGTGGGATAGAATGAAAGAATGGCTAAACAATGGAACGGTAAAGATAGAAGATATCGACGCGTTGCATTCAGATATACAAGCACCAGAATATAGCTTTGATTCATCAAGTAGATTGTTATTAGAGAAGAAAGAAAGCATAAAAAAACGATTAGGTAAGTCACCAGATTTAGGCGATGCTTTAGCCTTAACATTTGCTTTTAATGTAGCAAACAAAGAATTTAAGGCTAGATATGGCGTAAGCAATACAGTACAAGCAAATTCAAATTGGGGTGTCTATGATTAGTAGAAATTACAGAGAGGAAGACTATAAAGATTTACAGAAATGGTATAACCATTATGCAACGGGTGAATGGGTATGCCCACCAGTGGAAATATTACCTACAGATACAGGTTTAGTTGTAGAATATGAAGGAGAAAAGATTTGCGCAGGATTTATATATCTTACCAATTCAAAAATAGCTGCCTTAGAATTTACTATTGCAAATTATGACACAAATAAGGAAATAAGAAGGCATGCTATAACGTTGTTATTGACTAAGCTTATAGAACTTGCTAAAAATAAAGGTTACAAGTTTATCTTTTCATCCACTAATAACGCTGGGTTAGCTATTCGTTTCAGAAAACTTGGGTTTGTTAGAACGGATCAAGTTTATAACTATTTAAAGGTTTTATAATGGCAGCAGCAACAACAGCCGTTACATTAGGATTGGCAGCAGCAGGGGCAGCAGGTCAAGCGGTCTCGGCACATAAACAAGCAATGACAGCTAGAAGGGCAGAAACAAGAGCAAAAAATATAGCAAGAGCTGAAAAAGAAAGGCAGGCAGAAATTGCAGCTATACAAACAGCAAAAGAAGCAGAACAAGCAACAGAGTTTAGACAACAACAAAGATTAGCAGCAAGTGGCAGAATTGGGAGAAGAAGCCTTCTTACTGGCTCGGCTCTTGGCGTGCAGTCAACACTTGGTTAATAAACTCTTGCATAAATATTATCGAGGTTTACAACTATGTGTTGTATTTACAAATAACTATTAAATAAATCATATGGTAAATGAAGTAACTGGAAGCATCACTAAAATACTTGATACGACAAGCGGTGACACTGGCGACACGCAAACAATTACAGAAAGAGAACAAACGCTAAAAAAAGCGCACATTCAAATAGAGGTTGGGTCTGGCGACACTATAGTGCTTGAGGGAAAGCTTGAAAGCTCTCTATCTTTTGTAACATATAAAGCTATTCAGACAAACGATTTGTTTACTATGGATTTGCCGCCAATATTTAGAGCAAGAAGAACTGTAGACGGTGGTACGGAAGACAGTCAAGTTTGGGTTCAAAAATTTGGAAATACTATAGAAAATTAATGGTTAATGCAGTTCAAAGCCCAATATCTCATCCTATAGAATTACCTTGCTCAAAAAATTTGTGTGAAGATAGTAACGCTTTTATTACCTACTGGAAAACAGATAATGCAGGAGTATCAAATAGTGATCAAATTGCAATTCCGACAGGTAGTAACGGTTCCTATAATTGTTGGGTAGATTGGGGCGATAACACATCTGATTACATTACAGCCTATGATGACCCGAAATGGACTCATACTTATCCTGCGGCTGGAGAATACGAGGTGAGAATATATGGGCTTTTTACTATTATTAGATTTGCGAATGCTAACGATAGGCTGAAACTTCTTGAAGTCAGGCAATGGGGAGATTTAAAATATCAAACTTCTAATGCGCATTTTTATGGGTGCAGCAATGTTACAATGCCAGCAACAGACAAATATGTGCTTGCACAAGGTGGTCTTTTTAGGCTGTTTAGGGACTGCTCGTCTATAGTAAAATTTCCAAGCATGACAATTTCAAATATGGAGAAGGCGACTGGAGTTAATGAAACTTTTTATAATTGCAGTTCTATGACAGAAGATTTTGGAGAATGGCGTTTTGGCAAAAATCTTACTCTAAATAATACTTTTAGACAATGCACTAGTTTAGATTTTAGTATGGCTGATTGGAATGCTCAATATATAACTTCTGGTACAAATTTTTTACAATGAGGTCAGCTGTCAATTGCAAATTATAGTGGAACTTTAATAGCTTGGGAACAATTAAATTTATTTGATGGTGTTAATATTCACTTTGGCACCTCAAAATATAATGCGTCAGGATTAGTTGCAAAGGTTGCAATAATAGAAGATGACAGCTGGGGATTTATAGATGGAGGACTAGTAATATGAATAGTATAATTGAAAAGCCAACAAGGACCACTTACTACATAGCTTATAACGGACAACACCCGCCATCACACTATGGGGTAATTGAAAAAAATAATGTTATGGAAACTAAATATGATGATATGGAAACTTTCACAAGGAAAGCCGACTTTCTTAAAAGATGCAAAGAGCTAGAAATAGATACAACTGAATTATTTGATACCGAATAATGGCTGAGCTAAATATAACGCAATTAAAGAAAAGAATAAACACAGCAAAGGGCGTGCAGTTGCAATATAAAGCTTTGTTTGAAGGCGCTTATGAGTTGGCGTTACCGCAAAGAAACTTGTATAATAGGCGTTCGCAAGGTGAAATTAAAATGGACAAAGTTTTTGATTCTGCTGGTATTATGGCAGTTAATGGCTTTGTTAATCGCATGCAGTCAGCTTTAACTCCTCCTTT
>Ga0208644_1002975_pt1 | contig 13277 bp, 9 predicted proteins | sample VirMetDEL_Nov_18_FD_184517 | JGI IMG/M metagenome (GOLD analysis project Ga0208644, IMG submission 184517) | Aqueous microbial communities from the Delaware River and Bay under freshwater to marine salinity gradient to study organic matter... | ecosystem: Environmental > Aquatic > Marine >... | reverse complement strand
GCTCGTCACGGCCTTGCGGTCGAAGACGAACGGCTACGACATCCGAGTGCTCGACAGCGACGGCACGCTCGCCGGGCTGTCGTCGATCTCGAACCCGAACACCTCGACGTGCCGGCTGATCTTCAACCTGACCAAGGCTCTTGCGTCGGGCGGCGGATCGTCCGTCTACACCGTCGAGTTCACCGACCTCAGCCGCCTGATCAACCCCGCGACGGCGACGGCGGGAGCCACGGTCACGAGCCGCGGCGTCACCCTCACGGCCTCCTGGTCGATCCCGGCGGTCACGCTCCCGGTGCCCGGCTACCCGTACAGTTTCACCCGAGCCGACGCCGTCGACGAGTTGTCGTACCCGTCGTTCCCGACGACGCGCCGCGCTCGTCGTCACACGAATCCGACGACGATCATCGAGGCCGCATGGGTGGCGATCGCCCCGGAAGAGTTCTACGAGATCCGAGCGTTCAACCACGCCTACGGAGGAGGCTCCGGGACGTTCACAGAGGCCGCTGTGTCGTGGCTTGACGCAGGAACCTACCGAGTACAGCCGAACAGCCTACGGCTCGTCCAGGAGGCGCGGCTGGCCTATCGCGCCAACGTGACCATTCTGAAGGTGCCGCTATGACGACCGCCTACCGTGAGACCGTGTTGGCCGCCTTGCAAGGCAAGCTCGACGACATCGTCACCGACGCGGGGCGGACGTGGGCGCAGACGGTCGCGCCGCGCGTCGTGCGCGTCCGGCAGAACGCCGAGGCCCTGCCGCTCGTGCCGACCTGCTACATGGGCACAAAGGACGAGGCGATCGAGCGCCGCGAGGCCACGTCGAACTACGTCCTGTACGTCAGGTCGCTGACGGTCCTGCTCGAGTACTACGTCCAAGCATGGGACGTCGACCTCGAGTGCTCGAACATCGTGCACGACGTCGAGTTGGCCTTGGCTGACTGGACGCTCGGCGGGGTCGTTGACGACATGGCGATCACGGCCGAGCGCACGCTGATGGGCGACCCCGGACAGCCGCTGTGCGGGGTCGAGTTTACGGTGGTCGTAAGATATCGAACGTCGAGCGCGGATCCGTCCGCCCGACGCTGAGGCACCTACATGGCACTGAACAACGTTCTCCTCGCTCGGCTTGCTCAGATCGGCGTCACCGTCGAATCGACGCGCGGAACCTACAATGCGCCGGGATACACGGACGCGACCACGAACGACTACAAGATCCTCGCTCAGAACATCGTCATGACGATCAATCAGACTCGTTATGACCGCGACGTTCAATGGGGCAGCCTCACGAAATACGCGGGTGTTGTCGGCAAGCAGCCGGTCACGCTGTCGTTCAGCGTCGAGGCTCGGCGCACGAATGCGACCGCGACGGCTGACCAGTGGTTCACGCTGCTCAAGGGATGTGGATATAAGGGGACCGGAACTTCCGTTTACGCCCTGACTTCAATCTACGCCGACATGCCGACCCTGTCCTTCGAGGTCGCGCTCGGCGGCCGCGGTATCGGTGCGAACGCCCGCGGCATGAAGATCAAAGGTGCAGTCGGAAACGTCGTGTGGTCGGGCCAAGTCGGCCAGCCGCTCATGGCGAACTTCACCTTCCAAGGCGTGCTTGAGGAGGTGGCCGACGTCGCCCTGCGCGACATCACCCACGAGACGGGCGTGCCGCCCGTGTTCCAAGGGATCAACTTCCAGTACGGCGGCGCGGCCGACGTGGCCGCCACGACCTTCACGTTCGACACGGGCAACGTGCTCGCCGAGCGCGAGTCGATCAATGCCTCGACGGGATGCCTCCACTACGTCATCACCGATCGCCGGCCGACCGGAACGATTGACCCCGACCTTGGCCTCGAGGCCGACAACGCCAGCGACTTCTTCGACCACATGACCACGAACGCCGAGAAGCAGCTCGACTTCGACTTGGCTGGCGTGTGCACGTTCACGGTGCCGAAGGCCCGTTTGACCGCGATCACGGATGGCAACCGCAATGGCATTTTGACCGCCAACATCACCTACGAGGCCATCCACACCACGACCGATTCCGAAGTCAGCATCGACTTCGATTGATTGAAAGGAGGGCATCGCCGTGCCCATAGCCTTAGATCCTCGCCGCGAGACGAAATACGTTCTCGCGTGCGACCGGGAACTTCCGACCGAGAAGCAGACCAAGTTCTTCATCCGCCCTCTCACGATTCGGCAGCACGCCGAGTGGCAGGACTCGATCATGAACTACGACGCCGAGACCAAAGAGGTCAAGACGAACTACTACAGCAACATCCTCACGTTGCTGCGGTTCGGCCTGATCGGGTGCTCGGAGTTCTTCGATTCCGAGGGGCGCGAGGTGCGCTTCGCCATGCGCAACGGCCAGGTCAGCGACGACTTCCTCGAGCGCCTCAGCCCCGAGCACCGCTACGAGATCGCCACCGCCATCAAGGATTTGAGCACCCCGTCCGAGCGTGACTTGGGGGGCTCATCCTCGGCGCAGCCGTAGCGGCTGGTGCGCTCGAGCAAGACTGCCGCAGGTGCATCCATTCCGAGCAGCTCCGCCGTCAATGGGGCTGCGACGGACCCGCTCCCGTTCCGTTTGCGTACCTGACATGCGAGCGGTGCTTCGGCCGCGACAAGGCGTGCGACCTCTGCAAAGGCGATCCGAAGGGCAGGCCGCATAGGGTCTGCCCGAATCGTCAACGCGACCACTCGACCTCGCTCGCTGTCTCGATGCATTCGATGTTTGGAGAGACCGGAGCCATGCCCGTGGAGGGTGGCATAATGGATCAAACGCAAGCATGGTTCGTCGCCCTGAGCGTCATCGGGAGCGAAAAGGCCAAGCACCGCGAGGCAGAATGGGAAATGACTCGATCCTCCAAGTAGTCCTGAAGGTCAAGGACGAGATGTCGCCCATCCTCCCGAGGATTGGTGAACGGTTCACCGGGATCTTCACGAAGATGAAGGCATCGGCGAAGCAGTTCTTCGACCAGTTCAGCGACCTGAACTTGGAGAAGGTTTCGCGGTTGGCCAAAGCCCCGTTCGAAATGATCAGCAAGTTCGGCGCGAAACTGCGCGAACTTGCACCCGACGCCAAGAAGTTCACGGAGTCGTTCTCCGAGGACGAGATGAGGACGATCAACAAGGCCGCCGAGAGTTACAACCGACTCGGCGCGTCGATGAACACCTTTATCGGTCAGATGATCGCCGCGGTCCCCGGCCTGAACAGCGCGATGGAGTCGCTGGCCAACACGATGGATCGGATCACGGGGATCGACGAACGCTCCAAGGATCGTGCGGCTCTCCTCAAGGACTTGGCCGATGCTCAAGCCGCTTTCGCGCAGGGTCCTCCATCAGGCAGTCAAGAAGGATCCGCTCTTTACAAGGAATACATTCGCCTCCACGGCGCAGTCATCGCGGCTCGTGAGGCTCTGAAAGCCTTCGATAAACAACAGCAGGAGATGGCGATGAAGCCTCTCCGCGAAAAGTTGCAGAAGGAACGCGAGGACTTTGATCGGATTCAAGCCGCGAACAAGGCAGCCGGGACGTTCCTCCGGGACACTCGGCAGGGACCCGGTGCCGCAAGCCACCAGGCGCAGCGGGACATCGCCGAACTGCGTCGAATGTCAGATGCTTGGGTCGAGGAGACCAACAACAAACTTCTGCCCACCGTTGAGAAAGTTTTCAGTGACGCAGCCGACGCGGCCAAGCAAGCAGAAGATGACATGCTCGACGACACGGCGAACATGCTTCGCGTCAAGGCGAAGATGTACGACGACGACCGCAAGGAGTTTGAGAAGTCAGAAGAGGATAAGCGCAAGGCTGCCGCAGAAACGACAGCCGAGAACCTTGCCACACTCCAAGCCTTTTACGAGAAGTCCTCTGCCGTCCGCGCCGAGAACGCCGAGCGGCTCCGTCAGCAGATGGAAGCCGAGATCGAGCGGATCAATCAGCAGCTAGAGCAGGTCGCAGGCATCATGTCGAGCGCGTTCCTGTCTGGCTTTGAAGACATCATCCGTGGCACGAAGTCGGTCGCGGAAGCCTTCGGCGCGATGGTGGCCCAAATCATGTACGACGTCGGTCGAATGCTTGCTTCCGAGGCATTGACGGGTCTGTTCCGAGACTTGTTGAAAGGTCTCTTCGGAACTTCCGGTGGACGTGACATCAGCAACGCCGGAGTGCAGGCTGGCAGCCTCGATATGCCATCGTATGCACCATCAACTGGTGGAGGCCGGACGGGCGTAACCATCAACGTCAACGGTGCTCGCGATGCGACAGCCGTGGCGCGTGAGGTGCGTACGGCGATCCTGAATCTCGCCTCCACCGACAGCAGCGTGCGCCGCCGTCTTCAACTCTCATGACGTCGACGCTCTCGTACATCACCTTCACGGGACAGACCGCGCCTTACTCGGGCGAGTTCTACCCCGTCGATCAGGAGTTCCCGTTCACGTCGGTGACTGGATACTGGAAAGTCAACGCCGAGCGGCTCGAGTGCCGCACCCCGGTCATGTCGCCGGGCGGCGCGATCGGCACCGGAAGCACGGCTCCGTATGTCGCCAAGACTTCGATCTGCCGCCTGAAGTCTTCAATCTGGACGCAGGCTTTTCACCTACCGGGCAAGCCCGACGGCGGTCGTCGGATCACGGTATCGGTCGATATCACGATGCCGACGACGATCCCGGCCTACATCGCGTCCTTCGACGACGACATGCACATCGGGGTCATGTACCTCGGCGAGTCGTCAGGAAAGGGCTTCTGTTGGCTGTATCAGAACCTCGGCGATGGCACGACGATCCGATACGCGCACTCCTACGTCGACGGAACGACGGCGACGCCAGTCCTCCTAGGCCCGTCCGTCTCGACGACCGCCTGGGCGGCCGGATCGACTCACACGATGATGGTCGAGGTCCACCTGAACATCGCGGGTGATGTCGTCGATTCGACGCTTTTCGTCGACGGCGTTCCGATCTTGTCTTTCGGAGCGGTGAGCGCACCGCTCTACAACTACCTGTTCAACGTCGCGATCTCGAGCTTCGTGACCAAGAACTTCTATCAGGGTCTCGTCTGCAGGAACTTCACAGATTCCACGGCGTGGGGTCAGAGCGGCGACCCGGTCCCCGCGGCGTGGCAGTCGTACCTTTACACCTACGTGCGGTACACGTCCGGCGGCATCAACTACTTCCACTACGGCAGCAAGAACGTCCGCTTCGATAAGTGGCTGATCCGCGACATCAACCCCGCGACGATCCTACCTCCCGTCGACAGCGAGCCGAGCCTCGGAGCCGACTTCGCGGGTTATACGCAGATCTCGACCGCGCTCGAGAACAACACGACGAGCGACGTCCTGACGGTTGCGCCTTCTTACAGCCAACCGATCGCCGATCAGTGGGAGGTCGTCGAGTTCAACAGCGACGGGGGCTACACGACGACGTACACGCCAACCACCCGTCGCCGGCGAAGGTGGACGCTCGGCTGGGTCGCGCTGCCGACCGCCGACAAAGACACGCTCGTTTCCCTCACGGCCTCGGTGGCCTCGCGGTTTCGCTCGTTTGCGTGGACGGACCCGGAAACGAACGAGGCCCTGAACATCCGTTTCACATCCGACGTCCGAGTTGATCGCGTGGCCTATGCCGTCTGGAACGTATCGGCTCAGGCCGAAGAGGTGCTCGGCTAATGCCCGAATCAATCAACAGCGAACTCACGACGCTCAAGAACCTGATCCATTCGCAGAACGGATGGATCTACCTGTTCCTCATCGAGCTCGACGGCAGCAACAAGGCCGCTCTCTGCGGTCACGACACGACCGTCACTCATGACGGCATCACCTATCAGAACTTCCCGATCAATATCGGATCGTGGACTCGCGACGTCGACGGAAACCTCGCGCAGCCGACGGTAACGGTGTCGAACCTCAGCCGCGAGATGGCCAACTACCTCGAGGCGGGCGGCCTGCTCGACCGTCGCGTGCGCGTGTACGCCAAGAACCTCGGGTCGTCGAGCGTCGTCGAGTTCGGCGAGTGGCGCATCATCGAGGCGACGGTCAGCCTTGACGTCGCCATATTCCGCATCGGCGTCTACCAGTTGTTCGACGCGCCCTTCCCGCAGCGTCGGCAGTTTCGCAGCCGATGCGACTACCAGTACGGAGGCAGCGAATGCGCGTACCAGATCTCGCTGCCGAATCTGATCTCGTCGACGAATCCGAACTTCGACGGCAGCACCTGCGACTACACCATCGGCGGCGAAAACGGCTGCCGAGTTCACGGACTGAACGAGGCCGCCAACGGTCAGTTCAAAGCACACCCGGCCCGCTTCGGCGGGTTCCCCGGCATTCCGAAGGGGCCTGCCCGTGTCTGAACTTGAATACGAAAAGTGGCACGACCTGCTCGGTCAGCCTCACGAACCGCTCGGCTGCTGGCTCTTGGTCGCCGAAGTCTACCGTCGCAGCGGCAAGATTCTGCCGTCGCACCCCGCGGCCTACCTCGGAGGCAACGGCTGGCAGCGGGTCGATGCCAACAACCCGTCGCCGCTCGACATCATCGTCACGGGCCAAGACGGAGTCATCAAGCATGTCGCGGTCTACATCGGCAAAGGCAAGATCCTCCACTCGGTCGAGGGCTCGTGCGTTCGCGTCGATTCGTACTCGTCGCTGAAGAAGACAGGCACGGTGATGTGGGTCGGTCGTCCCGGCCCGGCCTCCGAGATCGAGGCGATGCCCATGGATCTCGACGGCCTGACCGTCGTCGAGGTCCCCGACGTCCTGACGCCGCGCTCGAGGACGATTCGGCAGGCCCGTCCCGGCATGCGCGTGCGCGACTACAAGCCCGACTGGGCCGATGCGTTCATCGACGCCCACGGCCCGTCGACGGACTTCAATCGAGTCGCCGACCGCGGCGAGATCCTTCTCTTCTACGCCGTCCCGGGCGCGACTGCCGCCGCGACTGCCGCCATCGTCACCGACATTCTCGCGGGTGTCGCGCTCATGGTGGCGGGCATGCTCCTTCTCAAAGTCATCGGTGGTGGACAGGCTGCGCCGCAGGAAGAAGGGAGGCCGGGGTTCGACCTTGAGGGCTTTCGTAACACAGCAACGGTTGGCATTGCGCAGCCTGTCGTTTACGGCGAGCACAAGGTGGCAGGCAATATCGTGTCGGCTTTCCAACGGGTCGACACCGACGGTCGCCGCCAGCTGTACATGCTGCTCCTTCTCAGCCGCGGCCCCATCGAATCCATCGGGGGTATCGGCTCGGATCAGGATGATCTCCAAGGCGCGGCGATTCCCGAAGCAATACAGATAAACGGGAACCCAGCGAGCAACTATCCGGTCTCGATCTACACGCGCCTCGGCTCATCGAATCAGGAACACATCCCCGGGTTTGATGAAACCGTTTCAAGCATCGGTGTTGGCGCGACTCTTCAGCAGAATCAGCCCTACGTCTACACCACATCGGGGGCGGTGACCTCGGCCGAAGTATTGATCACGTTCCCTCAGGGTTTGTACTCGGCTACGGGCGCGATCACCGTGGCCACGTTCAAGATCCGGTACCGCGAGCAAGGGGCCACGACTTGGGTCGACCTCCCGCAGAAGACGACCGGAGGCGGTGTCACGCTGACGCCTGCGCAGCAGGCCGCGACGACCAACGCGACGCTCGTCGTTATCAAGCAGACGCGCACCGAGCACGCCGCGCTCTACCGCATTGACTTCCCGTCCGAGAAGACCTACGAGATCGAGGTCACGCGCCTTTATCCGACCTACCCTGACAGCGCGAACGTCGTGACTCAGTCGGTTTTCGACGAGGTCAACGAGATCACGGGCGACCGGCTGACGTACCCGGGCAAGGCGCTCCTCGGCCTTGTGGCGACTGGCAGCGACACGATCGGCACGTCTTTGCCCAACGTGACGACGGTGATCAAAGGACGCCGGGTCTACGTTTGGGACGGTGTGTCCGAGCGCAGCCCCAACTTCACGCAGCAATGGACGCAGAACCCCGCGTGGATCTGTATGGACATGCTGCTCGACAAGAACTACGGTATGGGCCGGAATGGCCAACTGACGCTCGACAACGTCGACCTGCAGTCGTTCAAGGACTGGGCCGACTACGCCGACACGATCCCAGAGGTCGGCAACGGCGTGCGTGCTCAGTGCGATTTGCTCATCGACTCGACCTCGAGCGGATGGGATCTCGTCACAAGTCTCGCCACGTCGCACTTCGCGCGTCTGCTTTTCGTCGGGTCGAAGGTCACGGCGATTCCGGACAACGCCAAGACCGTCACGGGCGTGTTCTCGATGGGGAACGTCCGCGACTTCGCGATCCAGTACAACGGAAACCGCACCCGTCCGAACGCCGTCGAGGTGCAGTACTACAACGCCTCGACGAACTACGAAGCCGAGCAGGCCCTTCAGGTCGAGTCCGCGGCGCTCATCGCCGGCGAGACGGTACGCAAGGAATCCATCGCGGGAACGGGCATCACCCGCGCGATCCAAGCCAACCGACTGGCTAAGCGCCGAATCCTGACCGCGCAGAACGTGAGCCGGGTCGTCGAGTTCACGGTCGGCGTCGAGGGCATCGCGGTCCTGCCGATGGACGTCGTCCGCATTCAGCACGACTCGTCGAGCAAGGGCAAAGGCGGACGCATCCTTGTCGTCAACTCGACGACGTCGATTCAGCTCGACACGCAGGTGCTGACCGCCGACCTGTCGGGAGCGACCATCTATATCCGCGTCGTCTCGGGCGGCGTCGACACCGTGATCAGCGGCACGCCGACCGGAACCGATCAGGCCGAGCACTCGACCGTCACGTTCACGTCGGCTCTCTCGGTGCTTCCGAGCGCGGGCGACCCGTACGGCTTCGGAGCCGTCGGCGCGACGGGCTGGCCGAAGTTGTTCCAAGTCTCGTCTGTCACCCACAACGAAGACTTCAGCCGCCGAATCACGGCCTACGAGTACAACGCCTCGATCTACTCCGACGATCCCGGCGAGATCGAGACGTTCACCGACACGATGCCCGACCCGCGGGCGATGCCTGCCCAAGCCACCGGGCTGCGCCTCAACGAGGAGTTCCCCGAGGCGTGCGCGGGTGGCTGCGGCCTCGCTCGCGTCCGCGCCGACTGGAACCTCGACACGGGCTGGGAAAAGGCCGACGTCTACTACGGCATCGCGGGCGGTGACGGGCAGATCTGGCAGTACGTCGGACGGTTCGAGGACACCGCCACCTTCGACGTCGAGCCCGACCAGACCTACAACGTCAGGATCGTGCCTGTGTCGTCTCAGGAGACGCGCAGACGCCCCGCGGCGGTCATCGAGGGGTTCATCTACCCACGCGGCGACAGGACGCCCCCAAGCCCGCCCAGCGCCGTCAACGCGACGGTCGCGAATCAGGTGCTGTACGTCCTGATCGAGCCGCCATCCGGTCAAAGCGTCGACGGGTACGAGGTCCGGTATGCGTCGGGCTCGGGCTCGATCTTCGCCGGCGAGCCTAGGTTGGGCTACACGCGCTCCGACACGTTCACGATCGCGTGCCCGTCGACGTCTACTTTCTACCTGCACGTGCGGTCGCGCACCGCTCGAGGCGTTCTCTCGGAAACCTCGACGACCGTGCGGGTCGATCCGACGACTCCGACGTCGACGTACACCACGAAGCAGTCGATCTCGGACACGGGATTCCCCGGCACGAAAAGCAACACGGCCGTCACCTCGGGCAGCCTTTTCCTGTCGGGGTCAAACCTATCAGGCACGTACGTTTCCACGGCGTTCACGTCGACGGGCAATCGCGCCTGGTGGTTGGTCTCTTCGACTCTCGATCCTGTCGACCGCACGTGGGACGAGTCCGGCCGCGCTTGGGCCGACGGCGACGAGACGTGGGCCTCGGCCTACCTGACGGGCGAAGAGGCCGGGCCGAACCCGACGTGGGCCGACGCGGGGTGGACATGGGGCGGCACTATCGGTTCCGTCATGGCTTGGGCCGGATGGCCGGACGTCATCGGGCAGTTGACGCCGACCGTCGAGACCCGAATCAACGCAGGGTCGTACGTCGAGCTGACGACCCTCGAGGCGTCGAGCATCACGAGCGGCGACGTCAAGGTCACGATGCGTCGTCCGCACGACCGCTATCAGCCGAAACTGACGGCTGTCGACGGACGTCTATCGGAATGGTCGGCGACCGCGAGCAGCGCGGTTGCAGGTTACTTCGGGCAGTTTTGGTCGACGCAGGATCAGACGGCCGCCGCGATCAACACGGGCTACGCGGTCACCTTCAACAACAGCGACTCCAACAACAGCGGAGTCTCGGTCGTGTCGAACTCTCAGATCGAGTTCGACTATGCGGGTACCTACTCGCTGACGTTCTCGATGCAGTTCGTCAACGTGGACACGCAGATCCACGATGTGAACGTCTGGTTCAAGTTGAACGGCACCAACATCGCCGACAGCGACTCGAAGTGGTCGGTGGTCGAGTCGCACGGTGGCACGGACGGCCACGCGATCGGCACGGTGAACTTGGTCGTCACGGTCGACGCCGGAGACTACGTCGAGTTGTTCTGGTCAGTCGACGACACCGATATCTCTCTGCAGTACATCGGGGCGGTATCGCCGGCTCCGGCAATCCCGAGCGTCATTCTGACCGCGGTGCCAGTTGCAAACATCCTCGAAGGACCTCAAGGCCCGACCGGGTTGACGGGTGGTCAAGGTCCGCAAGGTGCTACGGGATCGCAGGGGGCTACTGGACCCCAAGGGTCGACGGGCGCTCAAGGCCCTCAAGGGGCCACGGGTTCGCAAGGAGCGACGGGATCGCAAGGTCCGCAAGGCGCGACGGGCAGCACCGGAGCGCAAGGCCCGCAGGGCATTCAAGGCCCTCAGGGTGCCACGGGCTCCCAAGGGCCGCAGGGTGCCACCGGGCCTCAGGGTGCAAAGGGCGACACGGGACCACAGGGTGCGACTGGCCCTCAAGGCGCACAAGGTGCAACCGGACCGCAAGGCACGAAGGGCGATACAGGGCCACAAGGTCCACAGGGAACCAGTGGGCCGCAAGGTGCTAAAGGCGACACCGGACCGCAGGGACCGCAAGGTGACTCGATCACCGGGCCTCAGGGGGCGACTGGTGCGCAAGGTCCACAAGGCCCACAAGGCGCATCAGGCGGTGGTGGCGGCGCGGCGATCTACGATATTCTGAAGACGGTTACGATAGGCGTCTGATGCTCACTCTCGGCACCACAACTCAGACTCTCGAGGCACTGCTTGGTGGCGCGGCTGCCACGACGAACCCCGCGGCGGTCGTGTCGTACGCCGAGCACACCGCGACGACGTACACGGGGAAGGTCCAACACACCGACCTGAACGGCACGACTGCGGTCACGATTCTGTCCGCACCTGCGTCGTCGACCGAGCACGTCGTTCGTGGCGTGGCCATCTCGAACATCGACACGGCGGCTGTCACGCTCACCGTCCGCTTCAAGGACACGAGCGGCTCGACCGTCTACCGCACCGTCTTCAAGGCCACGCTGTCGGTAGGCGACACGGCAGGCTACGACGACGACGGCTGGTACGTGATGGACTCGACTGGTGCTCGCAAGGGCATCGGTGCGACCGGAGCGCAAGGGCCACAGGGCGTTGCCGGAGCTCAAGGCGCGACGGGGGCTCAAGGTCCTCAAGGCGCAAAGGGTGCCGACGGTGCGCAGGGTGCGCAGGGTGCCCAAGGTGCGACTGGCGCACAAGGCGCGACAGGTGCCCAAGGCGCGACTGGGGCTCAGGGTGCAACGGGAGCGCAAGGCGCGACAGGTGCCCAAGGTCCGCAAGGAGATCCGGGTGCAGTTGGCCCACAAGGTGCCAAAGGCGACACGGGACCACAGGGACCCCAAGGCGCACAGGGCGCAACGGGTCCTCAGGGCGCAAAGGGCGACACGGGCGCGACCGGGCCTCAGGGGCCGCAAGGTGACCCGGGCGCAACCGGGCCGCAAGGGCCTCAGGGTGCCAAAGGCGACACCGGAGCGACGGGGCCGCAAGGTCCACAAGGCGATGCGGGTCCTCAAGGTGCAACGGGTGCACAGGGCGCACAGGGCGCGCAAGGTCCACAGGGAACCGCCGGATCTCCAACCGACGCACGCTACGTCGTCACGGGCTATAGCAGCGGCCTCAGCGACGAACGTTTGCTGACGGCTGGCACGGGCATCACGATCACGGACAACGGTGCGAACAACACGGTGGTCATCGAGGCCACGGGCGGCGGCGGCGGAACGTCGGCACCTGATTACATGTTCTTCTTCAACGGAATCATCTGATGGCAACTTCTGCTCAATACAGTGTCGCACCTACCGTCGAGATCTCTCAAGTCTCGACCGCGAACGCGAACCGCGACGGATCAGGAACGACGGTCGAAGTCGCGGCTGGGCCGTCAACCGCTCAAGGTACGGGCGTCGGGAAGCGCATCGCGGCAATCGTCATCCAAGCAACGGGCACGACGACGGCAGGAATGATTCGCTTCTTCCTATCGACCGACGGAGGCACGACAAAGCGAATGATTGCCGAGGTTCCTGTTGTTGCGCAAACACCATCGGCGACGGCTCCGGCGTTTCAGAACACCGTCCCGACTCTAGTCGGGCTTGTGTTGCAGGGTCAGGTCTCATCAAACTCTTGCAAGTTGTACGCCTCGACGGAGAAGGCCGAGACGTTCAACATCCACGTTTTCGGAAGCACCTACTGATGAACGACGGACTCTTCAACGGATTTGGAAGCGGGACTCCAACCGTTCGCACGCCGTGCGTTTGGCAAGTGTTTGAAACCACCACCTCTCGCGTTCCGTTCCCATCGAACGCCAAGTACCTCAGTTACTTCGGAGCAGGCGGCGGCGGTGGTGGTGGAAGCGGTCGTTACGACAGCGTTGGTGCTGCAAGCGGTGGCGGTGGCGGTGGTAGTTCAAATCTGTTTTGGGAGCGACGGCTCCCTGTGCAAATGTTGAGGATGTTCGGCTACAACCGATTCGAGATCGTTATTGGTGCCGGAGGAACTGCGGGTGCTGCGAGCACGGTAAACGGTGTAAATGGAACGGCAGGCGGTGCAGCAGGGCAAACCACACTTCGGTTCTACGACGATATCGTTCTTGTCGGCTCGACCAATTTCAATAGTTATCACTATATCGCAGCACCCGGAGGCAGCGGAGGTTCTGGAGGAACAACGACGACGGCGGCTGGGGGAAACGCTGGTGGTTTGTTTGCAAATGCATTTCAATCGAACAACGGAGGAACTGGAAGAACTAGTCCCGGAGACGAGGGTAGGCCTTCAAATGCGTACTATGGCTTAAATGGTCGAGCATTTG
>Ga0208644_1002974_pt1 | contig 13278 bp, 17 predicted proteins | sample VirMetDEL_Nov_18_FD_184517 | JGI IMG/M metagenome (GOLD analysis project Ga0208644, IMG submission 184517) | Aqueous microbial communities from the Delaware River and Bay under freshwater to marine salinity gradient to study organic matter... | ecosystem: Environmental > Aquatic > Marine >... | reverse complement strand
CATCTTGTTTAACAGGTTTGCTTGATTAGGAGTCATCTTTCGATTGTCATCAAATTCCTCCTGCACGACTGCTTTTGTTTGGCTAAGACTTCTAGCTACAGTGGCCGTATCCTTGCTAGTCATCTCTTCAGCGGCTACTGTTCGCAGTCTAAGAGCCTTTCTCAAAGCCCGTCCTTCTGCACGAGTAGCTGCTGTAGCGGTGTTAAACACGCAGAATGCGTCGTCTGTGTTACCCTCCCAGCAGTCTGCTACATCAGAGAACAAAGACCCGTCATCGAAAATTAGCTCCCAAACCACAGTGGCGCGGCCAATCTCGTTACCGCTTTGCGGAGCAAAGATTTGCGTGGGACGACTAGAAACGATACGACCCAACAACAGCTCTGCCACACGTCTCAAACCGTGGCACAAGGGTCGCCCGTCGTACATTTCATTCTTCTCAAATAGACCCAAAACATATTCATTCCACTCGGGAGACGTAGGATCTGGCCCATCGGACTGAACTACATCAGTTACACTAGTATCAACATCTTGGACTGTTCCCAATCCTTCAAACAATTCTTCCATTATTCTACCTCAATAAAACGATCTTTACGGTTAGGTTTCTTATTATCAATTCTTTTTAGGTGATCAATCACACTATCAATCATCTGTTCTCTCTTTGCAAGAGTCTCTTGGCCCAGAGACTTTACCCTAATCACTACATACCCCTTTGTCAAAAGAGTCCCTGTTTTTCTCAAGTCAGCATTAATCTGCTTGTCTAGCTTTTCTTGACCCCAAATGGGTAAAAAGTGAGAAGGCCCATCTACTTCTATTATAGTCTGTAAACCCGGAATATACAAGTCAATTTCCAGATTTTCTGAAGGAATTAACAATTTATGTAGTTGTACTCTATATCCGGCTTCTATTAAACGTTTTTCAAAAAACTTTTCTAACTTAGATCCTTCGGATGCAGCCGCGCGGATCGCAGCAATTCCCTTGGACCTCATGGACTCCTTAACCGAATCTGGCAGATTCATCCAATTGTCTTTAGCTTGTTTTGATCTACGTTTTCTTTCTAGGTCGCTCATATCCTGCCAATAGTTTTCTAGGCTCTGGCTAATCTTCACACGCTCTTCAAGAGTTCGCTTTTTGCCCTCGGTCGGGTGCGCACTGCGACCTTTCTGCAAAGCAATTTTCTGAGCTTGACTTTTATCCTTCAGGGGGATCTTGTGTTTCTTCAAGGTTCTTCTTATCTTGTTTGGGTAAGTATCCAATTTTTTGGCGATTTCATATGTACTACAATCCTCATTATACATTCTGATTACGGTTTTGTCAAATTCATTCATGTTAAAATACTCCTAAAACAAAATTTTCTAGACTGTCTAAAAGATGAGGCTTCTCTCCAGTCAAGCGGTAGTACTCTTGTTGATCTTCTTGCGTGGTGGTTAATACTCTTACGTTTAAGTTAAGACTATTCATAAGACCAGCTAAGTCTTTTTGTGACTTATCATACAGGTAGTAAATATTAAATTTATTAACAGTATTAGCGGCTCTCATAGTATTTTCTACTGATGTGGTGATGAGATTACCAGTATAATGCCACATGTCATGAGAATTAAACATCCCAAACTTGGTCTGCACAGGAACATAGTCTATGTTGTTAAAAAATAAACAAGCGTCTGACACCTTTCCTTCCTCAACCAAGGTGTTTAGGGTTTTATAAATTTCCATATTTCTTGGCTGAGAGTTTGTGCTGTCTACGTAAAAAGCAATTTTCATTTTAGTTTCCTTTCGGGATTGTTTGGGTCGATATAAGATGATGGTATATTGTAAATAATTTGTTATGATTTAAGGTTCATACGCTCTAATCTTTTTCCTACAAAGTAATCGCGGGTTTCTATTAGGCCGTGTGTCAAGTCAGTCTTCGCTTCGAATTCCAGTAGTTCTTTTGCTTTAGATGTGTCTAGACACCTTCTAGGTTGACCGTCCGGCTTTCGTGCATCGAAGTGAACTTCGCCGTCAAACTCCATAATTTGCGCAATCTGCAAAACAAGGTCTTTGATGGTAGTCTCTTGGCCGGTTCCGATATTGATTGGTTCTGGCCCAACAGATTTTTCAATAGCACACACGATAGCCTCGCAACAATCTGGAGCATAAAGAAATTCACGAGACGCGCTGCCGGTTCCCCAAACGTGTACCTTGTCGCTTTCATCAACCAGCGCTTGATAAAACTTCAAGATCAGGGCTGGTATAACATGGCTACTCGTGAGATTAAAATGATCGTAAGGCCCGTACATGTTAACCGGGATTAGGTTTACTACTTCTAAACCATACTGCTCGTGGTATGTTTCGCCCAGCTTCATCAACGCCTTTTTAGCAATTCCATATGGAGCGTTGGTTTCTTCTGGGTATCCGTTCCATAGTTCAGACTCTTGGAACGGGACAGGTGTAAACTTAGGGTAAGCACAAACAGTGCCAAGCATAATAAATTTAACATCTTTATTATATTTCTCCTTGTATTGTCTAGTTCTTTCTAACATATTCATACCCATAGCCATATTCTCGTACATGAACTTGCCGGGATTTTCTTGGTTGGCTAGAATACCGCCAACGCTACCAGCGGCATGTACAATAACGTCTGGCTTAATTTCTTCGAGCATCTTCTTGCAGGCATAAGAATCTCGCAGGTCGTATATATTAGATCCTACTCCATGAGCATCGTAGCCTTTGTTTTTTAGATAAGGAACCAGATTCTTTCCCAAGAAGCCTGAAGCACCCGTGACTAAAATCTTTTTCATTTAATTTCTCCTATTCTATTTTTGATATGTTCTAGCCAATATTCAGCATAAATTTTATCTTTAGGATTGTCCTTAACCTGTTCGTACTTCTCGATTAACAGCTCGGGGTTTAACAGTTCTTTCCAGTGATCCACCCATACTACGGGCAAATCTTCGAATTGAGAAAGTGCTGTATGTTTTTTAACGATAGGCACTCTACCTAAATATAACGTTTCCCACATTCTATGGGTGTCAATTCCGTTGCCCTCTGGACACACAGTCATCTTGTGATCTCTGCATTGTTTTATATAATGATCTAGATCAGCTCCGTGTGTCTCAAGGGTCAGGAATGGAGCTATTCTGCATGTACTAGCGCACTTTTGACGCTCAATGGCATTGGTTGATATTCTGAAATTTGCATAAGTTAATCGGGTAGGTGTACTGCTATCATCAAACATATGAGACAGCTTTTCAGCATGTTTAGGGTTTTGACTCCAGTTTGCTCCATGCTCTGGACCTCTTGCGCAGTCGGTTACATTCGTTATACCCAAAGGAACCTGATAAGCATTCTCGCGAGAACAATTTAAATTCTGCGCATAGAACGATTTAACGGGCGTGTTTTCTAGCATCCAGTTTACACTGTTCGCATCGTGTGTATAATCTGAGTTACCACTGATAAGCACGCAAGGCTTTCCTTTTTTAATAATTTCAACCAACGTATCTCTCAGCATCTCGAATTTTGTAAAGTAGCAATGTTCACCGTCATGTAGGACGGATAACATATTATTTTGAAGGGGCGTCATCCCAAAATCCTCCGGTGTCATTAATAACACGCATTGTGTCCATATTATTTAGAATCATCTCGTCTCCTTAGCCATGCTTGATTTTTCTTGTGCCTAATGTAGCAGCATTCGGCTATGAAACTTCTCATTCCTTGAGGTGTGCATCTTTCAAATAACTCTACTTCTTGACCTCCCCAAAAATCTTTCTCGTCTGTAGAGAATAAGTTACCATCTATATTGAATTTATCATAAAATTCTTTGGAGAACCCAGTAAAGAATCCATTTAGCGCATACCCCTGACCCCCATGCGAGGATAATTGACTTGTGGTTTCGATCAAATTTTTTGTCACAGTGGCGGAAGGTCTTTGTTGGTGGTATGTAGATGTACCGCCAATATTTGTTATCGGACCAAACAATCCATTTACTTTATCGTCAAAATTATATATCAGATCAGTGAAGTCATTGATGGTTGCATTAAAGAATACATCTTCGTTAGAGTTGATAATTACATCACACCCATTTTCTACACACTTAGTAACCCCTTTATTCCAAGCTCCGGTCAGCCCACCGCCCGCTTTTTGGTCGTTTACAATAATATACTCACTCGCCATTTTAACGGGCGCTGCGTCAACATTATCAGATTGATTGTCAACAACGACTATGTATTTATCTGATAAGCAGAAATCTCTAAAACTATTTAATGCAAGCTCTAGGTCTGTATATCCTGTCGGGTTCAATTCACTGTTATGTACAGTAACACTTAGTCCTACTCTCATTATGAAAAATCCTTATGTATGTATAAACAATCGTCAATGTTGTTTCTCCAGCCTCGTCTCTCGGTCACCTTGTTGTAGTCAGTTAATATTTCGTTATTTAATTTGTCATGCCAAACATCTGGGTTGTCTGGGTTGGGGCTTAGGTCAAAAAAGTCGTGAAACTCTACAGAGAACTGTTTGGTGCATTTTTCTGGAAAGTTTTCTAGGATTTGGTATTCTGCGCCTTCAATGTCAAATTTAATGTATTCAAAACAGTCTACTCCAAATTCACCCATAATCTCTTCAATAGTTGTGAGAGGCACTTCGTAAGCAGACTTGAATGGATTTTTGCCGTGACCCTCATACTTTGGCTGATTCAACATCTCTGGTTTCATATACAAAGAGTTCGCGCCTCCCCATCCGTATTCGTAGAAAGTCATTGTGTCAGACTCTTTGATTCCAACACACGCTTTACAAACCATGTGAAAATTATCCGATACTACTAGTTGAGCAGGGGGTATGTACTGTGGGCCAAATCTTGCTGGCTCAACAGAGATTACGTTAAATCCCTGTTCTACATAATGAATAGCATGTTCAAAACCTGCGCAACCTAAGTCTAAAACCCAGCCGCCCTTTTTCATAAGATCTGGATCTACAAAGTGTTCTTTGATGGTTTGAATCATTTTAATCCTTCTTTTAATTTATTATACCATTGTTTGTTGGTGTGATAAGGTCGTGGCCCATGAGCTTCGTAATATTTACTAAGATCAACATTATCTAATGAATGATGATGAGACCTACATAGCCTGCCGTACACTGGAACGTGCGAGTACTCTCCCGGAACATCTGTCCTCATAATTTTACTTATTCTATCTGGCTGATTCCATGACCTAACCAGTTCTCTCATTAGGGATTCGTCAGAGAAGCCCGAGAAATTATTGTCGGGATTACATCTCGGGTCTTGCCATCCCCTTCTCTTCCAGCCATCGACCAATTGCTCCATACTTTCTACTTGGTCGGAACGCAGGATTTCTTGTAAAGTTTTTCTGCTTCCAGCAACGCCATGACTTGGCCACTTGCCAATGTCAGGAGCGCGCTGATAAGAAAAGTGGTCAACTCCAAACTGAACCAAATGGTCCTGCGGCACGCTTTCGTATGGCTTTAAAAACGAACGATTAGTTGGCATCATGTCTACATCGGTAATCAACCAAGTTCCTTCGAGCTGAGATGCCGTATAAAACCTAGCCAGCTTAGCCTGAATACCGTAGTCCATATTTTCTATTCTATAATGAATTGAATCTGGATTTATAGCTTGTTCAGCAACTTCGTCTAGGAATTCATCTCCAGTGCGAACGTAGCACAGGTGGGTTAGTTTCCCCATCTTGGACCAAAATTCACGCCAAGGCTTAACAAAAGTAAAATAGTCTGGATGAAAGTTTGCGGATGTAATAACTGTGTCTATAATCATCGTAAAAATGACTCCGTTGTTCTGGCGTCGTATTGGTATATATGTAAGTAGTTATCAATACTCACTGCGTTCTTAACTTTTGGATACAACCTGTTTAGCCAGTCAATATCTTCTGTAGACTGACCTGTGCCACCCAATGAGTAGCTCGCCACAAACTGCTCTGAGGTCGCTAGATTGCGGTTCCAAGCGCACCAGTGCCAAGGCTTACGCAACATGTCCTTATAAGCCATAGGGTCCGTAGGATGCGGCATGAGGTCTTCCTGTGGGTTATCAATATCTGTAATCACTTTGCAATGTTTACCGTTGATCCAGCAGTTCTGGTTGAAGCAGATCACGTCAGCGGTTGGGTTTCTGTTGACAGTGTCTACAATAACTTCTACATAATCATCTGATATGCCATCGTCGTCGTCCAAGAAAGCAATAAAGTCACCACGAGCGATATCTAACATATGGTTACGCTTTTGGTAAATATGTAAAGACTTGTTGTCCATAAGTGATATAAGCTCTACATCTTGTCGATCACCAATTTGACCGAGGATTTTCTGAGCCTGTGCCGCAAATTTATCTATACGGCTAGGTATACTTAATGATAGTATACTAAATTTAATATTATGTGGGTTCTTAGGCATTAGTCTTTGCTCCTGTGATGTTGTATGTAGAAGTCTTTGACTGCGCTTTCTCCGTGTTGCAGACCCCACTGAGTAGGATCTGGGTAAACTGGCACGCCAAATTTCTTGACGGTTAGACTCCATAGGGCTTGGTCATGTCTATGGTCTACAAAATTTGTATACTCGTCTGGATCTCTAGGTTGATCCATAATTAGCTCTGGTGTTAGACATTTACTCAGCCAGAAGTCAACAATCTTTTCTGCGGATGAACACATTCTAAACAAAACAAAACTAGCCATGTGCTGCGGGGTTCTGCCAATATCGTGAGGATTCAAACCAAAAGCCTCGACAACTTTTTTGCGATTGTACTGACATTCGTAATGCAGGCCCGCTAGACGAAAAGCTGCAATACCCATAGGCTCTTTTTCTATTTTATCAAATAGCGGCTGTAGGTTTTTAGCGAACGTCGCACCAGAGTCAGAGTACATTACTATATCATCGTCTTTGTATACCCCTCTATGCCACAATTCAAATTGATGCTTGATCAGCAGAGGCTTCCAAGCCCAATAACCAGCTCCTCGTTCTGCGTTAAGTATCTCTGAATACTCTTCGTAGACTTGTGGATACTTTTGTTCTAGACTTCTTCTTTCGTAAGAGACAGATGAATCAAAACCGCCTGCGCTAATTGCTGTTCGTGAGTTTTCCTTTTGGGATTGGTAAAATCTTTTATCGGCATAATTAATTAGAACTTTCATCAGTCTTTAGTAATCCTCTTTTTAGGAAATCCTAAACCTTGGCGCATTGCAAATACCTGTTGATCTCTGCCAGAGAATGCTATTGTTTTTACCGTAGCGATATCTTGTATGCCGTGATTTTGGCTACCTTCGATACTGTAATGTTCATGGCTAACAATCACTTCGTTGATATAAGTTTCTTTACCCATAGACCGGACGACCTGAGTGAATTCATCATCACAGTAAAGGCTCTTATAATCAGGGTGATAAATGTACCCAAAATGTTCATAAAGTTCTCGACCAAGGATAGAAAAAGTAATAAGGTTCCCATTGGTATTTCCGTCGTTGAAGTGTACGCACCCGTCCAAGTTGGGGTAATATTCCTGCATGGCATCGGTTATTTTTAAATCCCATTCATTTACTCTTGGAACCATATCATCACTAGCACAAATAACAATACTCCAGTCAAAGTCAAGATTGGCGATATTAGCGTTAATAGCACTGATTTTCTCCGTATTGGAATCGTAGTTAATGGAATAGCAAGCGTTTAATCTTTGCTCCATAATCTCAGCAACACTCTTTTGAATATTGTTGCAGTCATAGTCAAATCAGCCGAATCGCAGTTGATATTAAAATACATATCGTTTTCTGCGCTACTCATACTGACGTACTGATCTAACACATCCAAGAATCTCTCTGCCCGTCCGTAGGTTGGAAATTGTATTAGTATGTTCATATTTTTTCTCCTTACTATATTATAGTCTAGCCGCGCGGATTTTGCAAGTTGTTTCTCAAAGATTCTTGCAGTTTTCTTAGATTTAAGCAAACTTCTTCAAGCTTTAGATTTTGCATCATCCTTTCTGCCCTGTTGAGACAGGTGTGCTTACTAAGCACTGTGGAAAGTACGTAGCGCTTAGCTTCATCGGGTTTTTCTGAAAGTTCTGGAAACAAATCTTCCATAAAAGTAACAATCATTTCTCTATTCTCATCGGTAACATCTAAAATGCACTTACCAGAAACTTTTAGGGTCATATCAAAAAATAACTGACCGCACATCAAATTCTGATTTGATCCACAAAGCTCCACGTTTTCATACATACTAGCGCATCGGTTAAGGTCAATGATATTCATAGTAACGTCTGCATCGTTGACGGCCTCAGTAGCCATGCCCACCTTGTGATACACCTCTGTGTATTCAGGCGTTTTGAAATCTCCGTCAGAGATGATTGCGCAAGGAATTTTTCTACCACCCTCGATAGTTGGAATAAATATATCAGCAGCTGGCATAATCTGTACAGCCTTCAACTTATTGAACCCAGAAGGTTTTTTAAAGCTATAGAAAACGAAAGGACAGTTAATTTTAGACGTTGTTAATAGATTCTCAAGATCAGCCGCACCGTTTTCGGTGATTCCTTCTACTTTGATAACAACGGATATTTTTGTACCAGAAAGGCGTTTCAGAACATCCTCAGTCAACATCATATAAGAAGTAATAAATACGTCTGGGTCGATCTGGTCGAATGCGTCGAAAGCGCTAATATTTTTATTTTCCCAAATGTGAGCGTCCACTCCGACTCGGACTAAGCACTGATGAAGAGCAGAGGCTTCTGTACTGTAGAGATCGTTGTAATTATCCAGTAAAATTTTCATTGTTCACCCTTTTAAGTGTCTTTATGTTATTGATTTTAACGATGGGGTCAGAACTATTCTTTGAAGTACAGATGCTACCCCTTGCACCCCAGTTATTAATTGCTTCAAAAAAGAATTTTGTTTTGAACTCGGGCTTAGATACTATATTGTAGAACGAGCCGATCTGCCTGTTCCCGGAAATATAAAAAAGCTCTGTCCAAGATTTTTCTTTAGCGGCCAGTGACAACATCTCTAAACGGTTATTATTCTCTATAACGCCCACGTCAAAGTTGTCTTTTTTCTCGCTTTCTTGATATAGCAGAGATGCCTTTCTTAGATCTAAGTGTTTAAGATAATGTGGGGTTAGAAGAACGCCACCTCCACATATAATTATCTTGTCGGTCATTACATTGTTCATACAAAGCCTGATGCTCTCGCAGCAATTAGAGTGGTAATACATCTGGTTTTCTACTATTCTGATTCTACAGCTGGGACCATATTTGCTTTTTACAAAGTTGTATATTTTATTAGTTTCGAACCCCGCACAAAGAACGACTTCAAAATTTATAAAAGCCGAACTTATAGCATCTACCTGATGCTCCAGAAGTGTTTTGTTGCCAACCTCTACTAGAGATATCGGGCCGTATGACTTCATTCTATAGCCATGATTCTCTGATAGTAGTATGACAGAAACTAACTCAGATCTTTTAAAATCTGGCCTAGTTTGTTTCGGACTGATTACGTATTGTTTTCTCATACCTCTGTGTAAAAACCTTCCTGTTTGGCTTTCTTAATTAGCTCCTCCTGCATAAAATTATAATCTTGACCAAACTGTAGATATGTAGTTCTGACTAAAGGCCCATCAAGAATATAAGCATCTCCGTAATGAAACACTAGTATTTTTTCCATGTAGTCATTTATGGTAGCGTCCACATCTTTAAAAGTTCTTTCTTGGATAGTATCTCCAGCTTTTATTTTTATGTAATAGCTTACTTTAGAAAAAAGCGTGAAAGCCTCTTTTTCTCTTAGTTGCGATGTAGCCAAGGTGCTATCTTGGTACGCATGAGTTATTCCTCGCAGTCTCAGTTTTTCGTAATACTGATTGACAACATTTAGCGTTACCCCAAGACTAAAATTTGGTAACCAAGAAATCATTGTACCAACCCGTTTCTTGTCGTAGAGTTCTTGCGCTTTAATAATCGAATCTAAAGTTTCTCTTACTTGCGCCTCAGTGCTTTCTTCGTTGGTAAAAATGACCACGCCAAAAGATGGCTTAATTTCTTTTCTGGCTAACTCTAACATATATTCATCGTTATGCAAATTAATATTATCTTGTCCGCCTCTATCCATCGCCCAATCAATACCTCTATACATATTACAAAATCTGTCTAAAGACCTGTACTTAGGGAAGTCTTTAAAGTCTGTGCGATTAGTAATAGGGTCGGTGAACAAAGCGTCTCTATCAGCTTCACAGCCGATTTGCCAAGACTCTTCATCAAACTGACCTGCTAAATCGGCAAACCAGCATCCTGAGCAACTAAACGCGGCGGACTTTGATTTCATAATGAACTCCTGAACATGACCAAGTTACTTGAAAATTACCCAAACTATTGATAAGCTCGCATACCTCGTGTACGTTAGCCATTGATTGACACCTTGAGATAACTTGATTGGAGTCTTGCATATCAAGTTTTTTGTTTCTTACGGCATCTGTAAAGGCTCTTAATTCAGTACCTCCGACCACAATCTCTCCATTCACTCTTAGCTTTGAAGCTAAATTAGCTAGAATCTCTTGATATTGCGGTAAGGTAGCACCGCTTAAAAGCTCTGGAGCCAGTATGTAAGAGCATTCATTGTTTGAAACCTCTGATGCTAGAGCGGCAAAATTAGAAACATCAATATGCTTATCGTAGCCCTCTATAGCCTGTTCAAATCTAGAATCTAAAATCTGAATTTTCATTTAATTACCTCATAAGTTTTGTCAAAAATATTGTTCCATTCCGAGACGAAGCGTTCTTTATTACACTTCTCTAAAACCGTTTGTCTAGCCGCTTCGCCCATTTGATGGGCTACTTCTGGCTTGTCAAGTAGGTGTTTAATCCATAATCTCAATTCTTCCTCATCGTTAGATAGGTATCCGTTTACTCCATGCTCGATAAACTCTGGGATAGCACAATTGTCCATACTAACCACTGGGCAACCACAAGCCATTGCCTCCAACATCGACGTTGGTACTGGACTTAGCGTGCTAGGATTGATATAGACCGCAGCCTGCTGATATGCCTGTACCAGTTCGTCTACGCTTTTAGCTGCTTCTGACAGTCCCTCAGTAGCCCCTACAACCTTACGATCAAGACCTTGAGTAATTCTTTCCCACCCCTGATAGTTCAAGGCGTAGTCACGGTTAATGAAGTCGTGAGCCACAGTTAGAACTCCGCTGCGCTCTAAGCCAGCTGGTTTGAACAAATTGGTGTCCACAGCATGATAGATAACGTCGCTAGGCGCATTGATATTCCATTTATTTTTAGAATATTCAGTAATAAACACATTAACATCGCCATAGAAATTTTGGAACTGCTCTAATTGTTCGTGCGGCCATTGCTCTAGCGGCAGAGTATGTTCTATGCACAAAATAGGAACCTGTAGGTGCTGATTGATTTGCTGAGCTACCTGTAGCTGACCAAACTTACTATGAGCCAGAATAAAATCAAACTCGATGCCGGGGAAAAAGCTGCCCTCTGGCATCTGATAGTAGTTATCTGGCATCGGCGCATGTTCTGTGAACCAAGCCTTGCCTTGCGGCCAGTTGAATGCGTAAAAGTTATGACCCGTCAAACATTGGTTAGTCTGATAGCGTTCGTGAGTATTAAACGTTAGAATATTATATTTATTGTCAGGTCTACCCTGAATTCTTCTGAATATACTTTTTGTCTTATGCAATTTTATTCTCCTTGGTCTAACCCTAAAAGTTCTCTAATTTTTTTAACTTCGTAGTTAAAGTTGTTTTTAGCCCGCTTGATAGCTTCTTTTCTATGATCCATTTCCCAAGATACGGGATTTTCTTCCCATTTTTCAAAATCTTCTTTACCGAAGGTCGCTGGCGTTCCTAGCGCTTTAGCCTCTCCAGTTGTATAGCTAGAGCCTACGGTGATTGGATCAAAATAATCGCCCCAGTTGTGTATGTGAGGTAATGGAGCATCTAAGTTTTCTATAGGAACAATATTTATGCGAATACTAGAATTACACCTATCAACTTCAGACTTGACCTCTTCTGGCACTGTCGTGAATATTGTGTAGCTGATTTTTTGATAAGGCGCAAACTCTTCGTCAAATCTTTCTAATGCCCCTTCTAATTCTCGCAACTCTTTTTGACCTCCGCACAAGGTATAAACTTTAAATGTACCCTCCGTATTCGGTATACTTATGGGATCATATTTCTTAGTCGCTAAATCTGGGTCAACTCCCCACTCTGACCCGCTCATATCCATACACGAAGGTGAAGCCCAGCATCCGAAATTTTTATCATTTGAAAAAGTTTCTGGAATCCGCCAGCCGTAGCCACCATCAAAATTAAAAAAGTTCCAGCTTTCTGGAGTTTTATCAAACAGCGGAACACATTGGAATAGATTAGTACCCACAAAATGCTCTGGTAAGACGTGCTGAAAACATAAATCAATTTCGTCTAACGAGTTGTACTCATACTGAGCTATGCTAGATGGCGTTGTGCCGTTTGGTCTCAAATCAATTGCTCTACATACAACTTCAACCTCTTCAATCGCCGCTAGTTGTCGTATAAACATCTCCGATTTCTTTCCCCAGATAGTGGGTTCTCTATAATAACCAATAAATAATATTTTCATTATATGTCAACTCCTAATTTGTAATTTCTAATCCATTTCATTCCAGCGGTATTAAAATCTCCATGAAAACCAAAAGTACCATAGGTAAAAAACAGCCGGGGGTTTGCACGAGCCGTATGCTTAGTTGGTCGCTCAAATGAAAACTTTGCGGCTAATGCTTCGTCGGCTATTTTTACACCTCGGCCAGCGAGGTGGTGGTAGTTAAATATACATATGTTTAGGTCTTCATTTTTATGATGTGATTCTAGGCCCACACTATTCTCCACGAACTTTCTGCTACGCAAAGAAAAGCCACCATTTCCAACCGTCGTAGGAATTTGGTCCGTAGGAATCCTTCCGGCCACCATGTCGCTTGACTGAATGATTTGCATTGGCCAAGGCGCACCAATGTAATCCGATTCCATGAACTTATCGTCCCACAACGACGGATTGATAATACATGAATCATGCTGCACGTTCAGGCACCAGTCGTCAGTCATATAATTTTTAACATCTTTTAGAAAGTCATCTCTAAAACCAAACCTATTTTCATCATCGTCTAACATGTTCTCGTTTAGCTCAGAACGCATTTCACAAACTTCGATATTGTATTTATCTAGGATGGGTGATATTTCTTCCATGCTTGTTCTAGTTGGATCAGTAATCAGAACAGAACGCTTGAAGTCTACCTGATCCATACTAATCAG
>Ga0208644_1002971_pt1 | contig 13289 bp, 23 predicted proteins | sample VirMetDEL_Nov_18_FD_184517 | JGI IMG/M metagenome (GOLD analysis project Ga0208644, IMG submission 184517) | Aqueous microbial communities from the Delaware River and Bay under freshwater to marine salinity gradient to study organic matter... | ecosystem: Environmental > Aquatic > Marine >... | reverse complement strand
CGGGTTTTCTACCGGTTCCCGCGCCCAGAGCTGCCAACCCAAACCAAACTGAGCAGCAGCAGCGGTACAAAGGCAACGGCGGTGTGCGTCGGTGAGATCACGCGCTGTGACCTTTTCAAACGCAATCGCGTTGTTGCGGTTGTCCATAACCGCCTGAGGGAAATACGGCGTGTCGTTGCCGTTGACGTGCTCAAAGCACCCGACCACATAAGCGGTTCCGTCGGGAGATTTCCAGACGTGGCCGGTTTCAGGATGCGACTTAATAGCAAACTGCCAGCCAGGCGCATGGTCATGCAGGAGGTGGGAGACGCGACACCAGTTGATGTAATCGGCGGCGTAAGAGCCAGTGCCTTTGGTTGATACATCAGCCTGCGTGATCACATCCCCAAGATTGGGGTAATCGGTCATAAGCGTGCGGGTGTGTGGAGATCGGCGAGGACGGGCTTCGGCCCTATGCAGAGTATACCCCTAAAAACAAGCAGTGTCTACACCTGTTCAAAATGCAACCCGTTAGCGCGGTGCCCTACATGGATGGCCCTTGATAGCGTCTGCCGTGTCACGTAAATATCCCGCGCTGCTGCGCCCAAGCTTGGATAGATCTTGCCGGTTTCAATGCACCGCACGCGAATCGATTCGTACAGCGGCGAATGCCGCTTAGGGTACTTCCGCAAAATTTCTCTAGCAAGATCCACATCTTCTAAAACCACCTGCAAACCAACCTCATTAACGCCACCAAGACACTCAGGATGATTACGGGCAAACTTCAAAAACTCAGCGCGGCTGACGTAATTAAATGCCTTGCGTTTCCCGTCATGTTGATATGCCTGCAGCGGGTTCTCTTTTAAGCGCTTCCAACCGGCAACGGTGTATCTCGACAAGCCCAACATTTCGCTAAGACGATTAAAGGTATAGAAATCAATTTCAGTGCGGGTTGAGTAACCCATCCGCCTGAGCTTGTGATCGATTGCTTCTTTCGTTCGATCATTGTGGCCATTCATCCGTGCCCATACTCTGTAGCCACGAACAATTCGATGAAACGGCGTTGCCATGGCGTGCTCGGTCAAGAAATCAATCTCCGCCTGCGTCCACGTAACACCGCTCACACGATTTGTCACACTGCATTTTTGGCTGCAGGTTTTCCTTGCTGACGGGCGGCCATTGCGCATAACCTTTACGTCAAATTTCTGCCCGCAGACCTTGCAGGTGCGTGAATACTTGGATCCTTTCACAGTTGATTGATGGTGATCAGTGCGCCTGGTAATTCGCCTTCGCCGGCGTATTGCTTACTGCAGATCAAGTTGACAACCTGGGAATCGTCTTTAATCAAGACGCCCGTAATGCCATCAAGCGTTGACCTGCACAGCTTGTCAAGATCTGGTTTGGTGCTTTTGTAAAACGGTGCCTTCGGCTTAACTTCGCCCTTGCTGTTGTAATGCGCCTTCGGACGCCCAAACAAAAAGGTGACCAACACCGTTACAGGGCCATCGGTTAATGGTTCGCCTGTTTCAAGTGCCGCCTGGCTCACAGCAAAACGCCATGGCTTGACCTTCTTTGATGCTTCCACCATTCGACCATTGCCAACATGGCGCTTACTACCTTGCGGCGCCGGCTCAATGCCCTGAACAGCAAACTTCATTTCGTATGCGTCAGACAACAATTCAAGTGCTCAACTGGCGTGCTCAACTTAATTCCGTTGACGTCAGGGCGCTTGGCCAGCAGCCAGAACAGCAACCGCGTTTGCCAGGTCAGGTTATAGGGGTTGGCCATTAGAGCGAATCAAGCAGTTTTCAAGATGGATCTTTTCGCGTGCTGACTTGTAATACAAGCTGCGTGCCTCTTCTTTGGGGTCAACCGTCAGCAGGTAGCTAGCCAGTTCAGCCACGGCGTCGGTGTATTGCTCTGGATCCCATAGGTCGTATTTGGCAAGGATCGCCTCAATGCAGTCATCTATGGGAGAGCCAGCCATCAGAACTCTGCCTTTGGCAGCGTCACTCTCCAGTATTCTGTTTCGCGCTTTGTGGCAACGCCTTCAAACTGCTCAAGCTGCTGCAGCTCCTTGACCGCATTGCTGTATTGCCAACTGGTCTTGGTGCAGCGGGATACCTTGATGCCGTGAGCCTTGAGGTTGCCGTCGTCATCTTTGATGTCGTCTAGATCGCCTGCGGTATACATCAGGGCGAGATCATCCATAAGACGATCAAGGATTTCTTGATGCCGGGCGATTTCTTGCTTGGTGCTGGCGATGACGCCAAGCAGGGTGTCAGGGTTGGTCATGGCGGAACAAAAGAAAAGCCCCCGAAGGGGCCAGTGATCAGAACAGAAGGCCGAGGCAGAAGCTGACGGCTGCGATCCACAGCGCTGCTGCGATCTGTTCACGTGATTCGTTCACCTGCTTCTCAAGCGTGGTGGTGGTGCCGGCCTGTTCGGTGATCAGCTCTAGGAGCTGCGCCTTGGTGGCACGGTTGAGGTTGGTCATGGTTCTTGTGCGTGGTTGAGGCATCGCTGCCTATAGGGAGTATACCCCTAACTGCACAGGATGTCAATCCTGCAGCCCAACCCACGCCAGAAGCACCATCACGCCAAGCAAGCCGACGCAGATCAATGCCATTACTGGCCAAACAGGATCAGTCATCAAAACTCCGGTTGATTCAGCATCAAAAACGCATCCCTGGCGCCCTGCCACTCAATCACCGCTGCGTCCACATCAACCTTCTGCAGTGTCGTGCCCCCAGGCCGTGACCACAGCACACCAGCCTTCTGTATGTACAGCTTTGGCCAGTGCAGGCTCAGCATTCCCAAGTACCCACCCAATTGCGGGCTCACGTCATACGGGCTGGCATCAGCCTTGCCTTGCGTCTTCAAATCAACCAACACAAGCTGCGTATGGTCATCCTTACGGCGCAGCAGGCAGTCAAAACTCCCGGCAATCTGCCGTTCAACATCCGCCAGCCTGTATTCACATGCAATGGCCTCATAGGTCTTCCATACGGAATGCTCTAATAACGGCTCAATCCATTCGGCGTATTCAGCAGGCCAATGGACAGTGTCACCAGTCGTCAGAAAATCCTCCAACGCCTTGTGTACTGCCTTGCCACGGGGTTCCCAGATGTGCTTCGTCTCCATGATGCGCTTCATCGCCCACGCATCCTTCGTGCCCTTGCAAACCTGCGTCACTGAGTGATTCAGCCACTGCCCCGTCGGTTCCCAGCAGTATCGGTGTGCTTCCTCGTTGAACAGGATCGGGAGTGGCTGTAGCCACCTGGAAGTCTCTAGGGCTGACGACTTCGACGCGCTCTGTTGCTGTGGGCTCATCTCTGAGAAGGTTGCGATAAGGACGGGGTGTAAAGCCAGGAATGCGCTTGGCGTCTTCCATTGTGATGACCCAGCCCCGTGATGGCACGTCTAGATCCTGCAGCGTCCAATGCCCTGCAGCAATGCCACGGCGCAGCAGCGTGATGACCTCTGCGGTATCAAATGCTTTTTTCATTTCGATTCATTTGTTCGTGCAAAATCCGCCTAATTACTGCCGCGCTTGATTCGCAAGGTAACCGTTGCTTTTCAAGCCAGTCACGCATTTCTGCGGGTAGCACAACATTCAGGCGAGGAAGCTTTGAGGGCATGTCAAACCAAAGAAAGTTGCTGATGATGGGCGTGCGTTTTGGCTCCCGCAGGCGCGGAAAGAATAGAAATTGCCATAAAAGAATCTCGACGCCATGGAGTGTTACCTAAAATAATATAGGGATCTTTGAAGTTATTTATAGCGACAAATGGATCTACACCCTTTCTGATTGCCTCAAATAAATCCCACTGGACCAACTGCTTGTCAAATCTGTTTTTGAATTGAGAACTTCTGCCGGTTACATAGATTTTGTAGTCTGGAAAAAACAGGCCTTTTTCAAGCATTATTTGTCGATACTCCTGCTCCCTTTCGGTCAAGGGTTTTTGTCTAAAACGCAAAGAGCCGCGCTCAGGAATTAGTAAACCTATCGACTGCTTGAGTTCATTCAACTCTGATTCGTAGCGGTAAAGAGAGAGGATTTTTCTATGAACGGCAATCCGCTCTTGATGCCTAAGTTGACCATCAATGCTTACTAACTTTCCAAACTCAAAACTTTCTGAGCGCGTGTCGTTCGGCGATTTCTCCCCCACAAATGAAAACTGATGCCATCTTCTGACACCTGTTTCTCTGCCGGGCTGGAAAGGTAGGCACACACGAATAAATGAATCGCTTGGCGGATGAAAGGCAATTGTGCAAATGTGAGCTTTTTTGCGTTTGCCTTCTATAATTCTCGCCTGGGCGATGCAAATGCAATTATCAAAACTCTGCATTGATCTTGCTTGTTAAGTAATCACCGTGGCAACGCTGTGGGTAGCACCAGCAGCCAAGAACTTTCCCTTTTAATTCGTCAAGTCGGTTTTGAAGACTGAATTTGCGTGGAAAGAAGATCTCATAAGAATCGCAGACAGTATCCCTGTCGCCGTCGGCAGGCATTTCAAAAGGATTGCCCCAGTCACTATTGCGATCAATGCGAGCGAATCGTCCGGTGGTCTTTGCCCAATGAATCAAGGCGCGGTCAGTTTCTTGGTGCATATTCGCCACTACCGTTCCGCCGTTTTCAACTATTGAACGCCGATCCAGTTCAGACTCGGACCATTCATATTCAGGCCGAACCTGTTCAACAGCGCGAGTGACAATGGTTTCACTGAGCCTGCCGCCGTTTTCCTCTTTCGCTATTTCTTGAGCCCTGCCAAATGCAGCAACAAGAGTCTCGTCGTCGTTTTTGACGGAAACCAAGGGGCGGAGGTGTGTTTCGGGTAGTTCAGGCGTATTAGGCCCGATCGGGCCTAACTCTTTCAGCTTTGCCTCTACTTGCGCTGCGTTGAGTTGCTTGCGGATGGTTCGCTCGTGCAGCTCAGGGAACTCCTCCATGCAGCAGGCGGTGAAGCTGCGGTAGCCAAGTGCTTTCCAGCCCTTACGGCGGTCTAGGTCGTAAATGCGAGCGCGGACGGTGTTGATGCCTCGCTTGATGTCATCGACTGCCTGGCGAGCCTCCTGCTCGTTCATTTCAGGCGCTGTCGTCAGCGTTGATGTCATGGTTGATTCCATTGCGGTGCCACCGTAGCACCCTTTAGATCTCACGCCACAACCGTTCGCGCTCGCCCTTGTCACGTTCTGCCGGCGCCAGCGGATGAATCACGTATCGGGCAGCTAGCGGGCTCTTGGGGTCATCAGCGCCCACATTCGGGCAGAAGGTCAGGTACAGGCCCTGATCGTCGTACTTGCCTATCGGGTGCCCGTAACAGGCATCAGGCGGGGCTGTGCGGGTCGTCGTGACGCTGTAGCTGACCTGCTTGGTCTTGGTGTCGGCGGTCTGCCAGACGTACTTGCCCTTGTTTTCTGGTGCGTACAGTTTCATGTTGAGTCTCAGGTTGGATTAACAGGGATCAGTCTTCGTAAACCCAGCAGCGGTTTTCCTCGTCCCACCACTTGCCGCTTCGCTGCGCCTTGTGCTCTTCCAGGTACACCTCATACTTTCCATCCCGAAGCCAGCGGAACAGGTCAGGAAGGCTGCCTACAAATTCGCCTGCCGCCTTACGGCGTTTCTGATCGGCGATGGCGTTGTTGACGGCACCAAGCAATCGTTCTTCGCCTTCGTTCTTCACCACCTTTTTCCATTCATCAAACGCCTTCGGCTTGGACTGGGCTGAGACTCGCTCGGGTGCTGACTGATAGGTTTTCCACAGGCAGGCGAACGCCTCGCTGTATTCGACCTTTGCCGATTTTTTGGCCTTTTTACAGCCTATTTCTTTTTTTGTGTCCAATTCTTCCCCCAAGAGCGGAAGATCCAAACAGCCATCAAACCCAACAGCCGAAACAGCCTTCCCTTCGCTGGAAGGTTGCTGAGGCGTTAAATCCTGAACCTGCTTCGTTGGGGAGTTACCTAGAGGTGGTGTCCCCGCACCGACACAGTACGCGGGTAGCTTAGTGTCCCTGTCAACCCCTAGCTCCAGTAGATAGGCGCAAAACATAGGCAGGGACAGGGTTCTCGGCTTAAAACGAACCAAGTCTTCAGCCAAATCATCGGGAATTTGCAGTTCAAGGCGCATCGGAGTTTTTCGGGGTCATCCGGGAATTCCCGGGAAACAACGGGAAGAGATTAGCCATAAAAAACCGGGCTGGCAGGTGCGCCACGGCACACTTCACGATTTCTAAAGGCGCGTTTTCCACAGCTCGCCCGTCTCATTCGCGTCTCATCCTCGCCATTCTCTTCATTTCGGTTTATCCTTTCCTTACTTACTTTTTCCGCAAACTTGGCACGCTCAACTGCTGCCGAAATTAACTTCCGCGTTGACACCATTTACGGTCTTTTAACCGAAGGACAATCGCGTGGTCAAATCGTGCAATTCTGCGCGAATCAATGGAACCTGAAAGATCGTCAGGCTGACGAATACATTCAGCGCGCAAGAATTCGCCTTGAACAAGATGCTGATATGGCGCGTCCTGCTTGGCTCGCTGAAGCCCTAGGTCGCCTTCGTACCTACGAACAGTCCGCTTACAAGCGCGGGCAAACGCAGGTCGCCATCAATTCAATCCAGCTCCAAGCCAAGCTGATCGGCTTTGATCTATGAGCCTGCTGGCCAATGCACCTGGCGGCAACCTGCTGGAACCACCATCGTCACAGCAGACAGGGCCAAGCACCGTTGAGGCTTTAGCTCGCATCCGTGGCACCTTGCTGCCGCATCAGCTGGCCTTCTGCGATGACACGGATCACCGCAAACTGGCTTTGGTCTGCGGGTTTGGTGCTGGCAAGACGCACGGGCTGGTTGCCAAGGCTGTTCATATGGCAGCGCTCAATGTTGGTTACGTCAGCGCATTGTTTGAACCTGTTGCGCCAATGCTGCGTGACATTTTGCAGCGCACGATGGATGACTTATTAGAAGAGTGGGAAATACCGTTTGACTTCCGCGTCAGCCCGCTGCCGGAATACACGCTTCATTTTGCTGAAGGCAGCCACACAATCTTGCTGCGCACGATGGAAACATGGAATCGCATTCGTGGGCAAAACCTCTGCGCTATCGGTTTTGATGAAGCGGACACTGCCAATAAGCGCGTAGCAGAGCAGGCCACACGTATGGCCCTTGCCCGTCTTCGTGCTGGCAATGTGCAGCAGTTCTACGCCGCCACCACGCCTGAAGGCTACGGCTGGGCGTTCGACACCTTCGACCGCAACGCTGGTGACGATACGGCGCTGATTCGTGCTCGCACCATGGATAACCCATTTCTGCCCGATGGGTTTGTTGACAGCTTGATGGCCAATTACCCGCCGCAGCTAATTAAGTCGTATCTGGAAGGGCAGTGGGTCAACCTCAACACCGGCCAGGTGTATGACCGCTTCGATCGCAGTAAGCACGTTGTAGCCACCGTCGCTGATTTCAGTCGCGAACCATTACGCATTGGCGTTGACTTCAACGTTGCCAATATGTCCGCGGTGATTGGTGTGCGCAGTGGCAACAGACTGACGATTGTTGATGAAGTCGTTGGCGCCCATGACACCGATTCGTTGGCGCAGGAAATCAAGCGCCGTTATCCGCACCACCGCGTTTACGTCTACCCTGACGCCTCAGGCGGCAATCGCTCCACAAACGCCACCAGAACTGATATTCAAATCTTGGAGTCCTACGGATTCAGTAATCAATCAGGGCGGTCAAATCCTGCCGTTCGTGATCGGGTGGCTGCTGTTCAGGCTTTGTTGGAGAATGGGAAAGGGGAAATCAGGATGAGCGTCGCCCAGGGCTGTAAGCGCCTGATTGAGTGCTTGGAGCTGCAGAGCTGGACGGAAAAGGGTGATCCTGACAAGGAAGCTGGCCATGACCATATGGTTGATGCACTGGGCTATGTGGTCTGGCGTGAGTTCAACCCGCTGCAGGCGAACGCGGGTCGTGGCACGGGCATCAGGCTATATTGATCGCAACGGCGAAGTCCCCTGCCGTGTACTGCTGAATGGCAGTCAGCTGAAACTGAAGTCGGGCAACCGCTGCGGCGATCCGAGGGATGGTTCAGACTCACATGCGTCGGGCAGGAGAGCCTCCGCTTCGGTGGGGGCTTTCTTTTGCCTGTTGACAGAAGGCAGGGGTATACCCCATAATTAGGGGACAGGGGGCGACCCCACCACACACGGACAAATGAAAACCGCATCCACTTGGGATATTGTTTGCGCCGCCAACCAACACCTTCGCTCCAGCGGCCAGGCATTTTGGATTAACCAGTTCATGCCCGAGACCTACGAAATTTTGACCGCTGATCAATCTGGTACGGTTTCGGCAAAACGCAGAATTGGCAAAACCATGAACGAGCAGCAGGTGCGCCTTTTTATTCAGCAAATCGTTTACGCCTGATCACACCGCCCCTTCGGGGGCTTTTATTTGTGCCGCTACCGTTAAGCCGCAGCATTAACACCATGGCTAAGCACCTCTGGCACGACCTTCAAGGCGCCTTTGATTCCGCCATCGACGCTGACGGTTCCTACGAATTCAACCTCGCCGCGGCCGCCATGCTCACCGCTATTCAGCAATGGCTATACGACGAAGGCTTTGATGATGCCGGTGATTCCCTTGATGAAGAGATCCTCACCGCTGAAAACGAAGGCTGACCCGGCCTAAATTCAACCTGCTGGGTCGGTTCTAACCGTAAGGCTGAACGCCGTGTGTGGCGGTATCGGAGGCCCAGCCATTATTTCCGATTAACCTAGAGCCATAGAATTTGTGCATGACTAGGCGCGAAAAATGACTTACACCGGTTTCAGGGCATACGACCGGAACCTGGCAGCGCGCCAAGCAACGCAAGTGCAGGATCCCAATGCTGCGTGGTCTGCACAGGAAGAGCATTGGATTTTGATTGAAACCCTGCTGCAGGGCACTTACGGCATCCGTAAAAAGCACCGTCGTTATCTGCCGCAGGAACCTCGCGAGCAAGACGACGCTTACGACAACCGTTTGGCACGTTCTGTTCTGGCGCCTTATTACGTCAGGCTGGAACGCATGTTGGCCGGCATGTTGACCCGTAAGCCGGTGCGTCTTGATGATGTAACTGATGTTGTCCGTGAACAACTGTTTGACGTTGATCTTCAAGGCAACGATCTAAACATCTTCACGTATGAATTAGCCCGCAAGGTTGTGCGCTACGGCCACGCTGGCGTGCTTGTTGATTTCCCTTCCGGCGAAGACGAATTCCAAAACATCACTGATGCCGGATCACTGCGTCCGTATTGGGTTTGCTACACCCCGCGGGATATTCTCGGCTGGCGCTTTGAGCTAGTCAACGGCGCACAACGTTTGACTCAACTGCGCTTGATGGAGCGTGTTGTCGTTCCCGATGGTGACTACGGTGAAAAGTACGTTGAACAGGTTCGCGTCTTAACCCCAGGCGCGTACGAACTGCATCGTCGTGATGATGAAAAATCTGATTTCACCATCGTGGCAGAAGGCACAACAAGCCTTGATTACATTCCCTTTGCCGTTGCTTATTCCAATCGTGTTGGCCTGCTTGAATCTCGCCCACCGCTTGAAGATATTGCTGAGCTAAACCTCAAGACCTATCAAATCCAGAGCGATCTGGACAACATGTTGCATATTTCTGCGGTACCTTTACTAGCTTTTTTTGGGTTCCCGTCATCTGCCGAGGAAGTAAGCGCTGGCCCTGGTGAAGCAATCGCATTCCCCGCCGAAGGAAAGGCTGAATACATCGAACCCAGCGGGCGCAGTTTTGAGGCTCAATACCGTCGCCTTGAACAGCTTGAAGCTCAAATCAATCAACTGGGCCTATCTGCTGTGCTTGGGCAAAAGTTGAGCGCAGAAACAGCTGAAGCCAAGCGCATTGATCGCAGTCAAGGTGACAGCACCATGATGGTGATCGCCCAGCAGATGCAAGACCTGATTGATAACTGCCTGCAGTTCCACGCTGATTTTCTTGGTCTGCCGCAGGCTGGCAGCAGCTATGTCAATCGTGACTTCCTTGGCGCACGTCTTGAACCCGCTGAAATCACCGCGTTGCTACAGACTTACACCGCTGGTGTAATCAGTCAGAAAACACTGCTTGATCAGCTCGCACAAGGTGAAGTGCTTGGTGACGACTTTGACGTTGAGGAAGAACTTGAGGCGACACAAGCCGGCGGCCTAATTGAAATGGGCGGTCCTGAAGCCATTGGCACTGAAGATGTTGTTGGCGAGGAAATCCCTGCTGACGGACAATGACGCAATCAGGCGTAACGCCACGGCTGCTGAATGTTGAGCAATTTAAGCGGCGGATTGACCCCAATCAACCCATTGCCAACATTTACCGAAACGCGATTGATCTCAATCGTTTCAGCAATGCTGTCGCCAAACAGATCATTCGTGATTACAACAACATCATCCTTAGTGCCGTCGATGACCTGAAGCGCATTGATTTTGGTCAAGCTACTGCCGGTGCCGGTATCGTCAGCCCTCAATCAGTACAAGCGCAGCGGCTGCGTGTAATCCTTGCTCAACTCAAGGAATCACTTGATGGCTGGGCAGGGCGCAGCACCTTGTACCTGACCGGTGAATTGCAGGGCATTGCCGAGCTGCAAACTGAATTTGTGACGGAGCAGTTGAAGCTTGCCATTGAAGGTGGTCGTGTTGGTGCTCGCGGTATTGAGCCAAGTGTGGTCGCTGAGCAGGCTGTCCGCACTGTTGAAGTAGCGCCTAATTTCGCGGCCAGTGTCGCCGCGGTTGATCCGACTGATTTGAATTTCACGCTGCCAGGCACAGGTCAATTCAACCTGACCGCCGCTCAAGGCACTGCCATCACATTGCCGAATGGTGAGGTGGTCAACAAGGCATTTCGTGGTTTAGCTGAATCGCAGGCGCAACGTTTCAATGCTGTTGTTCGCACTGGCATCTTGACCGGTGAGCCAACACCGCAGATTGCACGGCGCTTGATTGGTCGGTTGGATTTTGGCGAGCTTGCCAAGACGGCACGGCAGCAAGCACTGGCCGGTGGTGAACTAACCAAAATGGCTAACCATCAGGTATTGACTTTGGTGCGTACCAGCGTCAATCAGGTCAACAATGCCGCGAGCCAACAGGTCTACAAGGCAAATGAAGACGTAACGCAGAAGTACAAATACTTAGCCACATTGGATAGCCGCACCTCGGCCATCTGCCGCAGCCTTGATGGCAAAATCTTTGAATACGGCAAAGGCCCTGAACCGCCGGTGCATTTCAACTGCCGCAGCACCACCATCGCGGTGATTGATTACAAAGCGCTTGGTCTCCAGCCACCCGAAGAGGTGCTGGAAACACGCGGCACAAGACGTTCGGAAGGTGGCGGCGCTTCTGCTGAAACCAACTACGGCCAGTGGTTGATGGGCAAATCGCGTGAATACCAAAAAGATGTATTCCGCAGCGAAACCCGTGCTGCCTATTTCAGGAAGCTATCGCGTGAATACGGCCCGCAGCAAGCCTTGTCGCGCATGGTGCGTGAAGACGGCAGCGAGGTGACACTGAAGCAACTGCAGGAAAGTTACGGCAAGGTTCGGCCCGCCTAAGCTGACCTTATTCGCCTTGTCGTGATGCCACTCAAGAAAGGCCGAAGCAAAAAGGTCATTCAAGAAAACATCCGGCGTGAAATTAGCGCAGGTCGTGACCCCAAGCAGGCCGCGGCTATCGCCTACAGCAAAGCCGGCAAATCCCGCAAACCTCGCAAGAAAAAGTGATGGCCATTGGCATCGGTTCCCGCGTTAGCTGGGTTTATCAAGGCACTCGCACCTATGGCACGGTGGTCGGTAAGGAAGGAAAGCGTGGCACCGTTCGCACTTCCAGCGGCGGTTCTGTTACTCGCGTCGGCAGTGATGCTGATCCAGTGCTCAGGATTAAATCGGAATCTACCGGCAATCCAGTTCTTAAAAAGCGATCAGAATTGAAAGCGGCACCTAAGAAAAAATGAAAGGCCGCATCTGGGAAGGCAGCTGCACTTACCTCAAGTGCTCCGATGGTTTGATTGAAGGTCGTTTTATGTTCCCGGTGCCAAATACACCGGAATCACTTGGCGCCTTGATGGGCAGGCTGGCCGAAGGCGTTGAAGTGATTATTTGCACCGAGGATGACGAGGAAGACGAGGAAGACGAGGATTAACGCTTTTCTTCCTGGTGGATGCGGTCTTTTATCTCGGCCACGTACTTACGCAGCGCGTTGGCATTGTCAGCATGCCACCTATCGCCGGTCTTTAGGTATTCCCGCGTATGCAGGTCGATCGCTTTTATCAACTGGTAGATCACAGGGTTCCACGGCTCACGTATTGGTGTATCCCATTCACGCCGCGACATGACGTGCAAAAAGCAGCGTTTACTTATACACTTTGATGGTAAACCCTACGGGTAACAATGTCTGACGAACAACTGCAGGAAGCTACGCAGACTGCAAGTAATGATGAACTTGAAGCTCTCAAGCGCAGCATCGAAGGCCTTGAGCGCAAAAATTTTGAACTGATCGGCAAGCTTAAGGAACAAAAGGAAAAGGCATCCACCGTGCCCGATGGTGTTGATGTCAAAGAGCTAGTCGAATTCAAGCGGCGCAAAGAACAGGAAGAGCTTGAGTCAAAGGGCAAATACGATGAAGCCCTCAAGCAGTACGCGCAACAATTTCAAGAGCGCGAGGAAGGCTACAAGAAACGCATCGCTGAACTTGAATCAAAGCTGACCGTCAATCAGCTAGACAATCGCGTGGTGGCAATCCTTGCCGAGCAGGGTGCCCACAATCCGCATGATGCGTTGCGCTTGGTGCGTGATCAACTGAAGCTTGACGAAAGCGGCAACCCGGTAGCGGTTGATGGCTACAACGAAATCCCTGTTGATCAATGGGTGAATCGCCTCAAGGAAGAGCGCGGTTACCTGTTCAAGGCACCAACCATCAAAGGTTCTGGCGCGCCTGTTGGCACCAAGGCATCGAGCACGCCAATTGCACCTGGCACCAAAAACCCGTTTAGCCGCGAGCATTTCAACCTCACCGAGCAGTCCCGGTTGTTCCGTACTGACCGCGATTTGTATGAGCGCTTGAAAGCTTCAGCAAACAATGCTTAATATGTAACCGTTAGACGCGAATTGGCTACGCCGTCCGTCATTGGGTTACGCCCACACCGTAAACAATTTCTGGTACTGACTCATGGCGACTCTTCGCTCTGATGTCATCATCCCCGAAATTTTTACGCCGTATGTGATTGAGCAAACCACCCAGCGCAACGATTTTCTTGCCAGCGGTGTTGTTCAGCCTCT
>Ga0208644_1002969_pt1 | contig 13291 bp, 10 predicted proteins | sample VirMetDEL_Nov_18_FD_184517 | JGI IMG/M metagenome (GOLD analysis project Ga0208644, IMG submission 184517) | Aqueous microbial communities from the Delaware River and Bay under freshwater to marine salinity gradient to study organic matter... | ecosystem: Environmental > Aquatic > Marine >... | reverse complement strand
TCTCGTATGGGAATGGGTGCTAAAAGACCCAGAAGAAAGAGAAAAGGAGGTTCTTTTCTTTCAAAGGCAAACGAGTTCATTAAGAAACATAAACTTGTTAGTAAAATCGCTGGAGAAGTAGCAAAGTCTTCAGGACCATTTGGTCAGATTGGTAAAGTAGCACAAAAAGTTGCTCAAAGATATGGATATGGAGCAAAGCGTAGAGTTCGTAAAAGACGAGGAGGTATGATGACTGGAATGGGAGCAAAGCGTAGAGTTCGTAAGAGACGAGGAGGTTCATTTTTTTCTGACATAAATGATTGGTTGAAGCGTAATAAGGTTCTATCTACTATCGGAAGTGTATTGACACCTTTGACAGGTTCTTTTGCCCCTTTGACTGGTGGTTTAACTGCTTATGCTAAATCTCAAGGATATGGTAAAAAGCGTATGACAAGACGAGGTGGAAATAACCCTTATCCTACTACTAATTCGTTTTATGGAAAGCCAGTATTCTAAAATGTTAAGGAAAACAAGTTTTCTAAATTTTTTTATTAATACAAAAAATAAGTGTATTAATAAAATGTCAGGACTAACAAATACAACAGGTTTTTCCTTTTTAGGTTTGACTAATTTAACACAAGGTAATTATGATAATTTATTTGTAAATAATTTAACAGCCAATACAGGGACAATCACAGTTTTAAATTCAACGACAGGAACAATCACTACTATAAAAACATCACAAATAAATGGATTAACAAGCACCAGTAGTGTAAATATGGGGGAAAATGGAAGTAGTGGTTCATTTATATTTTACAAACAGATAGATGTTCTAAATAACAAATCCCTAACACTTCAGGGTGGAGGAGTATTTGCGAATATATTTAGGGCTTATATTACAGCAAATCCAATCTCTTTATTAGACACATCTACTGGTATGATTAATTTTGGTAATTTATCTGGAGGCGGTATTACTATTCAAGATAATACACAATTTTCAGCAAATAAAAGTTTAACTATAAGCAACACAGGAGCATTATTTACGAATACATTAAGGTCAACTTTTCCAGCAAATGCGACCTTTTTATTAGATACATCAACTAATATTATTTATTTTGGTAATTTATCAGGAGGTGGCGGTATTAATATTCAAGATAATACTACATTTTCAGCAAACAAAACTTTAACTATGAATGGAACTGGCGGTATAATTTATTGCAATGTTTATACTGGAACAGCAACAAGTAGTAATCTTACGCTGGGTGTATCAGGAGATACTGGTAATTTACAGATTTTCAAAACAATCACTTCAAGCAATACTTATTCAGGCAACAACACATATTCAGGCTCAAATATATTTTCAGGTTCTACAAATACTTTTAATAATACTTTATTATGTAATACATTTACAGGATTAACTGCTGCTGGAAATATTAGTTTATTTTCAACCACAACAGGAACATTAACATTAGGTAATACTGGCGGAGGTAATTTTACTATAAATCCTAATGTTGTATTAGCAACTGGTAAAAACTTAACATTATCAGCAACAGGTAAAATTGTTGTTGATACTATAGAGGGTGTAGGAGCATTAGATAATATTAGTTTATTTTCAACCACAACAGGAACATTAACATTAGGAAATACTGGTGGAGGTAATTTTACTATAAATCCTAATGTTGTATTAGCAACTGGTAAAAACTTAACCTTATCATCAACAGGCAAAATATTATGTGATGTTTATACTGGAACAGCGACATCCAGTAATATTGAAATAGGTGTGAGCGGAGATACTGCTTTAATTAGAACTCGCAGGGATTTGTATATTGGTTCAACTCCTCTTGGAAGTAATAAAGGGATATACTGTAATTATTTTAATACTTTGGATGTAGCGGATACTATAAATTTTTCGGCAACTCAAACAACAGGCAACATTAATATTCAGCCAAGTGCTACAAGCGGAAATATAGTTATAGGCAATACTACACCTGCGAGTGATAGCGGAACTCTTACTATAAACAAAAATACTATATTACCCGCGAATAAAACAATCACTTTAAATACTACTGGCGGTAAAATCTTAAATAATGTATATACTGGAACGGCTACAAATAGCACTATAACTATTGGTGAATTTGGAAATACTGGTAATTTTGTTATATATAAAACAATTACTTCCAGTAATACATATTCAGGCAACAACACATATTCAGGCGTAAACACATTTTCAGGTGCTACTAATACTTTCAGTAATGAAATTTTATGTAGTATTTATAGTGGATTAACAACCTCTACAAATTTTCAATTAGGAGAAAGTGGTGATAGTGGCAGGATTAATTGTTTTAGAGATTTATATATTCAAACTGGTAAAATTGTTGATAGTGAAGTAATTCAGACTAATACATTAAGAGCAATTGCAGATTTAGTTGTTGGAAATGCTTTAGGTGCCGCAAGTAATATTTTTTTAGTTAATTCTATTACTGCTAATGAAAGTCTGACTATTATTAATGGTAAAAACTTACTATGTAATACTTATAGAGGAACTACGGCAGCAAGTAATATTAGTTTATTTAGCACTACAACTGGCTCACTCACATTAGGAGGAGTTAGTTCAGGTATAAGTTTAGCCGATAATACTACTTTAGCAACTGGGAGAACTTTAACAACTTCTACAACAGGCTCTATATTATGTCCTACTTATAATTCAACATCTGCCACACAATCATTATCTATTGGAACTACAAATACAACCGCTAATGTTTCATTAGCAACTGGATTAACTACGGGGACACTATCTATCGGTCCGAATGTTGCTACGAGTAATTTAGCATATCCACAAGGTTGGTCTGTTTTTAATTCTAATGTTTATATAATTGCTGGACGACGATTGACTATGGATGCGAGTAGTTCAGGTATATTCAGTCCGAGTATCGGGCACGGTGGGTCAAATTTTGCTATATGTAATCAGGCTACGGATAATGTTGCTAATATTACAATAGGTTCTACACAATCAACGGGTAATATTACGCTTGGCAATACTACACCAGCGAGTGATAGCGGAACTCTTACTATAAACAAGAATACAACTTTAGGTTCAGGTAAAACAATAAGTTGTAATGATTTTCAAGGAACATCGGCTTCTTCTCAAGTAAGACTTGTTAATACTACAACTACTGGAGATATTTTTATTGGTGGGGCAATAACTTCAGGCACAATCGTTATATCTAATTTAACAACAGGGACAAAGCCAATAACTTTAAGAAATAAGGTTAGAATACAAACTAATATTGCTGATGCTTATTTTAATGTCGCACTTGGAAGTGCTAATAATATTTTTCAAACTACTTTCTTATCTGCTTCTGCCATGCCTCCTGTTTATGCTGCCGCTCCGACAGATGACTGGGCTGTTTGGGAAAGTAATACCGAAAGTGAAGGTAGTTTCATAGCACAAAATGGAAATACGACGATAATTTGTAATCCTGGGGACAATTTTGCATTCCATTGGCAGGATGAAGATACTATGGGTTCAGCCTCAGGTTTCAAGTTTGCTGTTGATGGTGTAATGTCTACAAGTTCTGACCGAAGACTAAAGAGAGATATTAATCCTATACCTGTGGGTTCTGATTTGTTAGATAAATTAAGCCTAATTCAGTATGTAAATTATAAAAAGAAAGCACCGAGCGAAGATAAATATTATAAGGATGGAAAATTACGACAAAAATACCAAGACATTCGCAAGGGACTAATAGCCCAAGATGTAAAACAAATATTTCCAGAGGTGGTTGAAAAAGATGGTGAGTATCATATGATGAAATACGCTGAAGTTGGTATATATTTCAATATGGGAGTTCAAGAATTAATAAAGCGAGACAAAGAGAAACAGGCTCAGATAGACGCACAGAAATTACAGATAGATGATTTAACAACTCGTTTAGCAAGATTAGAACAAATTTTATTAAATCCATAAATAAATGAATACTATAATTACTAAACGAACAAATCCAGAAATCCGTTTCAAATTACAAGGTATATTTCTATGTGAAAAATTAAATAAGCATATATTATGGAAGAAGAAAGCAGATGTAATATACTATATACTTATTCTTGTAATCAGGATTGCGTTCCCACCTACTTCTGCCTTGATTTAAAACCATTCCGCTGGTGGTCGGTTATTATTTTATAATCTAAAAAAATTATAAAATTAGTTCCCTAATTAACAGATTTCTATCTTCTCATTAAAGTTCTTTCGTAGTTCATCTGATTTTGTTGAGATATAGAGAAAATTATATGGGTCTTTTGTAGCATATTCATATGCCTTTTTAAAGTCTTCAAAATCTAAACTCAAATCAAGGTCAGTATAAAGTGTTTTTAATTTCTCTTCAGAAAAGCATTTAAATATCAAGGTATAATCTAACTGCTTACGAGAGGCTGGATTTAGGTCTGTCAATGTGTGTCCAAGTAGTATTACTTTTGACTTGAAATGTCTGTTTGTTTTTAATAGAATATCAATAGATTTATGACGCATATCTGCCCCTAAATCATCCATACAAAATATATGTTCTGGATAAATTTTTTTCTTTTTCAATTTTTTTTCTTCTCGTTCTTTTTCTTTTTCTGCTTTTGCTTCTTTCTCTTCTTCTGTGAGTTCTCTACCTCCAAAATTTGGCTTCATTTTAGAAGACTTTCCAACACCCATAGGAAAAGCGTCTGCTGGAGTATCAATACAGGGTTCATCTCCTGTGAGACTGTTAGGATTTTTGAGTTCTTCTATAATTTCATCTAATATATTACCTCCTTCATCCATAAAGTGTATAAATGTAGATACTTGACATTTTTTATCTTCTAACATCTTGATAATCTCTTTATATGTATCATCTCTGTGTATCGTAGAAGCAAATAACCAAATATGTGTATTTTTATTAGCACACGCTTTAAGTATATTAAAAAGGGTGCTACTTTTTCCGCTGTGCTTCTTTCCCAGAATTGCGATATTACAATATGGTTCAGGGAAAAAATTATATCCACCTATTTTATCAGGTTCTCTTTTGTTAGTAATAACAGGTAAGACTTTGATATTATTAATTTTAGTTGTCTTCAACATATTTATTATAAGTAAGAAGAAAATTTCTCTCAAAACTTTAATAGCATTTTTCGTCTCATATTTGTAATATGACCTTGTTTTGCTTTAATAATATCTTCATCTTTCTCTTTCAATTTCTTATTATAATCTTCCTCAAGTTTTGCAATTCGTTCTTCTTCTTTCTTCAATTTCTCTTCATACTCTTTCTGTAATTTAAGCATTTTTTCTTCTTCTTTCTTATCTTGTTTAATCTTCATTTTTGATAATGATTTTTCAAGTGCTTCACTTTGTTCTTGTTGGGTATCTTCGTTTTCACCTTGGACTTCATCCCTTATCCGTTTTAATGTAGGAACAAAAACACTTGTATCTTCTTCATCAGTATCTTCTTCTGTATCTTCATCATCATAATTAAAAGTCTTTTTCAGTGCTTGTTTAACAACCATTCTTGCTTTTGAAATATTCTTCTTGGAACTTTCAGAACGACCATCAGGTTTGCCAGATTTAGTTAATTTACCAATTCCGCTTGGGGTCGGATTATTATTTGTTTGAGACATTTTTATTATATGTAAGATAATTTTATTGAAAAAAATTTATTATAATAAATATTGTCTTATAAATAAATGTCCTTATTTCATTCCAATAATGTTCGTATAGTAATAGTAGATAGTTCTCAAAGATATATAGGAACTTCTTCTAATTTTAGTATTGATTTAAATTTACCAGTATATTGTGGAGATTTTGATAGAATTGCTTTGAGCCAAATATCTCTACCAAGAAGTTGGTATGATGTTGCTACAAATTATAATACATTTACTTTAAAAGAAGGTGCTATTTCTACTACAATAACAGTTCCAGTAGGAATGTATAATGTAAATAGTCTCGCTACTACTATCGGAACTCTTTTATCAAGTGCTTCTCCAAATGGTTTTACATATACATTAACATATCCTAATAGTGCTACAGTTGTTAATACAAATAAATATACAATAACTTGTAGTAATTCTGGAACTACTAAACAATTAATATTTACTAATAGTATGTATCAACAATTAGGGTTCGCTTCTTCTTCAACAAACACTTTTACAGGTGCTACATTAGTTTCTACAAATAGTATAAGTATCTCATATATCAATCGTGTATTCCTAAAGACAAATGCTTGTGCCACAGCCCAAGATAATATACTACACGAAATTTTAGTTGCTGGTCAATATCCTTCAACTTCATTTGTCTATTACGAAAATATTAACTTTGATATAAATAGCAAAGAATTTACAAATCCATTGAATAATAGTTGGGACTTTAGTCTTTATGATAGATATGGTAATATACTTGATTTAAATGGACTTGAAATTGTCTTTTCGTTAATTTTATACAAGAAATCAAAAACAGATGAATTACATATGGAACATTTGAAAATACAAAATCTTGAAAAAATTCTATAAACTTTAAAACTTTTTTTATTATATTTGTATATAATAAAATATTATGTCAGAACAAAAATACAGACCTCCGAGAGTTTATATTACACCAAAAGATAAATTTTACATTGTTATCAATGATAAGAAAATTTATATTGATATTCCTAAAGGTCATAAGATACCAAGCAAACATATCAAGAAACATATTGTTGATTGTATTTTAGGTTGTCCAAAATACCATATAAAGAGACCAAAGAAGAAGAGAACTCTTCCTAAAAAAGCAGATGTAGTTTTTTCAAAACCTATTGGATATAAACCAGTTCCTTCTAAATTTGGATATGTTAATACTGCTTATGATATTCCAAAAAAGAAAGAAATTACTCTTAAATTTGAACCTACAAATATACCAAAAATTCCAGTAGAACCTACTCCTGTTGGAGCGAAAGGACAGATTTTACCTACTGCTGAAAGAATTTACGAAGGTAAAATTATACCTACAGGAACAAGACTATATACTGCCGAAGTTGTTCCCAAATCAGAAGCAATTAAGATACCATTAAGTATAGATGAACAAACTAAAAAAAGAGAAGCAGAAACGGCTGAAATTGCTACACAAACAGAAAAAACTCAACAAGATGAATTATTAGAAAGAGCAAAAGCGATATATGAAAATCTTGCTCCAAAGAGACCTAAATGGAGTGAATTGAAAGGTGATGATTTGAAAGAATATGTTAAAAAATTACAACTACTTTACCCAGATGCTAAAGCACTTGAAGGTATTGAACGCAAAAGTCAGACTGCTATTCTAAAAACATTAAGAGATTATAATAGAGATTTAGGTGATATGTTTCAAATTCCTTATCAAAATCTTGTAGGAGTTATTGATGAATATATTGCTATGTTTGAGAATATAAACCACGATATTAGAGATATGACTATATCATATGCTTTGAAAAAACGAAAGATGAAAACTACAACTGTTCCTGAAGAAGTTCAAAAAACTTTTGAAGAAGATTTGAAAAATTTAGATAATAAAATAGAAAAGGAAAAACTTACACCTGAACAAGAAGAGGCTTTTCAACGATTACGAGAAATTCAAAAAGAAGAAGTTGATGAAATCAAAGATAGAATTAAAACAAGTATTAGAGAACCTAATAAACAAATGGGTGTTATGCCTTCATTGAAAACACTTCCTAAAACAAAAGGACAAAAATTAGCAGAAACACCTTCATTTAGTGCTTCGTCGTCTATCGGTGGAGTTCCTTCTACAAGCGAAATGCGAAATTTAACAGATGTATATAAAATTCCTGATGTATTACCAATTCAAAATATTGATGAATTTATTGCGAGACAAAAACGATTTTTTAGAAAGAATTACCTTATCAATAATAAAATAGACCCTATAAAAGAATATAGAGAATTATTAAAAGCAGGTAAGAAATTTGGATTAGATGACAAACAGATTAAAGAATTTAATAAGAAAGCCCAAGAAAATATACAGAAGATTGAAGATGAGACAGTTAGAAGATTTGAAAGATATCAAGAGAAACAAGCATTAATGGAATATTTAGATATTGATGAAGAAACACCTATGAGTTCGCCTTATGGATTATATGACGGTTATGCTCCTTCTGAAAGTGAAACAAGTTTCGTTGGTAGTCCTGTAAGAGTTGCTAAAGCATTAAGAGAAAAAGGTGTTTCTGGTATTACTGAAAGTAAAGAAGATACTACTGTTAGAGAAACTAAAGAAGCAGAACCAGTTGAACAAATAACTACTGCTCCTGCTCCTCGTAAATCACCTACTTTTTTGGGACAAGTAGGTGGTGTTAATATATATGATGATGACAATACTTCTTCTGAAGAAAGTAAAGATGGTGCAGAAGAAAGTAAGGATAAAACTGGTGCTGGAAAATATACTGCTTGGAATGATGGATTATATGACGACGAAATAGAAAATATTCTACAATCAAAAACAAAAAGATTTGTTCCAGTAATTATGAGTGATGAAATTCCTTCTCTTGTTAAATATGTAAATCCTAAAACAAAAGAGTTTGGTTTTGTGATAAACTCAACTTCGTCAAAAACAAATGGGGAACACTGGAGAGCAGTCTTTTTAGACTTTATCAATTGCGAGATAAATTACTACGATAGTCTTGTATCTCAACCGACTAAACAATTTTTGAAAGATATTAAACTTTTAATTGATAAGGTTAATCCATCTTGTTATATGAAATTAAAAGTAAATTTAGTAAAAACACAGGGCGATGATACACAGAATTGTGGATTTTTTGCTGCAAAATTTTTAATAGACCGTTTTAAGAATAAACCATTCAAGGAAGCAAGTATGGTTGATAAATCTGATATTGGAGAATACAATATTGAAAAGTTTAAGAACTACTTGTAGTGGAACTAAGGTTCCCCTATGACCCCTCCTTATTTTATAATAATTGATATATTATAAAATCATATTCTGGGTAAGTTTCTAAAAAATGTTAGATACTCTTTTCGTTCATCATATCTTTCCTTTGCTCTTGGTTTATATTTCTCTTCATATGTATCCTTGAAGTATTTCTTATTCTTTACTACCCATTTCTGTTTGCTTTCTTTATTGATAAATTTACGAAGTTCTTGAATAGTTTTAAATTCTCGCAATTTGTCTTCTGATATAGAATGTTCCTTAATTGCTCTTAATGTGATATTGTTTTTAATCTCTGATAAAATCATAGTTGAAGTTGTTCTATATATATATACAATATTTCTTTAAATCATATATTTCTTAAAAAAAATAAAAAGGTTTCTTAAAAAAAAAATTGATTTAAAGAAATATTTTCTTAAATAAAATCACAGATTATATAAATGGACACAAGACGAGAAAATAAACGCTTATACGATGAAACAATCGCTTTGCTTCCACAGAGAAGAATAACCGAACTGAAGAGAGATTTGAATATCAGATTTGGAAATACTAATGATATGAGACAACAACTAACCAGAGTTAGAGATATTGTAAATAGAGGATTACAAGCAAAACCACTTACTAAATTTGAGACATTGGAAAAGAGAGCAAGAGAACTCGGCTTTAAGGGGAGAAGAGTTTCCGCTCAACAATTTCAAGAGTTTATCAATACAAGACAAAGACCTATTCTTCCAATCTTAACTACTTCAGTTGGAATGAAAATAACTATTAAATATCAACTTCGTATGAAGACTACAGATTTAATGGGTAGAGATACATATGTATGGATGCCTCGCCAACCTAATCCACCATATTCCAAAAATTTTCTTATCAATTCATTACCACTTGAAATTAAGTCTAATATTGATAATCTCAAGATAAGATTTATTAATGCTAATGGTGGAGAAGATTATTGTAGAATTATTTCTACTTCATATAAGACTACAGATATAAGACCAAGATATTCGTGGATGGATGTTCCGATAAAGCGTTCTGGAGCACCTGCTCTACAAATTTTTAATGATAAGGGAGAATTTATTATTGAAAATGAAGATGCTGGTGATGATTTATGTATGCCTCGTTATATTCAAAAACACGCATTTCCTAAAAAGACATTAGATAAGATTGTTGAAGAAATTAATACAGTTGTGAATAATGAAATTGAGAATGATTTTTTTTACAATGAAGAAACTACAAAGAAATATGATTGCCGTAATGATGGTGTAAGTCTCCGACAATTTGAATACTATTGTAATGAATATAGATTATCATTTAGAGCATTAGATTGTTTTGAAAGAATGTTCTATAGATTTACTCACGAAAATAGAAATACCAATAAGACTTGTATGATGTTTATTATTCACGATGGACATATTTATGACCTCGTTGATAAAGTAATGAGAGCAAGTGTTAAAAATATGAACGGACAAGTTCTTACACATAACAATATCAAAGAAGAAAGAAAAGAAAAAGCAAAGAAAAGAGAAATAAATAACTATATGGAATTTACACCTGAAAATTTACAAGAAGCATTAAATTGTGATGAACCTATTGATTTATATACTACTGACCAAAATGTTCTTACTAAATATTTTTACAACTCTTATTTTGAAGGTAAATGGTTGAAATATAAATGTGTAGGAATGGATATGGTTAGTTTAACATATAAAAAAGGTTGTAAAATTATTTTCAATGAAGATTGGAAGAATGCAGAAAAATTATGTCATATTCTTAATAAAGAATTTAACAATCAAACTATTACTTCATTAGCAATTGAAAAACTTAATAATGATTTATCTAACTTCAAGTCTTATTTCAATATCCATACTTATGACTTTGCTAATAAAATTCACCATTCTCCTATTGTTAGATGTTTCAATAGAATTACTAACAGTTCAAATGTTAAGTCTCTTGATATTAATAAGATGTATGCTTCTATCATTAAGAATACTAATATGAATTGGTTAAAACTAAATTGTTTATCAGATATTCTTCAATATGATAATTCATCTATTGAACTTGATACTCTTTATTATATAGAACCAGAAAATAAAAATATTATTATAGGTGATTTTGGTGTTTATTATCCTGAACTTGTTAAGGAAGCATTAGAAGATGGTTTGATTAAAAAATCAGAAATTAAATTTATGTTGAGATGCGAAATTGTTAATACCGACATCTTTGCTAATTTTGTTGATGATGTTTATACTACCTGCGGTGAATTTAGTAAAAATTGTGTTAATAACTTTATTGGTTGTCTTGGTAAAACAAGAAAAACTGAAGGAGCAATATATTATACTTCTGATATTAATACTGCTTGTAGTGATTTTTTTATCAAAGATGAAAATAGATTTGTATGTGAAGTTGCTTCTAAAGGAGATAAACAAATCTATGCTACTGATAATATTAGTGAAAAGGATAATAATAAAAATTTATTTATGATTAGAAAGCAAGTTGTTCAACAAGGTAATCTACTTGCTTACAGACTTCGTAAAAAGATGGGTGGAAAATTGATTAAGATTTCTACTGATTGTGTTAGTGTTGAATACAATGAAGATGAAATTATTCCTGAAATACCATTAAGCACTGAAATGGGTGGTTTGAAGATTGAAAACAAACTACCAAGAATATCTGATGAAATAGATAATAATGTATGTAGAAAATATAAGATTGATAATATCGTATATTCTTCTGTTAATCATATTCAGATTAATGATGAATATAACTTTGAAGAAATTTATAGTAAAATTCAAGGTAAGTCATTTTTCCTTACGGGAAATGGAGGTGTTGGAAAATCTTGGGTTGCAAAACAATTAAAGAAGCGTATTGAAGATGAAGGTAAAACTATTCGTGTTATGTCTCCTACTTGGATTGCTACAAAATTACTTGATGCTACTACCTGTCATAATGGAATGGGTTATGATATTCACGGTAAAACTCATACAAGTAATTATTCTTCTGTAGATGTATTAATGATTGATGAGATTTCTATGCTTACAACTCAATTCTATAATGAATTATGTGAAATCAAGAAGGATTATCCTAATATGATTTTTATCGCTATGGGAGATTTCAATCAATTACCACCCGTTGGAGAAGAACATATTGATTTTGAAAATACTGAAGTTTTTAGAATTCTATTTCCTAATAAGATTACATTAAAAATTAACAAGAGAAATTCTACTGATGGTGTTGAATTATTTAAGATTACTGAAGATTTACTTAATGGACATAATATTATGGATAGATTAGATACTGAATATGAATATCTACCATATGATTTTGATTTACACCTAACATTTACTAATAGAAAAAGAACTCAAATTAATAGAGATTTAATGCTAAAACATAGAGGTGAAAATTATAAAGAACTTATCAAAGATGAAAATAAAGAATATAGTGAATATTCTCAAACAATTTATCTATATGAAGGATTACCTTTGAGATGTCGTAAGTCTGAAAAGAAAGGAGATATTTCTATTAAGAATGGAGACCAATTTATTGTCAAAAGTTTTGATGAAAAAAATGTTATTCTTATGAAAGATAATACAAAGTTTTCCAATTATAATAAAGATGATGAGGTTGAAGAAATTACTTATTCTATTACTGAAAACTTTATCAATATTTTTAATCCTAATTATGCTATGACTGTTCATAATTCTCAGTGTCAGAGTTTTGACCAACATTATGTTATGTGGGAAACTGAAATGTATTCTGTGAGAATGCTTAATACTGCTATCGGACGAGCCAGAAAATTAGAATATATACACTACAGAAAATATTAATTCTTAAAAAAATAATGATTTAAAGATTTTCTTTTCTATAATAAAAACAAAATGAGCGAAACCGAATACTCACTAAAATGCGATGCCATAATTGAATGGGCAGAAAACAAAAAAGGAAAACCTTTTGATACTACTTTTGTAGTTAGTATCAGCGACCATATTAGAGATGCTGGTTTTATTTCTCAAAAACAAATGGATTGTATTGACAATATTCTTACTAAATTTAAGATACCTTTTGAAAACTAATTTAATTTATTATATATTTATTTCATATAATAAATATGAATGAAACAACAACTTATACTTATGAGTGTATTTGTAGCACAGATAGTGTTTATACTATATTATCCATTTTAGGTTTTATTATACCTTTAGCAATTAGCGAGGTTCTTCCATTTTCAAATTGTGAAGCCCAAGGCATTTGCGACGGTATTTTCAAATTGCTAAAAAGTAGAAAAAAAGTCGCCCCAAAATAGAGAGAAAACTTGTTTTCTTTTTTTGTAAAGTTGCTTTTTGCTAAAGATTTTACAAAGATTTTTTTAAGATTTTTTTAAGATTTTGCAAAACATTTTTT
>Ga0208644_1002967_pt1 | contig 13292 bp, 24 predicted proteins | sample VirMetDEL_Nov_18_FD_184517 | JGI IMG/M metagenome (GOLD analysis project Ga0208644, IMG submission 184517) | Aqueous microbial communities from the Delaware River and Bay under freshwater to marine salinity gradient to study organic matter... | ecosystem: Environmental > Aquatic > Marine >... | reverse complement strand
AGCGCGACCAGATGAAGTTCCTCAAGACATCGGGCGATTACTCCCAAGATCGCTCTGACCCACGGACCTTCACTGAGCGTCCCGCCGTGCCCACCGGATCAGTTGAGTCGTTCTCGCCTGACACCGTGCGACCGCGTATGCGCATCCGTGTTCAGCCCCGCGCTCGCTACCCCAAGTCCTACATCGGTGAGTGGAACGGCAGGCGTTGGACCTACGACGCAGACTTCCAGCCCAGAGATCACGAGTAAACCACAACAGGGAAAAAATTTTTCCCAAAGGAGAATCACATGAGCAGCTACGGGAAGCCCATGACGATCTGCGACGGCAAGAACTTCTTCGTCGATCCAGACTGGTGGGAGAACCTCTCGCCCGAAGAGCGCGAAAATGTGCGGCGGCATGAGAAACTGCACATCGCCGCGGCAGAGGTGAGCAAGTTCAACGACGCCGTGAGAATGTTTACCGACAGTGACTTCAGCGACGGGTCCGGTCCTTGGACCTGTGGATTCACTCGCGAGGAGGCCCACGATCTGTTGGACGCTTTTTGGGACGATTGTCAGAGTGTTCCTGACGGTGCTGTTCACCACGATTCTCAGTGGGGAGAGCTTGTAGTGAGGCCGCTTGCCGAGCGCAAACTCATTTTCGCTCCCTGCTGGATTCACACACATACGGAGGGAGGTAACGCATGAGGTGCGCGGTGGCGGGATGCAGTAACACGGTTCACCCCGTCCGTGTTGAGTGTAGGATCTACACCTGCATGGAGCATGGCAACCATGCGCCCACCCAAGGGGTGATGGTGCCCACAAACGGGAAGTGTGGGATGACGCTTCAACTGATCCCCGGTGAGGCAAAGCATCTTCACCAACTTCTCAAGAAGCAAATCCAGCGCAATCGTTGGGCTGGATAAACCAACCGGAAAATAATTTTTCCAAAGGAGAACCGAAGCATGAAGTACACACACTTTCTCGTCGAGTACTACGACCAAGTGTCCGGTCGATGGGGGGAGCGTATGTTCACCAACCAGAAGCAGGCACAGGGATACATGGATGGTGTGTCTGAATTGCTACGCGCATCGGGTGATTCGCAACCGATTGTGGGCATGCAATTCCTGACCGTGGCTACGAGTGGCCAGAGGCGGCAGAGACACGAGAGAGCCTGACGGATACATCGGGGGGGCGGCAAGCGATTCACGCAAGCCAGAGAGCGTTTATGAAGAAAAATAAAATTGTGGAAATATTTTTTTTGATCTGGGCAGCCACCCAGGTTCCGGGACCGCAAAAAATTTTTCCCGAATACGTTTTTCCGCCGCAGCAAGAACCCGACCGGATATACAGCTATCTATCAGAAAAGAGGTGGGATTGCTCGGGTGACGGATGTCTCAACGACGGCGATATAGAAAGGCTATCGACGAGAATCCGCGAGCACAGCGAGAGGGCCGGACTGTCACCCGCCATGATCGTGGGGATCATCATGGTCGAGAACCCGTGGCTGGATTCCGTGGCCGTGTCCTACGCAGGGGCCATCGGGATCATGCAGGTCATGCCGCTACACACTGGGAACTGGGATGAATGCTCCAGCCCACTGGAAAGTATTTCCGGCTCGGTGTGCTACGGTGTGGAAATTCTTTCAGACCTTCTACGAAGGAGGGACTCGGAACGCTCTGCGCTACTTGGATATAACGGGTGCGTGTCGAACCCGTCATGTATCGAGTATCCAGAAAAGGTGGCTAAGTATGCACAATTTTTAGTGGAGGATTACTGAAACAAAATCACAATCAAAAAATATTTTGTATAGCACCCCCACTTTGGCCGCATTGAATACCCCCACTTTGGCCGCATAGAAAAAAATATTTTCGTGGCTATTTTCATCAGCAGGTCACTCGCGTAGTCAATTCAAAAGGAGAAACACAATGAGCATCGAAGAACTCATGCAGGAAGTGGAGAAGAACCCGAACTACATCGACCAGTTGGGGTGGGAGTTGGACATCGAAGTGGACAGGCTCGAAAGGGATGTGATGAATCTCGCGGATGCACACGGCCCATACTACGATCAAGCCCAGAGTCAGGTCCTGCGAACCCGAGACATAATCTCCAACCAGATTGCAGAGCTTGTGCGTATCTGCCATCGACTTACCGGAAATGGTCACCAGTTGACATAATATTTATATTGTGTTATCTTTATATGTGTTGGGCGAATAGCGTCCAGCACTAAACAGGGAAAAAATTTTTCCCACAAAAGGAGAGGCAAGCAATGAACTTCGCCATCAAGCCCCAAGACATCCTTGAGCTTTCGATGCTCGGATGCATGCCGGAGAATCCCACCGTGTTCTCTGGTGCGAACGGACTAGGCAAGAGCGAGATCGCCTTGCAGGGTGCCCGTGAGTACGCAAAGTCTCTGGGCCTGACACCCGTGGACACGCGAGAGAAGATCCCCGGCCCCGGTGAGTACGGGATTACGTGGGTCAACTTCAGCGGCATGGCACCAGAGGACATCCGTTGGCCCGTGTTCAGCGACGGCGCGTACACACATCGCATCACCGACCAGCTTCCATTCGCAAGCGAGCGGTGGGCCATGAACGGGTACACGCGGGACACCTACAAGGGTGTGGTCATCTGCGACGAGATCGGCAAGGAGCCCGACCTACTCAAGATGCCCGCTCAGTGGGTGAATGAGCGCCAGTGGGGCAACGGAGAAATGGTGCCAGCTCATGTCGGATTTATTTTTACGACCAACGACTCGAAGCATAACTCGCATGCTTACGAGCTTACATCCGACCTGATCAGTCGTGTGCAAATGTTCACGGTAGAGAAGGACGTAAACTCGTTCCTGAACTACCATGTGAATGGTAGCGGCGAGAAGTTGCACCCGCTCATCACGCTGTGCTGTAAGCACCACGGGGAAGACTTTCTCTTCACTCAGGATTATGAAGACCCCGGAAAGCCGTTCGCTTGTCCCCGCTCCATGGTGAAGGCGAGCCGTGTTCTCGACGCGCCGGAGTTTGACGACAAGAGTGTCGTTCACAGGGCGAGACTACATGCCGCCATCGGCACAAGGGCTACCGTGGAACTGCTCGCCACGTACAGGGCGTGGAGCAGGCTCGGCAACATCGAAGCCATGATCTCCGATCCGCGCAAGCATGAGGACGAGATCAAAACGTTCGCGAAGGACAATACTCACAACGGAAAGCAGACTATTGCATCCGTGATCGCCATGCTGGTAAAGCGTGTGCAGAAGGACTCCAGTCAATTCGGCAACGTCATGGAGTTTTTCAACATCATGGGCAACGAGGAGGACACTGTCACGTTCGTTGCCATCTGTGTGCAGAGTGTGCCCGAAGTCCGTACTCAGGCGGCGTTCGTCAGGCACTACGCAGACAACCAGATCTTCTACTTCTAGCAAAAATTTTTTCCCACCAAGGAGTGAGCTATGAATCGCGTACATGAAAACGCAGTGATCGTCACCTTCTCCACCGGGTCCTTTGGGGTCTTCAAGACCAACAGGAATATCGCGGCGCGTGGTGCGGAGGCGCTTGGAATGGACGAGTCTTTCGCCAAGGGTCAAATCAGACTGTATGACGAGGCCATCAACCGTGCCATCAGCAAGCCCGTCAATGCTGCCCGTGAGTATCTGAAATCAGTTACTGTGCCGTGGTCGGACAGCAGGAACAACTCCTTTGGTGGCCTTACTTCAGGCAAGGAGTACCTGCTACAGGCAGAGAGGCTCTTGGAGTTTGAAAAGGAGATGTCTGCGTTCAGGATGGCTCGGGAACAGGTCGCAGAGAAAATGCTTTTCAGTCAGTGGGATGTACTGCGTGAGCAAGCGCGTACTGCACTGAACGATCAGTTCAGGGAAGATTTTTTCCCCGACGTTCATGTCGTGCGACAGAGCTTCAGGTGGGAGGTGTCGATCCGGCCACTGTGGGACATTAAGGACATCGGTAAGGACATCCGCCTGAAGGCTTCGCAGGAGATTGTGGATCGCGCACTCAGGGATGCAGAGCAGGCCCAGAATCTCAAGATCGCCAACGCCATCGGCAGTATCGTGGATGACGTTGTAGACATTACGAGCAACATGATCAACGGGATCGACTCGTATTCCTACAATCCAGACCATGCGGGGAAGGGCAACTCACTGCCGAAGAATCCAAGCTGGAATAACCTCAGCGAGCTTGCGAATAAGATGGATTCGTGGGCATCATCCCTTGGGTCTAGCAACCTCACCGATGCGGCGACACAGATCCGAGCCCTGCTGTCGGATGTCCGTAGCATGGGTGGTGGCGACATATCCAATGCTAGGTCAGCCATGGCGGGCGAAGACGACAGGGCTCGCCAGCATGTGCGAAACAAGCTTTCGGAGATCACCGCCACTGCGTCCAAGGGATTTGATGCCCTTGATGATTTCATGTCCTGACGTGGCAAAAATTTTTTCCACCTTACTAGGAGGCAATGATGAAGAAGATGACGCCCGAAGAACTTGAGATCGCCAGAGTCAAGAAACAGCGGAGCAAGATTTATTTGTTCGCTCCCGGAACGTTTTCCATGATCGGCGGCATGCCCATCGAAGCGTTCACCAGCGGGGAGACGTTCGCTACTGACGGCGAAAAGATTTACGTCAACGTCGAGTATTCCAAGACGAAGACTGATCTTGAGATCCGTGGCATCATTATCCACGAGGGTCGTCACAAGTCTTCGGGACATCACTTGCGGAGACCTGAGTGGTGCCCGCACGATGTGTGGAATATCGCGTGTGACTACAGTATCAACGGAGACATCAGGGCGTCAGCCAATTACGGCATCGACTTTGTCCTGCCGGACGACGGGCTCTTCCACGAGAAATATTCTACCAACGGCTGGGCGGTTGAGAGAATCGCAAAAGAACTTATGGCCTCGGCCCCAGATCAACCTGATCAACCCGATGAAGAGGGCGAGCCGGGCGATGAGGGCGGTGACAAGGTCAGCGAGCGGGTTCTTGGCAAGTCCTGCGGCGAAGTCCTCGACGCACCCGTCAAGCAGAGCGGCACCAAGGAGGATGTCAAGCGTGCAATGGAAGAGCTTCAGGAAGAGCTTGCAGATGCAGAGCTAGTAGAGAAGGCCATGGGTGTGGGCAAGGGCGATAGCATGGTGTCCATCGCCGCGAAAGAACTGTCGAAGACATGCTCTTCTAGACTCATCAGGCCATTCCTTCAGAAGTCTTTCATGCGTAAGCGTAGCTGGAAGAAGCCGAACAAAAGATTCTCTCGGGATGGAAATTATTTTCCCGGCAGAACGAGAGTATCCGGTGATCTTGTCTGCTGTATCGACTCTTCTGGCTCCGTAGGTATTGATGAGTTTGAGAGGTTTCAATCGACGATCATCAATGCGGCCATGGAGCTTGAGATCCAGAAGGTCAAGATCGCATTCGTCGATGACTTCATTCACATCAACCAGAAGACAGGGAAGCCGTGGTTTGAGTACGACCTGACCGCTGGCGGTGGCCCGAAGGCTTTCAAGATGGATGTCTTCGGTGGCGGGGGTACGTCGTTCGATCCGATCTTTAACTACATAAATAAAAGCAGAGATGATGTGAGAGCTTTGATCTACATGACGGACGGGTTTGGCCACGTAAACGTGACGGCACCCAACTACCCGGTCATGTGGCTAACGACTCACCAGTCTCCGTATTTCAAGAATAGGCCGTTCGGCCAGATCGTCTACATCTAAACAGCAAAAATTTTTTCCTATGAATATGACCAGCGAGCAGAAAGAATTCCTTATCAAAATCCTGAAGAGGGAAGTCAAGGAGAAGACAAAAAGACTCAGGGCGATTCGACCGATCTACGAAAACCAGCCGCAACACGAGATCGAAGATGTTCGCGACAGATGGGAATCCACAATTGATTTCATTGAAGGCATCGTTAACATCATAGAGGCAGACTAAAATGAATGACATGTCCATTATCGAGATCGGCCACCGCTTGGACAACCTCAACTGCCACTGCGATATAGTGATGGATCAGGGCATGGCTGAGGTTAACTGGTCTAAGTTTGAGGGAGCCATTCATGACGCGATCGAAGCCGTCAATTACATAGACGAACACGCATCAGTCGCTATGTCGGCGGTTGTAATTACAAACAACGCACTCGCTTCCATTCTTATGAACGAGGCCGCGTGGAAGGAACTGTCCCCGGTTGAGAGAGACCTTATCCGAGCATCGTACCGTGCCATGCAATCTATTCCCTTCCTGAAGGAGGAGAAGCAAGGTGTTTCCCGATAAATTCAATGGCTTCTCTTGTGAAGAAATTGCCGAAGACGCATCAGAAGAAGAGCGGATGCTGGCCATACTATCCAACGGCCTCAAGGCGACACTTGTTGGATGTATGATGCTTCATCTCATTAACCAGTATGAAGAGGCCAGAGACCGTGAGCACGATGAGGATGAGGGGCAGGAATCAACCAATGGCTGGAAAGATTTTTTTGAATTAGTGGCAGCCTCCACGTCAGATCTTGCAGCCAGCGAATTATTTTATGCCACCATAGATATGCTGGTTGAGATGGACATAATACATTCCACGGTTCAAGGCTCGGATACGGTGCATTGACATGGAAAAGCAAAATATTTTTGCCGATAAAGATTTATGCGCCCTGTGCGGGGTGACACTCTCTGCGATTCACCAGAACAACGCATCGCCTGCGGCTGAGGGTGTGTGCTGTACTGCATGCAACGACGCCATCGTGATACCCTTGAGGATCAAGAGGCTTATGGTAAGTCTCGGGAGAGAAGAAAAATGAGGACTACGGAAGCGGCCCGTAACCGAAACCGAATGGTTCGCCGGGCCAAGAAGATGGGCCACGACCCAATACTCCTGAGCAACTCAGGGGCGATGGAGCTTTGGGTTTGCAGGAACTGCGAATCGGTGATGGACTGTTGGGATAGCCCGACTCAAACCAATGGCCCGATGCCCCATGTCAAATGCTCAAATAATTTATTGAGCAGATCGCAAGTATCTGGGTTCTGGCTTGCTGTGGTTGTGTTGCTTGCCAGTTTCTGGGGAGCGCTCATCTACTGGGTGTGGAAATAGAAACCCCCCCTAGGGTGGAGAGGAACCCTAGAGGGGGCGGCGGTGCGGGGAAAGGAGGGAAACCCGCACGGCCTAGGGCGCAAACCCATTCATCTAAATAATAACAGCTCGTAGACGATTAGTCAAAGTCCCAGTCAAAGTCGTCGTCCTCTACGGTGTAGTCACTCCACCGTCCGGTAGGCTTGTCGAAGTTCAACTTGCACGATCCGTTCCGTCCAAGCCACGACCACCGCACCTTCCAGATGTGGGCCTCCGGCGGTTCCTCGTCCTGAGGATGCCTCCAAGCCGACAATCCGATGTCGGCTTTTGCAAACCACGCCGCCGAACCTGCAATGTCGTGACCAGTCACTACCGTCTTGCGATCAGACCTACGGTCGGGAGACACCTTGGTCGGATGGGCAACGAAGAAGACATGCGCGTCATGTTCTTTTGCCCATAGCTGAACCTTGGTCAGGATCTGGGAGATAGCGTCAGTCTCCCTCAGGTTTTGTGAGATCGTCAGGTAGTTGTATGGATCAATCACAAGTACCCGACAGCCCATACGCATGACCGCTGTACTCGCAATGTCCAAGATGGCTTCGATCTCAGAAGGGCCATCCTTCCGGTAGTCCATGAACAAGAAGTGATCGTTGATAAACTGTGAAGCGTAGTCCCTTTCTTCTGGCGTCATCTTCGGAGTGGGACCATCGAAGAACGGCTTGCCCACGATCTTCTGTGCAAGCTGTGCCATGTGCAGTTCGGGCGGCTTCTCGAAGGAACAGTACACAGTCTTCCAGTCGTACCGCTTTGCGAAGTTCAGGCACATTTGGTCTACGAGATCAGATTTTCCTGAGCTTGGAAACCCGGTGACCACGGTGAGCATGCCAGTCGGTATCTGGATCAGCTTGTCCAAGCTTGCGATTCCTGTGCTCGCTCCCTTGGCTTGGCCGTTGTCGTATAGATCCACAAACTGCTGATCGAATACATCGGCGGTGTGCAGTCCAACGGCAGGGAGTGGCGTAGCGCTGGCAAGCCTAGACCTGAGAAACTCTGGGCCAGATCCCTGAAGGGCCTCTGCCGCATCCTTGTGTCCGTTCAGGTTGACGGACCATGCCTTTGATCTACCGATCCTGCGAAGCAACTCTTCCTTAAGAGCGTTGCCCGCATCATCACTGTCTACGTTAAAAATAATCCTAGGTGCAGAATCAAGTTGGTCTCGTGCTAACCACACATAACGAAACTTGTTGTCATCAGCGGGATCAATCTTCCCATCCTTCACCTTTGGTGGTGCCCCGTTCGGGATGGATACCACCGTTATGTTGTCGGGAACACCAGCCGTAAGCCAAGAGAGGGCATCCATCTCACCCTCACAAATCAAGAGGTCGTTTCCCTTGGCGTAGTTTTCGATGTTGAAAAACTCTGCACACTTGTTTTGCTGGCTGAAGATCTTGTCTCCTGCCGCCCTCCACTTGATAGCAACAACGTCACCATTCTTCCTGTACGGAAACCCTACTGCGGGCATCCTCCTGCCGGAGAATGAATAGGTATCGAGGATGGAGTACGACCTTGCTACATCCTCTGAGATACCACGAGACATCATGTACTGCAACGACTCTTTGTTGGGCTCTTTGCCATTTACGTGAATGGGTTGGAACGACTCGTTCATGCTTCCTCTCCTTTCTGGTGCGTTGAAAATCCACCCGCCGTTGATGCCACAATGATGACACCTGTACTTGACTCCAAGCGAATCCACCGAGACTGATAGTGGCCTGTCATTCTTGTTTTTAGATCTGTCCGCTTGGCAATCTGGGCACCGCATCTTGTGTTGCCCTATGCGCAGGTTCGCGCACAACCTCCTTACATCAACACTTGTCTCCGTCTCCATCACCACTCTCCTTTTTGAGTTGCTCTTCGAGTGCCCTGATCACCAGTTCCTTCTCTCCTATTGGGCCACAAGACACTACCGTTCTGGGATTTTCGTTATCCAATCCCCAAAGAATATACTTTCCTTTTACTTGCCTATCGTTTTTGTACATCCTGTCTTGTAAAACATCCAGTATCAGACTTTCATCAAGATCTGGCCTTCTAGTTTTATAGAAGATTTTCATAGCAATAAAAACATCATTATCAAAAAGACTAGTTCTTACAGGTGTATTTTCATGTACAACCTTTACATAAGTAAGAGCTTTTGCACTTTTAATAACACGTATATGACCCCGAATCATCACGACCTTGCGCGAGTTCGCCTTGGAGCACGGCTCGCCCAGAATTGTAATCACGCTCGGCGTTTCGTCAATGGCCTTGCGTTCGGATTTCTTCTGTCTTATCATTCGTTCCCCCAGCGAAAAGCGTGAGACGAAGTTAGCAGTGCGATGGTCAACCCACAACCCGAAAGGAGGATGGATGGATGGCAATCCGCCAGTCCGCATAATCAGAAATGCGGGCACCCCCCCGCCGTCAGGCGGAAGGCCGCGCAGATGGGACTCTGTGCCGGTGGGCGACTTGGCCCTGAGCGATGCGGTCGAAGTCGCAAGCGAAAACCCCGAAGCTGAATACTCGTCACTAACTGCATGGGTATACAGGCAAGGGCAGAAGATGGGAAAAAAGTTTTCCGTAAGAGTTTCACATGATCGTTTCACAATCTGGAGAGTTAAGTAAATGACTTACGAAATCCACAAGAACATTCCTATTCCTGCAAAGTCCAAGTACCCCTTTGCTGATATGGAAATCGGTGACTGTTTCTTCATCACCACCCAAGACACGAAGAAGCATGCACAGATGCGTACTTATGTCTCCAACCTGAATCGCAGGCACAAGAAGAGTGACAGCAACATGAGGTGGGTGTGCCGTAAGGCGAACGATGGTAGCCTGTGCATCTGGAGGGTTGAGTAGGGTGAGGCTTACGAATCAGTACGGTGCGCCTGAACAATTCCTACGCGCTGTACAAAACGATGAGTACAGCAGAGGAGATGCAAGCTTCAGTGCAACCGGACTGATACGTCCCCCTCAGATGGCAAGGCTTGAGGAAGAACATGCGGACAAAATTTCTGCCGATGTAGCAGATCATGTCTACATGCTTCTTGGTACGGGGGTGCATGCAATCATGGAAAAAGCTGCACCAGATGGTTCTTTGGTTGAGAAGAGATGGTATGCTGAGATGCTTGGGTATAAGATCTCTGGTGCCATCGACCTGTACCATGACGGGCACATCACTGACTACAAGGTGACAGGCACGTACAGCGTGAAGTCACCGAAGGTCGAGTGGGAGCAACAGTTAAATATCTATGCTTGGCTGTTAAGGCAAAACGACATGCCAGTAAGATCTTTGACCATTGTTGCCATATGCAGGGATCACATGAAGAGCAAGGTGGGAACAAAGAATTACCCAGACTCTCCTATTGTGCCAATCGACATCCCCGTATGGTTGCCAAATGTGGCTGAGGATTTTGTAAGAAGTAGGGTTGAGTTGCACACCAGTCAGGATGTTGTTCCTTGTACCGACGAAGAGCGATGGGCTAGGGGCAACAGGTATGTGAGGTGTGAATCCTACTGTTCAGTTTCTGATTTTTGTTCACAGCACAACAGGGAGGGAATCAAGTGAGCGAGAAAGAAGTAACTGCCGGTGAAATCTGGCAAACACTATCCAAGCTTAATGTCGATGAGCATACGGAAGATCGTAATGGTCTTTCGTATCTGTCGTGGGCGTGGGCTTGGGGGATCATGATGGACCATTACCCGAACATGTCGGTGACTTGGCACGGGGATGGTACGCATCTAGACCACATCGTGTACCCCGGCGGCACGGCGAGCGTGGCCTGCACCGTGTCTATTGGCAGGGTCAATCAGCACATGTGGCTCCCCGTCATGGACTTCAGGCACAAGGCGATTGCCAACCCTGACGCTCGTGCGATCAGTGATGCTAAGATGCGGTGCATGGTGAAGTGCTTCGCCCTGTTCGGACTTGGGCACTACATCTACGCTGGTGAGGATCTTCCGCCCGGCGATGATCAGGGAAAAAATATTTCCCAAGAGGCGGCTCCAAAGAGCCCCGCCCCCAAGAAGGCTGAGGCGAGTAGCCCCAAGAAGCAGGAGGCCACTCGTGAGAATTCTGACTTTGTGTACGGGGAAGAGTTGATCAAGTCTATCAAGGCTTCCGTGAATCAGTTAAATCAGTCTGGGTGGGACTTTGAGGATGAATTCAAGAAGCGTATTAAGGTTGCCATCTCCCGTGGGGAGATCGACCTGCTATTGAGTGTGAAGGAAGAGCTAGACATTCTGTCTGGCGCTAAAGAATTGTTCTAAACCACAACCCAAGGATTACAAATGAGCACCAAGGACTATGGCCCCCGCGAGCAGTTTGGCCTCTTCACCAACGACTACAAGGATGCGGCCAATAAGCCGGACAAGACTGGATCTTTTGTCCTCAGCCGTGAGTTTCTGAAGGCTTGCGTGACGCTTGTGAAGCAGGGCGAAGAGCCGAAGATCAGGGTGTCTGCGTGGGTAAACGAAAACGTGCCCGGCAAGAAGGACAACATTCGTGTGTTCATGCAGATTGCAAACTACGCAGGAAGCGCACCCAAGCCCGCCCCCAAGCAGGCTTCGTTTGATGACGACGACATGCCATGGTAGCGAGAGTACAGTTTCTTCTGAGGCTTCCGCAGAGTCTTAAGGATGCCATCACAGTAGAAGCTGACAAGGCCGGGGTCACGAGAAGTCAGTGGATCAGGTCCGCTATTCAAGAGAAGATGGACCGCTCGGACACCAGCGAAGACCTTTCCGCTCAAAGTGAAAAGGTGATCGTGCCCCACAAGAGGGGGCATAGTTGGTGGCTCTAAGGTGATGGAGCCGGGGTGGTGAAATCGGTAAACACAGGGGACTTAAAATCCCCCGCCTGAAAAGGCTTGCGGGTTCGAGCCCCGCCCCCGGCACCAACTTCTATAAAAAGGAGATTGATTATGAAATACGCACTAGACTGGCTGGAAGAAGCGGTTAGTGACCCGCTTCAGATGTCTATGTTTGAGGGTGAAGCCGCGCGAGATAAGGCAATAGAAAATCTGGATGCGGCCTACGATAAGTGGGTTGATTCTGTAATAAGTATTATTGAGTCAATACCTATTCACCAAACATTTACTACTGATTACCTGTGGGAAAACGTGGAAACAATTCCCAACGAGCCACGGGCCATGGGTGCCGCTATGGCTAGGGCTGGCAGACAGGCGTTGGCATCACCGACAGGAAGGTACGTCAAGAGCAGGCGTCCAGAGTGCCATGCCCGCCCCGTGATGGTGTGGAGGCGCGTCTAGCGCAGTGCGGCTACCAGTACTGCGCCAGTTAGTATGGCCGGTGCTTGGCCAAGGAGGCGCTTGGGGAGTGATGGGTTGGCCTTCGCTCTCCAAGCGTCTCTATTTTTTTCCAAGGCCACAATGTTTTGTTGCAGGGCAGAGTTTAAGTCCATCTGGAGCGACAAGAGCGAGTCTGACATCTCGATCCTCTGCCTGAGCAACGCTCTCTCATCAGTGAGAGCAACAATCTGACGCTCCATAGCATGAACAACAGAGTCATGCTTTTCCGCTAGACGCGAAACAATCATCGCAGTCTGCGTATCACCCGCCACAGTAAGGCTATCCGTCAGCCTTTCGACATCGCCGGAGAAAGCTTCCTGAGCGATGGCCGCAGTGGCACCAGCCGAATCTATCACAGCCTCCAAGCTGTCCGTGCGCTCGTCTATGTCTTTGATAATCTCATTGTACATATCAAAGAACATTTCCAGCGAGTCTCTTGCAATACGCACTTCTTCTTGCGCTTTGCCAACTGCAATTTCGGATTCGCGAACAATACTAGATACGAAAAAATAATTCACAACCGAGTATATCAGCACGGCTGCTAGCCCAGTGGCCCAAAAAATATTTTTCATTGTTATTATTATTCCTGCAACTTGTAAGCTGGAACCGTCGATGGGACCCCGACCATGTTCACTCTGACGGTCTTCACGACTTTCATTTTGCCGGACCGTATCAGCGTCTTGAGGTGCCTTCGGATTGCCTTATCGCTGAGACCAAGGGCCTTGCCGATCTCGGTCGATGTCATGGCCGCTTCTGTGCAAAGCTCGTAGTTCATGTCAACCATAGAGTTTCTGATTTGCTCTATGATCTCAGCTTCCGTGATGCTCATTCCAATACAACCTCTTGGGGTCTCTCGGGCAGGAACAGGATTGGGTCTACAGAATATTTCTTGTCTTTGATAGAAATACAAACAAGG
>Ga0208644_1002966_pt1 | contig 13292 bp, 9 predicted proteins | sample VirMetDEL_Nov_18_FD_184517 | JGI IMG/M metagenome (GOLD analysis project Ga0208644, IMG submission 184517) | Aqueous microbial communities from the Delaware River and Bay under freshwater to marine salinity gradient to study organic matter... | ecosystem: Environmental > Aquatic > Marine >... | reverse complement strand
TTGATAACCTTATTCTTTCACCACCTAAAAAGCCGTGAGAAGATTTAGTGAAAACACCCGGGCTTGCAATTGTTACAGTAAAAGTTTGTGCGGAGAAACTATCGGCTGTAACTAAGGCTGCGAATAGATTTGCATATGTTGAGCGAGAAATGGCCGCGCCGTTACAAGCCAAAAAACCAGCAGGCAATGCCGAACCTGCAAAAGGAAGTATTGCTCCCGTTAAGCTGAATAGTGCGGCAGTTGATGCTGTATCAAAATATGGGATTGTTCCGGCTGACAGAGTTAAAGCTCCGAGTAGCGTCAGATTTGCACTTGCAACTAAATCATAACCGTTATAACCAGCATTTACTTTTAGAAATTTTCCAGCATCACTCCCACTTAAAGTTGGAAAATTAAAACTTGCTGCATTCAAAATATCCGAAAGATTAGCATACACAGCAGCTATTTCTACAGTAAAAGCTGATAAGGTAGCGACCTCAGTATCAATCGCTGCAACGGCCGACACATCCGCAGCTATATCAGCAACCGCAGTTACATCAGCAGCTATTCCGGCAACGGTTGTGACATCAGCGGATATTCCTGCAATGGTCATTACTTCGGTGTCAATAGCCGCAACCGCTGAAATATCGGCAGCGATAGCAGCAAGGGATGTTAAGTAGGTCTGAATAGGTCCAAAATCAGCATCAGACATTTTAACTTTTGTCCCATCGGAGCTGACATAAAGCAATTTGTTTGCCACAAAATCATTAACGGTAACATAGGTTGATGAGCTTGTTAAAGGCAATTTTAGAGATCTATCAATTTGCTCTTGTAATTGCTGACATAACATCACCGCACGATCAAGGGCATCCTCAATATCCTCTAACGAGTAATCACCTTGGTTTCTAAGATTCTCAAGTTGTTTTAAAGCAACGACACGCTTGATAATAATTTTTTCACTCGCACCCAAAGCAGATCCAGTGGTAGGATAATTAACAGTTCCGCCAGCCTCATCACCAATTCCGGTAACTGTAAAATTCGTAGTGATTGCCGTCTCGGTTCCATCAGATCCACGCTTCGTCAACGACAAAGAATCCTCATCAGGGATTTTAAACGCAAAGTCGAAATCCTTGTTAGAGCCATTGCCTGATTGGATTGTTTTGTTTGTTACTGTTTCTATGGTCATAAATTTTTAATTCCTCAAAGAATCATTACTATTATCATAAAGCCCGTCACTTTGATAATCGTTATCATATCTAGAAATTGACCAATAGCCATATAGATCTCCAACAATTGCTATAGTTATTAGTAAAAAAGCAGCAGAGACTACTAAGATCAATGGGAAGAACGGCCAGTATTTTTTTAAAAAATTTTTCATATTGGGGTAAAACAATTTTTATTTTTATTAAAAATAAACTAATTATCAATTTCTTCAACTGATTTCTTCGGATAGCCCAAAAATCTTAGCGTTCCCCTTACCGGACGACCTGAATCAAAATCATCAATTCCCTCAGCCATATTTTTAGCTTGATCGACTGGTAGCCCAGCAATCCTTCCTATTCCTTTGGAAATATCCTGAACACCCTCAAGAACATCTTCCATATCTCCGCCAGATTTTGCAATCTCTAACATACCATCTTTTACCTCTTGAGCAAATTTCATAAATTTAAAACCGCTCTCTTGAAAAGAATCGCCGTCAAAAGCCTCTCTGATTAAATTATTTATCAGATCTCCAAGGATAAAAAATCCGTTCAATGGTCCAGTAGCAACCGCAACCAACTGATCTTCTTCATCAAAGGTAAATCCGTTCGCAACAAATTGGAATGTAGCTGGCAACAAAATATGGTAGATGAATAATTTTTTTCCAAATTCTTTTCCAGAAATTTCTCCACGCTTGAACTGTCTGATCGCTTTTACTTCCGCTCTGTAGTAAGCGTTAGGAGCTGTCAAGAACATTGTTAAAGTTCTTCCAAAAGCACCGCTTCTTTGTAATGAAGTGATCTGATCTAAGTCAGTCGATTGCTGAGTTTTTGCAGTAAATTCTTCAAACGCCTGTAATGCTTGGTCAGGAGTTTTACCTTGTCTGATTTGGTTTTTGTAGTAAGCCCAACCACCAATTAAAATCGCTCCTTTATCACCAAATTTTACCGGAAGAAGCATTGCGTCAATGAATTTATTTTTGGTCGCAACAATTTTAAATTGATTTGTTTTTCCGATTTTTGCCAAGTCATATTCCGGCACGCCACGAGCCTTAACGAGTTCGGACTGATTTAAAATATCAATTGCTTTTTTGGGATTTTTTGCAAAATCAATTACGCCAGAGACAAAATCTTTTGCTGACATCTCATCCCAATAAGCGAAGATTGACGTTGCTTGCTTAGCCGTCAGAGCCATCTTTCCACCAAGAACTGATAGGGCAAAACCTCTGTTGAGGTAATTAATCATATCGCCAAGGAAGTTAGATTTTGCTGCACCATTTTTGGCAAAACTTTCCACATTCTCATCAATAAGTTTTAAGTATAATTTTCCGGCAACTTTCTCAATATTTTTTCTGACTTCTTTATCGCCAAATACTTGTTGGATTTGCTGAACCTTTTCTTGCATCGCAATAAAGTGAGACATCTCTACAATATGTTTTTGATAAACTTCAATATCACTGCTTTTACGCAGCTCGCCCAAATTATTTACACGGCTTTTTAAGCTGCCCGGAGCGATTGAAAGTCTGACAAAAGTTTCTTGAAGAAACTCTCCAACGGAAGAATCTAATATCTTATCCACAATTCTTGAGATTGGGCTATAGTTCTCAATTGACGGTAAATCCACGCCATAAATAAGGCGATAAACTTTATTGATTTCTGGATAAAATTCTTCGTAAAGTCTTAACTGAGCTTTTGCAAAAGAAATATCTTTATGATCGAGTGTTGAAGTTACTGCTGCAATCATCTCAGGCGTGAACCCCATACCTTCTGGTGACTCAATGGTTTCTTTAAGAGATGGATCTTGCAACTCCATCCAGAATTTTCTTGCTTGAGCTTTAGAATACTTAAGTCTTTTTCTTTTTCCTGCACTATTCACAAAAACACCTATTACCTCTTGTTTACTGTCTTGTAAAAACTTATCGTGCAAATCTCCCTCTTTTGAAAAGCCAAACGCTTCCTTTGCCGCGTCTATAAACTTATCCGTACGGACTCTTTGAATACCTTTTTCTTTTTGAATTTCCTTACTGATATTCAGATCTTCAATGATTGATTTTTTTAAGTTCGCATCGGCTTTACTTGGCGGAAGAATAGCGTCAAGAATATCACCCCAAGCATAGTTAAGCCAAGCCTGTACGCCTTTAGATTCTTTGAAGAAATCTTTGAATGTCGAGTCCCTCTCCAAATGTATTTCTGGAGTTTCGTAAAGATCGCTTTCAATAACCTCTTTCAACTCGATCTGATTTTCCGGCTCCCAATAAATTCTGACTTGATGCTCTTTTTTTCCGACTATTTTTCCGCCTGTATGCTCAAAGCCGCCATACCCTTGCTTCTTTAAATCTTCTTGAATATTCGTTACTAAATCCTGAAATTCATCTTTTACCGAACCCTTTCTGGATTCATCCAAAAGCTCACTATATGTCTTAACATTTCCATCCAGAAGTTCAGATAAAGCATATTCAGCGGATTCGTTATATTCTGAGTCTGACTCAAGATTCTTTTTAAAGGAGGATAGCTCCTTTGAGTCTAAATCTATTTTTGAATCAAGATCAAAAAACTTTACATCCGATTTTTGTTTTACTGAATAGATGATTGGATTAACCGCATTTTTTTTTCTTTTTTTGTAGGATGAGGCAATGTCTACTGCGTCAGTAGAGTAAAAGCCATTACCATAAATATTGTCAGAAGAGTAGTATGCCTCATTAAGCTCTAGTATCTTTTGCGATGTTCCGTGGTAAAATTTACCCATCCCTCTCGTATCTATCAATGACGCTGGTCCGCCGGTCACTAACTGATTTATACCTTCACGAATTTTTTCAACCTTCGCTTTTTTGGCGATCACTGCGCTCTGTCTTGAAGTTTTTCCTTCGGCGATTAATTGCTCAATATCATTTTTTAAGTTCTGTAAATCAGAAACTTTTGTGTTATCTGAATCGGCAACAGAAGAAAGGATCGTTGATTCGAGAGAGTCCTCGTAAGAAGGTAATTGACCAGCCTTTGCAAGCTCTGACGATATTTGATTTCTTGTGTTCAGAATATCTTTCGCATCTTGAACGCTGAGCTTTGATGCGTTACGCAATCTGTCCAAAGTTTTTTGTGTTTCTGCGCCAAATTTTCCAACTGGTTTTCCAGATTGTTTTTTTGTTTTTGTTTTTGATAACGCCGATTTAATATCAGACTTCAACTGTCTGCGACTTGCAGCTTCAACAAGATTTGAAATCCTGCTTTGAATTTCTGGTAATTTTTTTGTCAAGCCATCCGCATCCTGAATATTTTTTATTGTTCGGATGAATTTAGCTTTATCTGCCGGGGCTAAAACCGATTGGTCAATAACGGTTGTGATAAAATTTTGCGCTTCGGTAACATCTTTTTTAGCCAGAGAGCGACCTTCACGAAAACTTTTATTGATGTCTCTAATTGCAGTTTGACCTATGTTTTGCAATTTAGATCCTTTTAAAGTTACATTTGCATCTTCTGCCAAACTTAACGCACCAGATTTTACTTCGATATTCGCAGTCTTGTCGCCGAGAGTTAATGTTTCGGTGGATCTTGGGGTTTGTGTGGTCAAAATATTCGCACGCTCTTCATCGAATAAATCTCTGCGATTTACGAGGGTGTTTAATTTTTGCTCATCACGAACTGTCGCTTGATTTTTATTTTGTTTGGTTTCGATCAACTGAGTTACGACATCAATTTGTTTGTCAATTGTGGAAATATTATCATCCAGTTTTTTTAATCTTCCCTCAAGAACCGTGTTGTCGATGTTGCTCTGAATTTCGTTTGCGGTTTCAGTTAAAGCCCCGTCCCTTCTTGATCCTTGGATCTTTGATAAAACTCCGGCAAGATTTTGTTCTCCGGTTGGGACATTGACATTATTATTTTCATCAACCACGCCAGCATCTTTTAAAACTGTCTGCTCTTCTTTTGAGAATGACGCTATTGGAGCCGATGCAAATTCTTGCGCCGGATCAGCTTGTTTTGCGATGTCAGAAATTTTTTCATCAAGAGGTTTAGTTGCTGCTTGAGCTTTTTTCTCACGAACTAAATTTACTCCAGTCTCGATACCCTTGCCAACGGTGGCAGTGGTAGTCGCAATCGGAACAATACTTAATGCAGATTCTTTCATTACATCACCAACTCTTTTCAGAATCTCACCACTGGCGGCTGGAGCGATGTCTTGATCCGAAAGATATTTTTTTAATCCTTCACCAACCCACGCTTGAATACCTTCTTGTGCGCCCTCAGTCCCAACTTCAATCGCTTGTGCGGCAACAAGATCTCTGACGAAGCCAGCGATATTATCTTTTCCTTTTGGCAGAACTAACGACTTCGCACCAGTCTTTTCCAGCTTCTGCATCAATTGGCTTTTGAAAGGAATTATTTTTGAGAACGCCTTCATCGGCAAAACATCTAACCCTGCTTGAGATGCGCCAGAAACTAAGGCTGCCAATCTTACTGCGTCAGTATCGCCTAGAGGTTTGCCGTCTTTTCCTTTGTAATTACTGTATTCCTCATAAGAAGATCCGGTATTTTGAATAAAAGAATTTTCGATAATTCCGATTTGTGCGCCGATCTGAAATCCTCTGGCTCCACCAGTTACAGCACCTCCGGCTGTTCCAATTCCGGGAACAAAAGATCCGACAGCAGCACCAACCGCAGCACCACCAGCACCAACTTGCGTTCCACGGACGAGAGCTTTTTTCGCCATCTCAATTAACTGAGGAGTCTGTTCTGCTGTAGCACGAATCGCATCTTCGATCAATCCTTGCGTCATTATTTTTGAACCAGTTTTTTCTTGAAGCTCGGAAATTCTTTTGTCAAAAAAAGGCTGATTATCACCCATCCATTTTTTAAAATAGATCGAATTTATTTCTGTGGCAGCGTTACCTTTGTCGTAAGCACCGGAGGCAATTTTTCCAATTCGATCAAGCATACCACTTGGCATTTCCACCATCTCATTACTACCCTTTAGATAGACCGATACTGGTTTGTCTAAGGGAACTAAATCATTAGGAATGGCAGAGTTATTCTGATTAACAGCCCTTGGATTAACATTGACATTTGATATTGGAACCAAGTCACTAGGAGGAGTTTCTTGTTTAGAAATTACTAATGGATCAAATTCTTTTGTCATACTATTTTATCCTCTCTTGCCTTCCGTCTTTATAAGTTCTCCATACTTGACCAGTTGACGGACTGATCTGATCTATGTATTCATCACTAACTTTACGAGAAACTTTAGCGTCAGTTTGACCATCTTTAATGTTGTTGATTTTTCCATTCTCATCAACGACAGCATTAGGAACTCCCAACGCACGTAATGTCGGGCTATCAACTTTAGCTTTTTCATCAATCACAAACTTAACTAGATTATCCGTCTCTTTATCCAAAGCTACAGGATTATCCCTAATCTGTTCTGGGATTCTATCATAAAGCTCAATAAAACGAGACATCATTTTAACCTTTTGAGGAGAGGTATCTCCTAATTTATTTTTTTCTACATAATCTTGAATGGCTTGCGTTCCTTTATCGTAATCTTCTTTTTTGTCATCACTGCCCCATCCCAAGTCATCATAACCTTGCTCATCTTTTACCGCTGCAATTAAAGCCTTTGTTGATCTTTTTCTATATCCATTAGCTACATCTTCTGTAATGGAGCCTTTTAGTCTTGCCAGTTCTATATCTCTATTAAACTGAACAAGGTCTTTCAAATTATTGGCTTTACCCTTAATCTCATAATCTCCGGTGTCTTTATCTTTTTCTACCTGAAAGGATAAAAATTTGGTTTCTAGTTCAGAGATTGTAGCTTGTTTTTCTGCGATGGTCGGACCCTTACTTTGCAACAAAATATCTCTAGTTTTTTCGATAAAAGCTTGATCCGCATTAAAACCTTTCCCATACTCATAAAGTTTTTTAAATGCGTCTTCACGATTAGACTTTACAATGCTGTCAAATAATTGCTGCTCATTTTTAAGTGTTGACATAAATTGCTTTGTCTCAGCTCGTCTTGCCATATTATTGACTTGAGTGTCGATCGCATTGCGAAACTGGTTTCTTTTTTTATTGTCAAGAATACCACCGTAAAAGCCCTTATCAAGAGCTTCTTGAGCTTTGACCGGATCTTGTTCAAGCATTGCGTAAAAGTTTTCTTCCGCACCACGCTCAATATAATTGTTGGCACGCTCACGATCTTCTGGCGTAAGTGTGTCCTTAGTTTTTTGAAACATTGCATAGGCTTTATAAGGAGAGGTATTTGATAATTTTCCGATAACCTCAGTTCTCAACATTGAAAGGCGAGACTGCAATCGAAGATTCAAAGCGTCTTCCGGCAAACCCTCTCTGTTTTCTTTCGTGATCTGAATGATATTATCCTCAGCGTTTTTAATATGCTTCGGATCCGTGTAATTCAGAGATGCGTTTTGCACATTGGTTTGCACAAAGGATTTTTCAGTCTCAATATTATAAGCTGATCTTTGAGTGGCTTCATACCTAGAGATGCTTTCTTCCATCGACAAACGATGGTTTGCGACACGTTGCAAAAATTGATTTTTTTGTCTATCATTACCAAGATTTTGTGAATATTTCTCAGCCAACTTATCCATTGTTTTTTGAGACTCTTCATAAGTCCCAAGCGCATTCTTTCCCTTACGAGCAAACCACGCATTGTCACCGACATTCGCATTATCATTAACTTCTCTAGCGAATCCATTATAGGATTCAAGGGCTGCGTTTTCATCAGCAATTTTAACTTGCTGCTCGTATCTTTTTACAGCGACATTTCCCAACCCCTCTAAAGACTGCCCTGACTGACCAATTGCTGCATTGGTTGAATTTGGTCCAAGAGAAATAGGTGATGCGTTAATATCTTGAGAGACATTAACCGCTCTCTGTTGCTCCCTCCCCAATCCTGCATCTGTTGCTTTCGGTATTCTTATTGCCATAAATTTTTATTTTCCTCCACCAAATCCAGCCGATAATGCTGATTGCGAAAACTGACCAGCGCTAGTAACTAAACTCAGTCCAGCAGAAGTAGCTGGATTAATGCTTTGCGCCTGATAATTGGATAATAATGCTTGCGCTCCATAATTCATAGCCATTACTCTTTTTTCGTAAGATTCTCTGGCGTAATTGCTTCTGATTGTGAGGGCATCTAATTCTCCAAGGGCAGCGGTTTCTCCGATTACATCATAAACTGATTCACTAGATAAGTCCGTTCCCGATCCAGCAAAGCCCGCTATTTGTTTTCCCTTGAGAAGTTCTATATCCTGTCGCTTTCGATCCTCTTCCACAGCTCCTCGCTTGATGGAGTCATCAGCCGCACGCTCTGCGATGACCTTGTTGTTGCTGGCAACTGAGGATTGGTAATTAGCTTGTGCTTTTGCGGACTTAGCTTGTTGATAAGTGCTGTATGCACCAGCTCCTGCCCCAGCTGCAGCTACCGCCCCTAATGTCACTGCTATCGTTACTGGATCACACATTGTTATTTTTTATATAAAATTTACGGAATGGAAGACCTTGCGGTCCGTATGGTTTCGCCTCTTCAAAGATAAAGCCCAGCCATTTTAGCCAGTTAATAATCATAGTATTCCGCTCATCAACATAATTATACACAATCGGATAATTTTCAAGCATTACTTCAACGCACTTCTTACAATGCTTTAAAAAAGTTTTGCTATTTTTTGGCAAAAATTTTGTGCCAAACATCCAAATTGCACCAGTTTTTGTAACGGCTGTAATTCTTCTTACACCAAAAATTGCTATTAATTTTCCATCGCAATATCCAGCAACAGCAAAATCGGTAACATCTCTGGTTTTATCAACTATATCCTCGAATCTTTTTCCTGAGGACGCTTCTAATTCTCTACGGTCTTCATCACGCATTATTCGTTTCATCAAACGAAAATCATTGCGATCCGCTGTTCTAAATAATACAATTGGTTTATGTGTCATTTTTTGGCAAATTTACTTTTGGTCTGAAAGATGTAATCGTAATTGGCAAAGGATCTTCTTGTTTAAAAGCAAGGTGTCCGACAGTATCAGTTCGTGGGCTGATCGCTATTCTCTTTCTTCCGGTTTGAAGCGGGATTGGATAATCAGCGTCAGAAACTTTTCTTTGAACGATTTCATAAAATTTACTTTCAATGTCATTCGCCAAAAATCCGCCACGAGAATCAACATAAGAAACGTCAACCTCTGATACTGACTTAGGTTTGCTGTAGGTTTGCACCCCAAGCTCCTGAATATCAATATCAAGAAGCTCAATTAAACTTGTGTAAGGAAGTCCTGCATGAATCTTAGCATATGGTTTTCCTAAGTCAACCATACCATCTTCCACAACTTTTTGTGGCAACACATTCCCGTCAGCAAGAATTGAGATTGTCTCGCCTTCTAAATGCTCAAGACCAGTTAATTCAGTGACTGCTCTAGCCCAATAGGTTGTAGCCACGCCACGCAATTCAGTCGGCACTAAAGTTTTTGCTTTTACTTTTACCACAGTCGCCGAGGTGCGACTCACCACTTCTAATTTTACTCGCTTTTTTATTGTGCCATTCGTATTAAAAACACGGATGATAAATACTTTTCCGACATCGCCTGCAACAAATGGAGATAAGGTTCCGTTCTCTGTCAAGGTTAATTCTTCATCAACTGTCCAATCGGTTCCACCAGTCAGGGTCATCTTGCTCGTAGAGTTGGTATTCCAAGTGTTTAGAGTTAATCCTGAATCGACAAAAAAAGCATCTTCGACATTCGGTAAGAAAAATCTTGAGTGCATCCGCTCGATGTATTTGCGATCAGTGCCATTCACAGTTCTTTTTACGATCATATAAACCGCATCTTCTTGTCCCTCTTGAACGCTTGCCACGCTTTTAAATTCGCCAAGAGTGTCGTGTTGATGCCAGCCGACAATTTGCTCCTGCTTGAGATATGTCAAGCCAAGCATCATCCCGTCATTACGCACGCACCAAGTGATTGAGAAAGGTTTTTTTGCAAAACACCAATCGGTAATCTGGTATCCTTGGAACAGGTGAGAAGCCAGCAAAGAAAGCTCTGTGCCACGATATTGGTCGACATCATATTCATAGCCCATATCGTAAATTTTCCCGCCACCTTCCTCAACAAAAAGAATTATATCAATCGCTACGATCGGTTTAACTTTGGCTGATCCTAATTCTGATTGCTGCACCTGTTCAGCGGTCCCTGTAATGACAGCAGAATCCCTACCCGGACGCACAGCCCAAGCACTATCGTTTGTTAAAATTACAAGATCTCTCATCGAAATAAAATACCGGATTCTGTTTACAGTATTCGATGCAAGAGTAAGTGTGTAAGCGTCTGAATCTTTGATTGGAGACGACACATTCATATTGTAATAATTTCCGGTTTGAGTTCCGTAATGTGTATTTGGCTTAGCACCGGATCCGCCAAAAATTCTGCGCTGCTTGTGGTAAATTACTGCGGCTGGATCGTTATTTATTTCTGCAAGCGGATCTCGTGATAATGGAGGAGTGTCGCCTAAATCTGTGGCTAAGTTTGTGTCCACAAAAGCAGCGGCTCCTGAAAGATTTGTTGAGCCAATAAATCCGTAAACGCCGTTATCCAAGCGATAAACATTATATTTTGTTGCGCCGACAACGGCTGCGATATTGATTGAAATTTTATTTGTTGAGCTTAGTGGAGTCGCCGCAGATGCCACGGTAATTGACTCCGGCAAACTTTCTTCTAAAGTTTCTGAGCTTGCAGCCGTAATCTTATATTTCCAAGTTGCCGCACCAGCAACTGCCGGAGTCCCCACGGATCCAGAAGGAGCCGCAAGTTGTGGAGCGAATGCAATATTGGTTATTGTCCAAGCATTATGATCGGTTCTGGTTAATTCTTTCGCATCGTAACCATCGCAAACGATTGTTAGCGTATCTGCGCTTTGAGTGTAGTCGATGTCAAATAAATCTTCGTGATCGTAAGGAGTGACAAGAACATAAAGCGTAGCTCCAGTTCCACCGGAAGAATATGCTGTGAAATTTGTGCTGTTGATATTGTTGCCGTCAAGATCAGTTAGTTCAAAAGTGTGAGTGGTTTTGTTTTTGATTTTGTAAAACTTTCCTTCAAGCTGAGTCATTTGCCCGCCATCATTGCAATACCAAAAATCTCCATTTGAATATCCATGAGAAGTAATTTCTACCACCGCAGGATTAGCTTTCGTAACGCTGACGATGTTCTTATTTGCATTTAGGACTAAACCACCATCCTTAACCACAACCATATTTTTATCGCCAAAAACGAGGCAGTAAGTTTGCGTGGTGCTAAATTTAAATGGGATGCAGCGATATTCTTTTGTGTCGTCAAGAACCCTGCCGATAAATTCGGTTCCGGGTCTGTTTGCTGCGCCGCCAAAAACTCTACAAATAAAATTCTTCATCGTTTTTACTGACGAGCTGTAACGCTGTAGGTCGGGTCTTTCTCCCATCTCTGGAGTAATTTCTCCTCCATTAAAATATCCTTGTCCTTTATAAGCTATTGGCATACTACAACCTCGATGTTACAAGTTCTGTATCTGGTTGAGCGTCTTCATCTCTTGCCGCTGAATCCAGTATAGTTCCTCTGGAAACTGCTTGCCAAAAACTTGTCATACGGATATTCGCTAGGTTAATATCTTGTTTCAATCCCATTGCAACTTTGGCTCCAAGTAAATTGGCAAAAGCCTCGATGAACATTGGGCTAAACATATTGGTTACAGTAATTTTTTTTCGGTAAATCAGGATGGCATCAGGCTCATCGGTGTATAGAATTTTTTCATCGACATTCAATTTTGATTCGATGGTAAATGGAATTTCTTTTACTGGATTGCGGTTGCTTTGGAAAATTTTTACGGCATACAAACAATTCGTGGGAACCTCGTAAGCGTAGCCCCAGTCATTAGGTGGGGTTTCGGAAGATACTGATAAAGATCTTCTCACTTGATTAAATTTCCAGTTATATCCGCTTAACAGTAAGTCTCTGCATTGAGCATAAAATCTGTTGCAGACCTCAGCCTCCCTGCTCTGAGCAGTCAAAGACTGGATCTCAGAACAGAAAGACTCTGTTAAAGCTAGATTGCAAATATCAACTTCGGAAGTCATAGCCTTACACAGTTAGGGGTTTAGAAAGCGTCTTCGCTTTCATCAGTATTACCTTTGCCTTCTTCGTCAGAAGCATCTTCGTCTTCCTCTGCGGCAGCAGCGGCAGCTTTGGTTTTACCCTTTGCTGCTGGTTGCTGTGCTTTCGGAGCCGAATTTTCTGGCTTAGTTGGTTTTGGAGCCACGGGTTTTTTTTCGCCCGGTTTAATTACAATACCATTTTCATCGTATTGTAAAGCCGCTTTACCTTCCTCATCCTTTAGGACGATTGTCGCAGGTTCTTTTTCATTGCTGAACTCCTCTTTTGAGTAAGGCTCGAAATATTTGTGATTAGTTTCGGACGCTACAATGGAGCCAGATTTGATTAGTTTACCTTTGTGGTAAATATCTTTCGTGACGAAATATTTTTTAAGTGCCATATTTGATTTTATTTAAAAGTTACTATTGATTTTGTTCGTTAGTTTGAACTGATTCCAAAGGAACAATAACAGTCGAAATTTTTCCGGCAGTCATTGGACCAGTTGCTACAGTATAGTAAGCCTCAACAAACTTACCATCAATATCTGGACTCAAAGCAACAACTTTGCGATAGCCAGCAACCAAAGTTGCTTTACCAATAGCACCAGAATCATAGATTTTGGTTCCACCAGAGCTAGGGTTAGTAGTTGGTTTGGTATGTAACTCAAGGGTCATAGTGCCAGATCCACTTGCACCGAAAGCCTCATCAACTGTAAATACGGCTGCCATTGGGGTTCCTTTACCCCATTTAGCAGTTCCCATATTGATTTCGTTGGTTGACTTCGCTGACGATGTAATCGCTTGAGCATTAGATAATTCTAATTGTGCGTCTGTAAACATAGTTTTCTCCAATTAAAGGTTATAATAATTAAACAACTCTATCTTCTGCGTCTGTGATAGCATCACATAAGCGGATAGGGTAGCCTCTGAACGAAAGAACATCCACGCCACCAATTTCTTTAGAAGTAAAGTGAGTGTTAGTTTTATT
>Ga0208644_1002959_pt1 | contig 13311 bp, 20 predicted proteins | sample VirMetDEL_Nov_18_FD_184517 | JGI IMG/M metagenome (GOLD analysis project Ga0208644, IMG submission 184517) | Aqueous microbial communities from the Delaware River and Bay under freshwater to marine salinity gradient to study organic matter... | ecosystem: Environmental > Aquatic > Marine >... | reverse complement strand
ATTGGTAGAGAACCTATGAAGTTGCCTAAACTAAATGAGTTACCTAATTACTTATGTATGAAGGATGATTGGGAATGTTATAAACCATCTGATTTCACTTTAGATAATTACCAATCACACCCAACAATTAAAGCACCTTTATCAAATTAATTGATATTTATTAGTATGAAAAACTTATTCAATATCATTTCATCATTTGCATATCATATTTCGATATTAGTATATATTACTATAATAGTAGTATTAATTTACACACAAAACACAAAATCAAGATTAGACCCAGCACAATATGAAAGTGAAGCTGGATTCAATTATTTAGAAGATACTGATGTATTTGATTGATTTATATTTATTTAAATAAGGATACTTGATATGAAAGAAATGGAAAAATTATTGTCATACTTGATGCATTCGAGAACACAAACTCATGTGTTTCATTTACAGACAAAGTCTTATGCCGAACACATGGCACTAGGTGCTTATTATGAAGGCATTGTAGATTTAATTGATGGTTTAGCAGAAACCTTTCAAGGTAAAAATGGAATCATTGAAAATTATGATAACTTTAAATTAGAAGCATATCAAGACAAAGATCAACTTATCAAGTATTTTGAATCTCTCGGAAAAATGGTCGAATCATTACAATCTAAATTCAAAGACACCTACATTCAAAATCAAGTAGACACAGTTTCAGAACTTATTTATTCTACAAAATATAAATTAGAACATCTTGGATAGTATCATCTTTTTTATTATATTATAAATAAAAGAGATGAGTCAAACTAAGCGTTGGATTGAAGAACAACAAGAACAAGGAATTGATGTACTTCAAACAGACACACTAAATGAACCCGAATATTGTAATTACAGCGGACTACCTTCTATGGCCGCATATCAAATAGATCAAGATGAAACAGAAACAAGAAATTATACAGAGACTGCTTGACGAAAAGCATATTACAGTTGAAGAAGCTATGACATTAATGGAAACAACGCAGTATGTTTTACCATTGCCAGATGGTTACTGGACTTCAACATCAACCAACAAAACTACCACATCGAGCAAAACACTAATGAATGATTGAAGTATTAGGATGGGTTGGAACATTGCTCGTATTAATTGGATATTGGGCTAACTCAAATTCGAAACATCATTTGGCAATGTTAACATGGATTGCGGGCGACGTCTTATGGATTACATATGACATATTTATTGAGAACTGGAGTCATATGGTGCTTAGTTTGGTTATTATCGGAATAAACGTTTACGGAATATATAAAATCATTGCAAATGGCAGATTATCTAGGTGATGAAATACTCATAGCAGAATATCAAATTAGTAGAGGAATCGACAGAGTTGCTCGTCAAATTGCTTCAAGTAGAAAAAACATAGTTATAGACCCGCCAGTTATCCTAGGTGTACTCAACGGAGCATTTATGTTTACTTCAGAACTTGTTCGCAAACTACATATTGAATGTTATGTAGATTTTTGTAGAGTATCAAGTTACCCCAACGGCCCAGACTTAAAAAAACAACCACAAATTACATGCCCGCCTAAAATTGATGTAACTGGCAGAGATGTATATATTGTCGAAGATATTGTTGATACCGGAGAAACTGTAGAGTGTTTAAAGGAATTCTTAGCAGAAAGTGGCGCCGCTCGTATTTATGTCGTATCATTAATAAAGCGAGAATCAGATACAAGAAGTTTAATTGACTTTTTTGGCGTAGCAATTGGGGATGAATGGGTATACGGCCATGGCCTCGATGACAACGAATTAAGAAGAAATTACAGAAACATTTATAAGAAGAATACGGATGGGTGATAGAGAAGACGCATACAGAGAGATGTATAAAAATAGCCTACAGTTAGGCGAATATAATAACAGCGGAAAATTAAGAATGAAAAAGGATTTAATGAACTCGAGGCATGAATATTTTAAAGATATGCCAAATACAAAATGGTATAAAATGTTCTCAATTGCAAAATCATTCATTAAACTCATTGGATACGCAATTATTCCAATTGACTTGTTTCTTGGAATAATATTACTTATAATAAGTGAAACAATTGAATTAATAAGGAAATTAGTATAATGTACCACAATATTCACTATGACGGAAGAGAAGATCAAATTCATATATGGGATGATGAATTGGGTTATCAAAAGTTTAAGTTTAATCCATATGGGTATCTTCCTAATAAAAATGGAGAATATGAAGCCTTAGATGGAACGAAGTTAGATAAAGTTCCTGGGGTTTATAAAGATAATCCATCATCATACGAATCAGATTTAAACGCAGAGATGCGTACATTGATTGATTTATATTACGAATCAGATACGCCATCAACAGGTCATAGAGATTTCTTTTTTGATATTGAAGTTGATATTTCAGAAAAACTCCCAACAGTTGACGAAGCAGATTGTGCAATTACATCTATCGCATATTTAGACAAAGTTACTGGCGACAGAGAAGTATTAGTATTAGACGAAGCGGGTCGTTTAAAAGATATCAATACTGAATATTCAGTTCAAGTATTCCGAGACGAGCGAGATATGCTAACTCACTTTATTAATCGATTTGCAGAAATTCAACCCACAGTAATTACAGGTTGGAATACAGATGGGTTTGATATTCCATATCTCATTAATCGTATCAAAAGAACAATGGGGGCTGGCGCAGTTAAGAAACTATCTCCTGCAGGAATTGTTGAATGGTTAAAACATCGTAGCAAATATAGAATTGCTGGTGTATCTAGTTTAGATTATTTGCCATTATATAAAAACTTTACATATACAGAACTTCCTAATTACCGATTAGACACTGTTGCAAAAACAGAAGTAGGAAGAGGTAAGATTGAATATGATGGTAATCTTAACGATTTATTTGAAACAGACATCGAGAAGTTTATTGAATATAACATGGTTGATGTGGATCTTGTATATGAAATAGACGAAAAACTGCAGCTATTAAATTTAGCACGAACAATATGTCATAAAGGCCATGTTCCTTATGAAGATGTTTATTATGCATCAAGATATCTAGACGGCGCTGCTGTTGTTGATTTAAAAAGAAATGGGTACATTGCTCCTAATAAACAATTTAAATTTATTGAAGAAGAAACTAAGCCTGATGCGTTAGCTGGAGCATATGTAATGGCACCTGTTCCTGGATTATATAAATGGATATATGACTTAGATTTAACATCATTATATCCGTCGATTATTATGACATTAAATATATCTCCAGAGACGAAAGTTGGTGTTATTCAAAAATTCAACGATGAAGATATGCTACAGGCAAATGCTATTAGTAAAACTGTTACATTAGAAGGCAGCAATGTAGAAGTAGATGATATAAAAGGTTGGATTCACGAAAATGCTTATACGGTTGCTAGCAATGGAGCTGTATATAAAACTAATAAGAAAGGTTTTCTTCCGGAAATTCTTGCAAAATGGTTTGACGAACGTGTTACTTATAAAAATAAACGCGATGAATATGAAGTCGGATCAGAACAATATAAATTTTATGATGCATTACAATTAACACAAAAAGTTTTACTTAATTCATTTTACGGAGTATTAGGTCTTAAGACATTTAGATTTCATGATCTAGACAATGCGGGTGCTATTACGGCAACGGGACAAAGTGTTATTAAATTTTCAGCAAAATGTATCAATAGCTATTATAAAAAATATACAGGTGTTGATCACTTCTACAATGAGAATGGACAACGAGCGGAATTTTCATTTTACACTGATACAGATTCAACATTTGTATCAAGTATTCCGATAATAGCAAAACGATATCCAGGGTATGATGAAACTGATGAACAGTTTATGATTGAAAAAACTAATGAAGTAGCATCTGAAATACAGAAACATGTAAATGCAATGTATGATATATATGCAGATAGGTTTCATAATACGAAAGAACATAGATTTCAAATTAAACAAGAATATGTTGCAAAGTCAGGACTTTGGATTGCTAAAAAGAGATATTCACAATGGGTGATATTCAAAGAAGGAAAACCTACCGATAAAATGGATATTAAAGGGCTAGATGTAATTAGATCGTCATTCCCAGAAGATTTCAAAAAGATCATGAAAGAAACACTTTGGTTTATTCTTAAACAAAAGAATAAGCAAGAAACAACAGATCTTATAATGAATTTCAAGCATCGTATTCAAGAGTCTGATATTCTAAACGTAATGAAAAATTCAGGTGTTAAACAAATAAACAAATATACTAAAGGCCGAGAACCATTTGGACCATATATGTCAAGAACCCCAGCACACGTAAAGTCAGCAATTAATTATAATGATTTAATATCGAATTCGGGTACAAAGGTATTTAGTCCAATAAAGAATGGAGAGAAAGTTAAATGGGCATATCTAACTAACAACCCATATGGTTTTGATACAATGGCTCTACGAGGATATGAAGATCCGCCTGAGATACTAGAGTTTGTAGAAAAGTATATTGATCGAAATAAAATATTTGATCGAGAATTGAAAGGAAAGATTGACGACTTTTATGCAGCATTAGGCTGGTCAAAGTTACCGACAAACAACAACGTTAACAAATTTTTTAGCTTTTAATTTGGTTAATTTGAATAATTTCATTATAATAAATAAAAACAAGTTATATGTACGGAAAGAAACAGTGGCGCGGCCGAGAATGTGAAGGTCGTTATTCAGATTTAATGACATTTTTTGTTAGAGACTTAGAAAAGGATGCTAATAAAAATAGTTACGGGCTATTAGTTGATGAATTAACTGAATATCCTCATTATTATTTTACTATCGAGTATATGACTAAGTGTAAAGAAAATACACCATATATTCACACACTCAGATGGATATTAGACTATTCAAATATGGCAGTAACAATCGAAGCCGATAAAGACACCATAGAGTGTATTCCTCCCGACCTTATCAATAGATGTCATATTATATACCGTATTCAAGATAAAGCATTACAAGTGTTGAAAGATACCGATACGCTATCGGTCGATGCTGGTTGGTATCGTTGTCATATGATTGCAAAAATGCATATGCAAGAAACAAAGCCGGCTAATTACATGTTTGATGAAGAAATTTAATAATATGAAATATTCAGTATTTATAACATTCGCAATAGAAGGCTTTCACAATTGGCCTGAAGCAAAAGACACATTTCCAGAAGTAGCATTTTTGTCTGATAGACATAGACATATGTTTCACTTTAAATGTTATGCCAATGTTTCACACACAGACAGAGATGAAGAGTTTATTCTTATGCAACGAAGAATAAAAAAGCAACTTAGAAACAATTTCGGCGGCAACATATTAGAATTTGGTCGAATGAGCTGTGAAGATATCGGAGAATGGTTATTAGAACAAAATGACAACTTGTATCGGGTAGAAGTATCTGAGGACAATGAAAATGGAGCGATAATAGAAAGATGATTTATATAGTAGATTTAGAAACGATTCCAACACGATATACATCAGAGTGGAAATGGTTTGTTCCGAAATGGTTGCAAGAGAATGATCTGGATGTAACTGTTATCGAAGGAGATAAGGAAATTCCAGAAATGACAACACCGGGTGCATTTTTGAATTTTGGTGGCACTAATATGTATAAAGCTACTCAAGTTCATAAAATTTCTCGATTGTTTGTTGAAGATAAAATACAAGACGGAGATCAGTTTGTATTTACAGATGCTTGGCATCCTGGTGTTATCAACATCAAATATATGGCTAAACTTTTAGGTAAAGACATTACGCTTCACGGATTATGGCATGCGGGTTCATATGACCCTAATGACTTTCTAGGCAGACTAATTGGGGATGAAAAGTGGATACGTAATGCAGAAGCTTCATTCTTTGAATCATTTGATTATAATTGGGTAGCTACTAATTCGCACGAAACTCAAATTAGAGAGGTTTATCCAGATGTAAAGTTATATCACACAGGATGGCCGATGTCATATACACGGGACTTGTTAGATAGAGCTAAACAGAAAGAAAGAACTAATACAATAGTGTTTCCACATCGTATTGCTCCAGAAAAGCGACTAGATTTATTTGAGGAGTTATCAAAAAGACCTGAATTAGCACATTATGAATTTAGAGTTCCAATGCAAGAAAATCTTACAAAGGAACAATATCATAATTTACTAGGAACAGCTCGGTTTGCAGTATCATTTGCAGAACAAGAGACATTAGGCATTTCTATGTATGAAGCAGCTTGTGCAGGTGCAGTACCAATTGTTCCTAATCGACTTTCATACATAGAAATGTATTATGATGGGTTTAAGACAACAGGAACAATAAATTCAGTAGTAAATAAAATATTAGAATTTGAAAAACACCAATTATATAAAGAAGTTAATGATCAAGCAAATTTATTGCATGAGCATTTCTTTTCAGCAACAAAATTACTTAACAAATTAAAGGAAATAAATGCAAGATAAAAGATTTATCTATTACCCATCTCTCAGTGCAGGATCGATGGTTTCGGCATTCAAAAAGGATTATAAGTTTTCATCAGGTGATCCGGTGAAATTTTATGATTCAAGATACCCAGCTGAATGGCGTCACCCATACTTTTTGGTGACTGCAGGACATCATTACAAAAAAATGGACTTTAGAGACCAACTCGGACTTGAAAAGGATGTATTAGTATTTGGTGACTCTGGAGGATATCAAATTGCAACGGGAGCGTTGCCATATTCAAATGAATTGAGAGAAAAGATCTTTCATTGGTTAGAAGCTAATTCAGATGTGGCAGCTAATTTAGATATTCCACCTAAAACTGTATATAAGAATAAGTTTCATGAATGTGCAGACATTTCATTTGACAATTTTAAATGGTTTGAAAAAAATCAGTCAGGAAAGACTGCATTTATTAATATGCTTCAAGGATCTAATTCCGAAGAATATACTTGGTGGTATCACAAATTTAAAGATTTTGATTTTAATGGCTGGGCAATAGGTGGACCTCAAAAGTTAGTAGATTTCATGTTTGCGTTAGCTTTAATGTTAAAGGAAAAGGAATTTGAAAAGGTACAAAACAAATATTTGCACTTGTTAGGCATTAGTAAGATATCAGATTTCTTTATATTAGCAACATTGCAAAAGTTAATGAATAAACTAACTGATAATAGAATCTATGTTAGTACAGATTCATCATCTCCAGGACAATATCCAGTATATGGTACATATCTTCATTCTTGGAACTACAAAGTACAATCATTCAGTGAATTGTATTTTCCTAAGAATAATGAATATCGTAGAAAAAATCATATAGCTCAAGGAAAACTAGTTAATCCAGAAGTTGATAGAAATCAGCACGTGGCTTGTAGTATGGATTGTCCTGCATGTAAAGATTTTACATATGAGTATTTAGAAGGCAAAACAGATGCAGGGTTAGACCGCTATTCGCAAGAAGCTATGCCAAGAATGGTAGTTCATAATACACATTTGTATGTAAACTTAGCAAATGATATCAATAAAGTAGTAGATAGTCATGTAGAAATGCTTGAAACACTTATTCCTAGAGATTTATATTCAGTTATTATATCAATGCATGAAATGTTTGCTGATCCTGACGCGGCATTACATGTTTATGAAAAATATAAAAAAGTATATAAAAAATTCGGCGGAGAGAGTATTTCAACAATCAATGCATCATCATTCAATCAATTTTTCGGACAAAAACAAAATTAATTATTAAATAGGTTATACAATGGAGAAAAGTAAACTCATAAATTTTATCAATCGCTATTATTTAGCAGGAAACTGTGAAGCAGTTGTAGTAAAAGAAAATGAAAATGGCGTAAGCTGTGATCTAATCGACTCTGATCAGACAGTAGTTGGTAATGTACAATGGAAAACAACCCCATTTCTTAAAGGGCAGTTGGGTATCAATCATACGGCTACGTTAATAAAAATGTTATCAGCAGTAAATGAAAATATTGATATTAACGTAAAGGAAAGTGCTGGAAAAAACTTCTCAATGGAAATCAAAGAAGGCACTACTAAGATGACTTTTATGTTAGCAGATACCACAGTTATCCCAGCTGTACCTGCAATTAATCAACAACCTGACTATGAGGTTAGCATTGATTTAGATGATATGTTCATTAATCGATTCATCAAAGCAAAGAATGCACTTCCAGACGCTAAGAATTTCGCAGTTCAAGTAAAAGAAGGTAAAACAAGATTCATTATCAACTATACAACCATCAATGCAGACAACATTTCTTTTGATATAGATGGCGGAGTCAATCCAATGGATCCAATAATGTTCTCAGCTGACAAGTTAAAAGAAATATTGACTGCAAATAAAGGCGATATGGGTACGCTTCACGTATCTTCACAAGGATTAGCAAAAGTGGAATTTAGAGGACAAGACTTTGATTCTAATTATTTCTTAGTACAACTTCAGAACTAGATAAAATATGATAGGACACGTAGAAAATACGCTTTGGACTGAAGCATTTAGGCCTGATACATTAGACGGGTATATTGGAAACGAGCATATCATAGAGAAAGTGCGCATCTTCATTGAGAATGGAGATGTGCCACATCTTCTCTTCTATGGCCCAGCTGGTACAGGCAAGACAACATTAGCAAAAATTATTGCAAACGGAGTTGATGCGGACATTATGTATATAAATGCATCTGACGAAAATTCAGTTGACACGGTTAGAGATAAAATCAAAAGATATGCGTCAACTGTAGGATTTAAGAGATGGAAGATTGTAATATTAGATGAAAGCGACTTCTTAACACCAAATGGTCAAGCTGCATTACGTAATCTAATGGAAACATATAGCAAGACAACAAGATTTATTCTTACATGTAATTATGTAGAAAAGATTATCGATCCGATACAATCACGTTGCCAAACATTTGGCATTACGCCACCGAATAAGTCTGACGTTGCTAAACGATTGGTTACTGTATTAAATGATAAGAATGTTCAATATGACATTAAAGATATTGCAGCAATCATTAATTCATCGTATCCAGACATTAGACGAGCGATAAATGCAGCACAAGCGTCAGTGGTTAACGGAGTATTACAACTTGACAAGGCAAGTGCAATACAAGCAAACTACATGACTGAGATTTTAGAAATAATGCGCAATCTTAAAGATAAGAAAAAGGCATTCAATCAAATTCGACAAATCATTGCAGACAGTAAGGTAAGAGATTTCCAACCATTGTTCACTTTCTTGTTTGATAATATTGATGAATATGCAGTTGGCCATGTTGCAGGCGTTATCTTAATATTAGCAGAAACTCAATATCAAGATGCTCATGCAGTCGACAAAGAAATCAACGTAATGGCAATGTTTGTCAAACTAATGAATGAACTTTAACAAATAACGAAATGGCAGAAAAGAAAGCAGCAACTATCTTTGATTTTATCAATGGAATTACCAGTAATAAAAAACAATGGTCAGAATGGTCAGATCATGATCAAAAACTATTCTCACCATTTATTGTAAACCGATTTCTCTCAATGAGAATGGAGCTGACTGATACAATAAATGAGTTACAACGATATACCATTGGGGTATTATCTCCCAGAGATACATATCGTTTGTATCACGACATATTACCAACCGGTAAGTCGTTTGCAAAATATATCAAAGGAAAGAAAGAAGATAAGTTTAATAAGGAGTTAGTTTCACAAGTAGCAGAACACTATCAAGTAAGTTTATCAGAGGCAACCGATTATGTTGAGTTAATGGATAAAGATAGTTGCTCATTTCTGCTACAACGATATGGGTATAGCCCAAAAGAGATAACGAAACTAACAAAAGGATTAAAATGATTAAATCAGAACAAAATGCAGTAGAATACTGTGAATCAACATATCCAGAAACAACTTCAGAGTTTAAAAGAATACAAGAAGAAATGTATGTTACATTTTGTCAAAAGCAACGTAATTACGGACCTGGTAACATATCCGTGGGTACTGCGTTAGAAACAAAAGATGATGTTAAACTTTCATTAACTGGGTTATGGTTTAGAATTAACGACAAAGCACAGCGACTAAAACAACTTGTAGTATTAGGTCAGCCAGATGAAGTGGGTGAGTCAATACAAGATACCTACGAAGATCTTTCAGTATATGGAATTATTGCTCAAATAGTACAGAGAGGTAAATGGGCGAAATAATGAAACGACTATTAACAATCATATTTTTGTTTACTGCACTTGTAGGGTGTAGTAATCGATACTACACTCAGCAGAAGTTCAAACTGGTATCAACTGATGGATTGACATATGATGGTACACATATTTACTACAAAGGCGAGTTATGCGCTACAATGTCAGCAGTTGAGCTCTCATATGATAATGGTGACATTGTCCGCGAAATAACATTCATAATACAAAGCAGTGAATTCAATGAACAGGCTCTACCAATAATAAAACTGATTCAAAGCAAATCACCATCAATGGAAGTTGAAGTTGAACTAAAACACGTAAACCGGTTGGATATTTTCAAATAATTTCTTATCTTTATTATAATAAAAGATAGTAATTATGACAAAAGAAGAGTACATCGAAAAAAATTACCTAGGGTTTGTTGTTGAAGAAAATCCAATATTAGAATTCCATCGAAATGATGCAGGAGAAATTCATAGAGAAGATGGACCTGCAATAGTATACGCAGAAGGTAATACAGAGTGGTGGTTAAACGGTAAACTACATAGAGATGGAGGCCCAGCACAAGATTGGTCAAATTTAGAACCCGGGGCTGGAGTATGGTATCAACATGGAAAAAGACATAGAGTTGGTGCACCAGCAATGAAATGGTCAAAAGATCAAAATATGCCTGAATATTGGTATCTAAATGGCGAAATGCACAGAGAAGATGGCCCAGCAATCGATCATGGCGATGGTAAAGGCACTTGGGCTAAACACGGCAAAATGCACCGAGAAGATGGTCCAGCAGAGTATCTTAGCAATCAACATAAAATATGGGCTAAACACGGCGAAATGCACCGAGAAGATGGACCTGCAGAGATAACAGGGGAAGGTAAACGATGGTTTAAACATGGCAAATTACATCGTGTTGACGGACCAGCACGGACATATAATCCGAGAATGAAGAAAAATTGGCCTGACGGAGAGTGGAAGGATACATATTGGTTGGATGGGGTCGAATTGACAAAAGAAGAATGGCTTGAAAAACGCAAACAATATTTGTAAAACGCAAAATAATTTCTTATTATAAAGTAAATAAAAATAATAACAATGGCAAACAACATTTTTTCAGTAGTAACTTTAAAGTTTAAAACACCAGAAGCTGGCGAGGCATTTGCAGATAAATTTGGCAACTGTGATATGTTAGACATGGAATTATACAAATATTTAGGATTTGATGACTATCCAAGTCGTAGTGAAGCTATAGATCACGGTGGGGCTAAATGGTTTTGGCTACATGATAACCCACAGCCTGGGTATGGCGAAGATGAAACGGAAGTTCATATGTGTATTGAATCAGCTTGGTATATTCCGAATAATCTATTTGAAACGATTGCTAAGCAAGAAGATTGCTCAATAACAGGCTATGCAGAAGATGAGTATCGTAATGCATGGACACTCTTTGAGTTCAATCAAGACTTTGATGATTATGAAGTGTATGACTCATTCTTAAGAGACGATACTATTAGCCAATTCAAAGAATGGTGTATTGACCAAAAGGTTGATTTAAATCTGCTATATGAAGCAGCAGATGATCCAGGGATATTTGAAGACGAAATCAAAGGGGGTGAGTTGATACGAGAATTTTTAATTGATGCTCTAAATTGGTCTAATGTATTCTTTCATGATATGCCTCCTGAGTTTACATATACATACAACGATCTAACACTGATCAGAGAAGAATTAGCAACAATATAATATGCCGGACGTAAAATTTGTTAATCCAATTTATAATCTTTCTAGAAAAGATTCAACAGAAGTACCATATCGAATATCATATTCACAATGGTCTATGTATCAGAAATGCCCTAAACAATGGGAACTTTCATACATAAAGAAGTTAGCACCATTTAGTCATAGTATTGCTACTACATTTGGTACTGCTTTCCACGAAACCTTGCAACATTATCTAATGATTTTGTTAACAAAAGGTGTTAAGCAGGCAGATTGGATTAACTTCCGAGATGACCTCACTACAAATCTTAAATCAGAATATGTAGCCGCAGTAGAACAAACCGGCGAACATTTTTCTAATCCTGCAGAATTAGGTGAGTTTCTTGAAGATGGCGTTGCAATATTAGAATGGTTTCAGAAAAGACGTAGACAGTACTTTTCAACAAAGAATACAGAACTATTAGGTATTGAATTAGACTTATGTACCCCAGCATCAGAAAAAAATGAAAATATATTCTGGAATGGATTTATAGATTTAGTTATACGAGATACTGAATTAAACCGAATTAAAATTATTGATATCAAGACGAGTCGGATGGGTTGGAATAAATGGCAAAAGGCTGATAAACTAAAAGCAGCACAACTCGTTGCATACAAAACGTATTTCTCAAAACAATATGGCGTTCCTGTAGACAGCATTGACATTGAATTTTTCATTGTTAAACGAAAACTAGTTGAAGAATCAATGTTCCCACAAAAGCGTATACAACAAGTATCTCCAGCATCCGGTAAGCCGTCTAGAAATAAAGTACAAACGTTGATAGACAGTTTCATTGAAGATGCATTTAATCCGGATGGTACAAAAAACGAAGACAGAACATATTTAGCAATAGCTGAAAAGGGGGCAAAGAATTGCAAATATTGTCCTTTCAAAGAAGACTATGAAAATTGTCCAAAAGAAGATAGGATTCGTGAGTAATTTTCATTATATTATAGTATGAAGAATATTGAAAAATTAGGCTTAGTACTAGCTACGATATTGTTAGCAGTATTACTTTCATTATTATTAGCATGGCCTATTGTATGGCTATGGAATTTTGGAGTAGCACCAATATTTGATGGCGTACATGAGATTACATTTTGGCAAGCATATTGTTTGAGCTTACTAGTTTCCATACTATTTCGTAAAGAATTAAAGTAACTACTAAATAATGTATCGTCACAAACACGAATATGTATATGAATATTTAGTAAAGAAGCACTTACCCGATCGGGGATATGTACGGTGTTATTACACGCTACTTACTGATATTGATGAACCGAATTGTAAACAGAATAGAATTTTGTTAGAACAAGGGTTTAGAATTAGTTATGGTTATATGCCGAAAGTTGTACGATATAAATATGATAAGATCTTA
>Ga0208644_1002957_pt1 | contig 13314 bp, 9 predicted proteins | sample VirMetDEL_Nov_18_FD_184517 | JGI IMG/M metagenome (GOLD analysis project Ga0208644, IMG submission 184517) | Aqueous microbial communities from the Delaware River and Bay under freshwater to marine salinity gradient to study organic matter... | ecosystem: Environmental > Aquatic > Marine >... | reverse complement strand
ATCATCAAGACGATAAAGTTTGAGTATCCTGAAGAAGAGCTTGAAAATTCTTGGTATGATTCCTATAACGATGTCTACGACAAGTATGTTGTTCAGGACCAACAGAAAGAGAAATACCTTGTAGAATTGATTACTGACAACATCAAGCTCGGATCTAGTCAAAAACATCTAGTCCTGGTCAAGTCTTTGGAGCACCTTAAGGGAACTAAGGAAGCACTGAAGAAAGCCGGACTAGATGTTTTTACTATTGAAGGACAAGACCACTTATCAGATAGATACTCATCTATCGACAAGTTCCTTAAGTCCAAGCACGGAATCCTGATAGGCACCAAGGTCCTACAAACAGGAATCAGCATTGACGAGATTACTCACTTCTACAACATCAGAGAGTTGAAGAGTGAGATCGCTACTATTCAGGCGTTGGGACGTTCGCTCCGCAAGCACGAAACTAAACCAGTGGTTTATGTTTATGATTTCGGTTCAACGAATGTTCGGTATCTTGAAGACCACTTCAAGAAGCGTCTAACCACTTACAAGAAAGAAGGCTACGAGGTAATCAAGCATGAACACCCCATCCGAACTAGAGAAGAAGGCAGGTCAACTGACCGACAGTGAAGTCTTACGCCTTGAGGAAATAGTCAATCAACTCTCTGCTATCACACGAAGCAAAGAGTTTACAGAAGAGAATCTGAAGACTATTCAGAACGCTCTCCACGAGCTTCTGATCTTCCAAGATTTATTCTTCACCCGACTGGTTTCCTTAATGAAGCGAAAGTATAAGCTCAGTTAGACTTCAGAGCTTCTTCCATCTCTTCAGTCAGTTTTTCCCAGGACTCCTTCAGAGCGTCGATTCGATCAGTCATAACTTCCTTGTTCTTGTGGACAAGAGTTAGTCTCTTATCGAGAGTTGCGGTGTTGCTCTGAACGTAGTTAAAGGCTTGAACTAGCATTTCAAGATTGGCGACGAATTGATTGTATGTGTTTTCCATATGCTCGTATTATAGCTAAGTTTTAAGCAGGAAATTCTACAACTAAATTATCTAAATCTTTTCTTGTAGCGTTAACTGTATAGAAGCAATCAATAGGCAGATCAGACTCTCGCGCAAGGTAAACCTTGTTGTCTGCTATGTTAGCTACAAACAAGTCTGATTGAGCGGAGCCGACTGGGGTTAGATTCACTGTGATGGAGCCTTCATCAACTAGACCTACCCAGTAATCAGGAAGCTCGATCACTTGTGAGCTAGCTCTCCCGCGCACGTAGACACCATTCTCAGGGCCTTCGAGGCAGGAGTATTGTAGCTTCATTCCCTCTTTCGTTGGGTGGTCAATCACAAATGATTTAGTTCCACCGACGTTAAGACCACCGTCAGTTACGATAGTTCCGTCAATTGTAATGTAAGCGACAGTCGCAGTCGTTGAATCCTTAATATCAAACAATCTACCTGTATTGCTTAGACCTGCCTGTAAGGTTAGAGCAGGCACATCTGCGGTTGGTTGTATAAGGTTTCTAGCTTGAGTTGAGTTGCTTTTGAAGACGTATTGAGTATGGTCATCGTCAGTTCGACCAGATAACAGGCCGTGATCAATACTACTAGTTCCACTAGTAGACCAAATTGTTCCGTTCCAACGAAGGAAGTCGCCGGTCTGAACAGCGGTCACTGAAACATCGTGAAGATCCTGGATATCATAACCTGGGTCGATGTGAACAAATATTGAACCTTCGGTTTGGGACTGACGTAGGACAATACCAAGTCTAACTGAGTGGTTAGGTGCAGGAGGCGCAGCAGAAGTGTATAAACCTGCTGAAGTGCTTAGATACAGGATAGTTCCTACAGGGAATGCAGCGGTATCAATGCCTCGCACAATACCAAAAGTTGTGATGAATCCGTCTGATTGATCTGCGATGTTTTGAGTTGCGATACCAATAATATCTTGAATCTCTTCTGATGTTGAAGCGTCAGCCTTACCGATCAATAGCTTCGCAGCACCAGTCCCCTGAACACCAGACAGATAAACTACAGTTCCGTTAGTTATGTCAACACCAGTGTTATTTCTGACGTGAATAACCTGCTCCTGACCAACTTGTAGAGTGGTATATTGGCTAGTCTGGATAGACAGGGTTTTTGCATCACTGTCGTAATAAACCTCGCCTTCAACCGCTGAATATTCGGGAGGCATGTTTATATCGAACTGAATACTCGATACGCCTGAGATATTTGAGATCTCTCCTGTAGCTCCTGTTATGTTTCCATAGTAGTTTTGTGCGGATACATCACCGATAACTTGAAGTCCTTGTGAAGTGTAATCCCACTTGAGCGCAGACGCCTCAACCAAGTCATCAGCCGCCTCATTAATAATGATTAGTTTTCCTATGTCGTCTTCTAGCGGAGCAGGATTAATACTTGGTAAGAGAGAAGACTGACTGACTACAGTGCCTGATGGGCCTACTGCTAGTAAATCTCCTGAATTAAGACCAGCAGTGCTTATACCACTCGAATGAAGAACTAACCCATTTTCGTTTTGAATGCCATTGGTATTTCCTATTAAGCCATCAATACCATAATTTCTCCAAGTAGAGTCTGTTTCGTTATAAGCTAAAACATTAAGTTGCTTTGGGCTTGCTAACAAAATATCTTGAAGTCTTACTAATTTATACTCTTGACCGCTTACAACAGAGGCTCCAGCAGCCTTGAAGATTACATGACCATCGGTAATATTATTTTCTATATCATCATACAAACTTTTACTATTTAGTAGATCAGTTGTATCATACGTAGACCTAGCTATTTTATTACTGACATCACTAATAAGTATGTTATTTCCACCTGCGGTAACACTAGAATCGACCTGAGTGTTAAAAGCAATGATTCCATCACTAGGTTGCACATATTGTGAGTGGGGGTTTGGTGTTGTCGTGGTATTAGTATGATCTGTAGAGAACGATACCGCAGCAGTCACATCTTGTATCGTTGTGCCAGGAAAAGAGACTCCATCTCCGTTGCTATTTACAACAAGTAATTTATCAGCATCGTTAGAATCCCACGTAGTCCCTGGTGTGTCAGTTAAGCTAATAAAGGTGGTTGACCCCACAGACCCGGTGTTGTCGGTAGCGAACTCGAAATTAGTCCCAGTAAACTTTATAATACTATTCGTCGTGGTTGGAGTTCCAGTAAGAGTCTTTCCTGCGATCTTTATACCTGTAAGATCTAAACTAGTATAATTACCTTGTAGTGTTCCTACATCAGTTTGAAGATTAACTATCTCACCCTCAATACCAGTTATTGTTGATTCCTTGATGTTTGAAAAAATCAAACCAGTTCCATTAGTATTCACAGCAACAAAACTACTGCTATTACCGCCATAAGTTGGAGGAGTATCTGTTAATTGTATAAATGAAAAAGGTTTACTCGTTCCTCCTACGGTAATGATTCTATCAGGTGATGGTGTAACTGACGGATAAAATAAATCATATAATCCTTTAATATCATCAAAAGATAGAGTTGAGTAATTTATTTTAACAGGAATTTGCGGGTCTGTGGGATCTGGTTCTAAATATAAGATATTCTTATCAATTGTCGAAGGATACACCCTAACATCGGTTAAGTCCTTAAACTTGTTTACACCAGGACCAGTCGCTCCAGGCGCTATCGGTCTCCAACTTCCAGGTAGGTTTGGGTCGGGCTGATACCAAGTTAATACGTGAGTGTCAGGTATATTATTTGGGTCTATAACAACGTCCGAAAGACCGCTGAGTGCGGATACGGGTAAGTTTTTATATGTAATCGCAGAAACAGAGTTAACACTAATGTTTAACTCTTCTTTCAAGCCGTCAGGCTGCCCCCGGCTGTTGTATCTAACAACCAGGGGGATACCGGTAGTTTCTGCGCTCATTCATTACTCCTTAGGAGGGAAAGGCTTCTTGCTCTTCTTCTTAGGAGGCATTTCTTCCTCCTCGTCTTCTTCTTCACTCTCTTCTTCGGGCATTTCTTCGCCTTCGCCTTCCTCTTCGGGCATTTCCTCTTCTTCACCCTCTTCAGGCATTTCTTCACCTTCTTCGTCTTCCATGCCTTCTTCACCACCGTCTACGCCCATGTTAGACTTGAGTGAGTCGATAAGACCTTCGAGGTCTTCGAGGTAGGAAAGGAATTCGTCTTCTTCCATCTGACCTTCTTCCTCGCCACCTTCTTCGCCTTCTTCGCCGCCCATTTCAGATTCCATATCATCTTCGGCACCCATTGCGGCTTCTTCTGGTGATTCTTCTGGAAGATCTCCGTCTTCGCCATCATCAGGCATAGCTTCGTCTTCCGCATCATCTCCCATTTCTTCTTCAGGCATTTCTTCTTCTTCTTGTTGTGGCATTGCTCCGGCCTTCCCTGGCATTGCTCCTCCGCCCTGTAAAGCAGCCATTGCATCTTCCTGAGAAGATCCATCGGGCTCATACTGACCGTCTTCAGGCATTGCTTCGCCGCCCATACCGGCTTGTAGCATCTTGAGGACTTGACCAATCTTGGCAAGGTCTCCTGCAACCTTTTCGAAGTTCATGTAGTTAAGAAGTGAAGTTTCGTTGATTAGATCAGCGTAATCAGATTCAACAAAGACATCTACAAGCCACTCATTGATATCAATGACATCGACACCGGAGTGCATACCAAGAATCTTAGCAAATTCGCCAAGAGTAGACTTGAGTGCGCTCCCGCGTGGGGCTAGCTTGTTTAGAGTCTCGAAGACAACCTTTTGGGTTTTGCCAAGCTCGTTGAAGCTTGGAGTGACTTTGAGGTTTTGGATGTTGATTCCATACTTATCATTTAGGTTCTCAACAATCATGTCTTTGACAGACTTCTTAGCTTCGTAAATCTTGTTAACGAACTCTTTAATTTCCTTCTGAGAGAAGACATCAACTTCTTGGAAGCTGAGTGAGTTTTCAATAAGTTCGACTAGCTGCTTCTTGGTAGCTAGAGCGAAATAAGGATTTGCACTGATGACAGATGCCAGTGACTCACTAAGACCTGCATCGTTATTCTTCCCGAGGAACTCAATGATGCTATTAACTTCATTTGAGTTTAGCCACATGGAGGTGAAAGACTTTTTGTTCTCCATGAGATCCTTTTTGATGAGTTCTTGCTGACAAACAACATCGTAAACACTATCAAAACGGCGATCACGAACTTGGAATGTGTCTTCGTGTAGATCTGTTGGTGAGAGCGCGGGGAGATCAAAGGCTCTTGCGATCGTGTTAGAGAGCTTGACAGAGTTTAAGATTTGCTTAACTTTAGCTAGCTCATCTTTATTTTCTTTAAGGAATTTGATAAGCTGAGGCTTGAGTTCCTTCATTGTGACGAACTGTTCACTCTCAACAATGCTAGCATACAGGTTGTAACGTTCCTTACGTTCTTGGAGACGCTCAATAACCCGATCAAACTTAGAACGAGCTTCCCAAAGATTAAGAATCTTGTTGAACTTATTGCTTGCTTCCTTTCGGTTATCTTCAAGTAGAGAGCCTAGAACTGAAGTGATTTGCTTATTAATAGCATTATCAAACATCTCTTCACTTTCGAAGATTTCAGTTGTAGTAACCTTAATATCTGAGAATTCCATGGTGTCAAAGTCGAGATTACCCTCGACAACATAACCTGATTCAGTTACAAAAGTAACGAGTGAATCCTCAGAATCAATGAGTTCCACATTCTCACGGAGAGAAAGTGATAGTTGATCTCCTAATTTGAGGATCTTTTGGACTTTATTGCTCTTTCTTCCGAAAGGGTTTGTTAACATAATATCACTCCGATTTATAAGTATATATGATTTTTAACTCTTAACTTTTAAGAATTTCATCAATTCTGTTACTAACTTTTTCTGCCAAGTCGCTATTACCCTCTTTTAATAGTTTAATCTTTAATTTATTGAGGGTTTCAACTCGCTCTTGCTGAGGTTGTTCAGTTGGAGGCTCATTCTCAGCAGAATCCATCGGACTAGGGCCTGGAGGAGGTGCTCCCATAGGTGCTCCTCCTGGGGGAGGCATCCCCATTCCTGGTGCTCCCATACCCTGTGCCATCATTTGTTCTTGCTGTTGTTGCATCTGCTTCTCCATATCCTCGTCAAGTTTTTCTTCGATTTCCTTGATTTCCATGTCGGTGAGGTTATAGTAGTCTTTGTAGATCTTCTCGCGTGGGAAGAGTTGCAGACCTAGAACAGCTTGAACAACACGAGCTTTCTGTTCATCAACGTCCAGACGACGCTTGATATACATGTCAGAGGGTTCAGGAAGGTCTATACGCATCTTTCTGATCAATGAGCGTGGATAGCCTTTGATCTTAAGATGGCGTGCTGCAATGGCTTCTAGACCGATCTCAATGCTTCTCTGAACACGCACAATGACACGAGCAAACTTAGTATCGAGTTGTGCAAGGTTTGCCTTACGCTCAGGTGATTGATCTTTCTCGACAATGTAGTCCTTTGGAATCTTGAGAGATGCCAGGAGCTTGTCTCTGAAGTATTTTACGTCATCCACGTCGCCAAGGTTCTGCGCGCCAGGAAGAGTGTCAATCTTAGTTTGAGACTTGGAACCAGAAATAGGAACCCAGAAGTCCTCATCAGGAGCGAGAGGATTGTAACGACCGTCAATGTTGCCTGTGGTTTGGCTATAATATTTTTCTTTTTTGAATGCCTGCTTCATCTTCTCGATGAAGTCGTAAGCCTTACTAGAGGAAAGATTACCAACATCTACATAGAAGATTCTACGCTCGGGCGCACGCGAGAGGCGGTAAATGAGCATTGCATCTTCCATAAGCTTGAGACTGCGGAAGGTTTGACGAGCTAAGGCTGCAATTGATTTACCGTATGGATAGAAAGCAGGGTCTGAGTTAGCGAGACGGAAGTGAACAATTTGGTCTTTGTCAAGCATTACGAACTCAGCACCAGTAAGCGTATCACCTTGATAACCACCAGTATTCCATTGAGCTTTGACAGGAATTTGTTGTGCAAAACCTATGAGTTGGCCGTATTCGTTTTCGATACGGAAGATAAACTTAGGATCTAAGATCTTAATCTTCTTGATACCTTCATTAGGATTCACCAGATCAGGAACAAGTTCAATAAAGCAATCGCCATATTTACAGGTGTTTCGAATAATGTCCCAAAGATAGTCTTCCATACGCATGTCTTCGAACATGTCGTTAACTTCTTCTTTGAGCATGTTTGAGTCTGTTTTGATCTCCCAGCGAAGACCCTTCAGAGACTTTTGAGTGCTGTCATCTGCATAGATATCGAAAGCTGCGCCGATCTCAGGATACTCATCCATGATCTCATATTCGCGATAACGCTGCTTTCTGTTGAGTTCTTGTTCTACGAGGAGTGGAATACCTTTCTGTAACCCACCAGCATACAGGGAACCGAGTTCCCGGTTAATTAGAGTATCACCTGTATCTCTGTAGGCTGTTACAGTTTGGGCTTGCTGGGCTTGAGGATTATTTGGATCAATTGGCTGCTCTAGCTGTTGTGCAAGTGCAGGCTTTGCACGGCGAGCAAAGAATCGTGAGAAGAATCGTGAGAATACCCCTGTAGCTATTGGAGTAGATCCTTGTCTGGTAGGTGATCCACCAAATGATGTGTATCCTCCGCTTTCGTTTAGTCTTTCAGCAGCCATTTCATTTCCTCTGTTATTTGATTCTTATTATTTAGTTTTAGTAATCCTGTCAAGAACACTTCTTTAGATAATACTTCACTGTGATTTACTTGGCGTTCATGAGCAAAGAGCATATCATTTAGCTCCTTCTCCATGACGTAGCAACCAAGAGCCAAAGACATAACCAAGTCGTCATGTTGATTGACATCGGCCTCCACTCGCCCTGATTCAGTTACAATGAACGTATTTAATTCTTTTACAGTGCGCTCGCAGTTTAGCTTAACTTTACGAAGGCGAACATACTCTTCCATTATAGCTAAGATACTTTCCCTAAAGCTTTGAGTAATTTGGAAGCCCAATTCACCTTTACTATCTGACATAAGATTGCCATACTCGTAGACTTCTTGGAGATTAGCTAATAAGTTAATCCCAATATTATTGCGCTCTACAGCAACGTAAGCCTCATTATACATCAGACCGACAGTTTTGATCATCTTGGCAAACTCATTGATTGGAGTTGAGTTTGAGTAGTAAGTTGCGACCTGCTCGCCGTCGTATAAGTTGAATACGTGGAATGCAGAGTAATCAGCTTTGCGACCTAGAGACACGTCCACAGAAATTAGATAGTCGTAGTGTGGGTGAGCTTCCTTCCAGATGCGAAGAGTCTTCCAGTAACGATTATCGAAATTAGTGTCTACATCCTCGTTTATCTGTTTGAGCACTTCACCATTGATGTAAGTCTCGCCCGTGCCCAAGAACTCGCATTCGTATTCCTGTAGCCATTCTTTGTAGCCAATATTCTTGCGTGTAATATGTTCCCACTTATCTACATTGATGGGTGGACTTCTTTGTTCCATGCGTGCATACATCTCTTCGAAGCCTTCTTGACGCTTGTATTCCGGGTGATTCTGCCAGTTGATGTCAATAACATGGAAGTCGTTTAGACCTTCAGTTGCTTCTAAATACTTAGTGTGGAACCAGTTACCGACGCCATTCACGGTGGATAACGCGAACACATTACCACCAGTTGAAATAATTGGGTAAACTGCGGCCCAAATAGTATCAATTTGCTCAATAAACGCGGCTTCGTCCAAGATAAGTAAAGATCCTGCGATAGAACGGCCAGATTGCTTACCAGAAGCACGGGAACGAATAACGGAACCATTTGATATTCTTAAGGTGTGTTTGTTCTTTTCCTTGACAGGCACTTTGAAAATCTCGGGTAGCTCATCATACATTATTAAAATTCTTTCCAAGAATTCTGTTGCTTCTCGCTCGCCTTTTGATAAGATAGCCACCGTCTTGTGAGAGTTGAACGTAACAAACCACAGAGCATAAGCACAAGCCAGAGTGGTGCAACCAGCCTGTCTAAACTTGCGAAGTATGTTGAATCTGTGGTTTTTGACATCCTCTACGATCTGCTCTTGAAATGGGTATAGCTTGAAATTGACCAACCCGAATACAGGGTGGACAACCTTAATATACTTTGAGATGAAGTAAACGGGGTCGCTAGCACATCTCTTAAATTCTTCAACTATTTTTTTATCCATATCGCTATAATAGTGCCATGAAGATTTATGCTTTCATCCCAACCAGATCGTCCAACCTTAGACCGATAACTAAGGATTTGGTCACATATTTATCTAGCTTAGATGTTGATGTTAAGTTGTTAATTAATCAAAAATCAATATTTGAAGCTTATGAGCAAGGATTTAAATCCTTAAATGCCTCGGATGATGACATTATTATCTTCTGCCACGACGATATTGACATAATTATGAGTCCTGACGAGTTCAAGCGAGAACTCGTTGAAGCAGTTAACAAAAAGAACGCAGGATTCGTCGGAGTGGCAGGAGCAGCGAAGCTTTCCAAACAATGTGTGTGGTGGCAGCCGGAAAATAAGCTGAGAGGCTTTTCTTTTCATGGAGCATCTAGGAAAGAGATGTATCCAACCTATTTTGGAACTCTTCACGCACGGGTGCTAGTTCTTGATGGGTTATTCCTAGCAATCAAGGCAAGTGCTCTGAACAAGATTGACATGAAGAAGCCAGACAAGTTCAAGGGAGAGTGGGACTTCTACGATCTTGAGTATACTTTGAGAGCATACGAGGCTGGTTTCGATAACTGGGTCACGCCAATCATCCTGAGGCACGAGTCTCCAGGTGAACTTGTAGGCAGAGATTCGTGGCACCAGAACAGACAAGTCTTCGCGAACATCCACATGTTCCCTATGGAGATTCGAGATGAGTGATTTGATTGCTTGGTGCTTGTCGGTCTTTGGGTTTACTTACATCGTAGTTTTTTCGAAGATTTGCCGACCGTTCCGAGCACTAGTTGAGGAAAAGTCTGAGAAACTAGGCGAGTTATTTCACTGTCCACTCTGCTTAGGATTTTGGGTCGGACTCCTCGCACATTTCCTGTGTGGAAGCCCAACCCAAAATATTTTATTTGATATGACCCTCGCCTCAATCTGCTCTTGGATTGGAACAGTTCTGATCAATCCTTGGGTAGAACGCTACGAAGGTAGCTAACACCCTTTGGCACAGTGAGTCACAGGTCGTAGACCAAAAGCTCTTGATAGTAGCATAGATTTATCCTCCTCTTCTGTATTTATAATCTATATAATTACATGAATAAGAGATTTCGTAATTCAAACAAGATAGATCTACCTCACGACATTGATCAAGAAAGCCTTTTGTCTCTCTACGACCGCGAGAGCAAGGATTTAGAGCTTTTCAACTCAATCGACGCAGAGATTATCAAGCTCTCAGGATCAAAACTTTTTTACTACAAAGTTTTCATCAATGAGAACTACGATCGAGTCTACTTAGAAGAACGTAACAAAGTAGTCTCAAAGGATGCAATTGTTGTTTGGGCATCTTACGATCCGAAGCCAATTGAGGAGAATGTTTCTGAGTTTGGTTTAGAGCTTACGAACGATCAGGTCTTTGTCTTCAACAAGTCTTACATCGAGCGTGCAATCGGCAGAGCACCACAGCCAGGAGATGTTGTTGAATCTCCTGTGCAGAACATCAAATACGAAATCTACGAAGTTCAGGAAGATTCATTCGAAGTTTACGGAGTTTTCCACTACAACTGTTATGGTAGAATCCTCAGAGATTCCTCAGACGTTGTGGATGAACCAGCACTCGAAACTTTTGAAGAGGTTGGTGCTGACCTGCTGTTCACTCGTTCTGATTACGAGGATCTGTCAGTTGCTGCAATGACCAATCCTGACATTATTGCACCAGAATCACCTCCTGTCATTGTTCCTGACCCTGATGAGAATATTCTTGCTTTGTTTGCTAATGGCGAAGTCGGCGCATGGTATGATCCATCTGATTTAACTACAGTCTTCCAAGATGCTGCGGGAACTACTCCTGCAAATGTTGGAGATCCTGTTGGTTTAATTTTAGACAAGTCGCAGGGTGGAGTCGGCGCAACGAATCAGATGCCTGCGACATCGGCGTCCGATTGGGTGGTGCTCGGCTCAAACACAGCGACGGACGAGGTCGATGGCAGCGTTCTCATTACGCATGTCGATGCAAACGATGCCGCGTATATAGTCCTGAACAGTTTTTACGCAGGCATCCAAGACACCACTAAGAGCCACAAAATAACGTTTGAGGCAAAGACAACTGGCGGGAGCAGCGCAGCGGTTCTAAACGGCACCAGCTTAGGGTCGCCACAACAAGCTGTTGACAGCGCGGGATATCAGGCATTTTCATTCATTGTAAAATGGAGTGGATCCGGCGCGATGTCCTTGCAGATCAACATGTCTGCCGGAAAGACAATCAACATTCGCAGCGTTTCGGTTTACGAACTCCCCGGCAACCACGCCACCCAAACCACCAGCGCAGCGCGGCCAGTGCTCCAGCAGTCCGGGGACTTGTATTACTTGGACTTTGATGGGGTGGATGACACACTATTCACTAACGAGATAAGCCCGGCACTCGCGCAGCCCAATACGCTGTCCGCGTCTTTTGTGTATAACCAAGAGGCAACTCAATACATTTGGGATTCTTGGAGCACTGCGGCAAGGAACGCTTTAGCGTATGCGACAGGTGCCAGTCCATCCTTGCTTATTTATGCGACCGCAAGCGGGACAAACGTGCCTGTCTCGTCCTTTGTTGGCGTGGGCCATGTTGCCGTAGCAGAATACAACACAAACCAAAGTGTGTTGCGTTTAGACGGAGCAGCCATTGCAGACCCCGCAAACGTCGGAGCAAGCGGAACAAATGGCTACCGACTTGCGCGGGCGGCTTTCCCCGGAGGCTACGGGAACATAGACATGTTTGCGTTCGTCGCGATCAACCGCACCTTGACCGCCGCCGAGATCACCGACCTCGAAACCTACCTCGCAGAGAAGTCCGGCGTCACGTTAGCAACACCTCCTGTAAACCCATAAAAAATCTAGAAACTTGGCTATAATAGAGACATGCCAATTTCAATCGACAAAGGTTTAATCTTCGTTAGAGTTCCAAACGAGTCAGAAGCAAAGATTGCAGAGCTTCTAGACTTGGAAGATAATTCACCTCACGGCGTTTCATATTACTTGGATAACTACCAAAACGCTTTCAGCAAGACCAAGAAGTTTTGTGTAGTTAGAAACCCATGGGACCGCTTCGCACTCTTTTACGACTTGGTCAGGGAAGATGAGAACTTCATCGACCACGATCTAGTAAAGGATAAGAGTTTCGCGGAGTTTGTCGAAGATTTTGAAAACAACAGAGACTCATATAAGAATCCTTGTTGGCTTCCGCAGACAGCTTGGATTTGGAGTGATTACGGACCTATTGTTAACCACATCTTTGTAGAAGACCCAGAATGCCTTGAGACGCCGCAGTTCACGGATCTTGCAACTCAGATTAAAACGTTCTTGAAGCTTGATGTAGAGCTTGATGACGTGGACAGAGAAGCTGCATCGAAGCGTCGTGAAGATTACTATACAAATGAACTTGTCGAGAAGGTATCGAAGTTCTTTTCACACGACATTCAAGCATTTAGCTACATCTACGAGCCAATCTCAGATGATTCTATTAGGATTTCCAAAGAAGGGGACTCATAATTTCTTAGGAGTCCCTTTAAGTTTCTAGGAGTCCCTTTAAGTTTCTAGGAGTCCCTTTAAGTTTCTAGGAGTCCCTTTATAGTTACTTGGAATTCTTGGGAAGTTTTTTGGAGTCCCTTGGAGGATTATAAGATACTATATATGGGTGCAAGCCTGTGGAAACAGGAGTCACTACCACGCGAGATCGTCCGGTGGACCGTATGATCTAACCCCTTGCGGGGCAGGGGCTTACAGCGCCCTGAACCCTTCCATGTGCCGGAAGATACGGATCTGCGTATGTGTGCCCACGCTGTTCGCGAAGGCTTCGGAAGCCTTGTTCCACCAGTTGAGGCCCTGCTGCCAGTTGGCTTCGAAGTCGCGCACCGCGAGCGGGTCGTGGTGGTTCAGCATGGGCTCCTCCTCAGCCATCGCGAGCAGGTGGTTCGAGTGCCTGACCAGGGCCAGGGCCTGCTCGAACATCGAACGGTAGCGGGCCGGGATGAAGTTGGGTCTGCTGCCCTCCTCGCGGGCCAGTTCGAATGCGAAGTGGGCGAAGCGGAAGGCGTAGTCAGCGGTCTGTTGCTTGCTCATCATGCTCCCCATTATACACCTCGAATCCGGCCCGTCTAGCCCTGAGTTCAAAAAA
>Ga0208644_1002955_pt1 | contig 13320 bp, 10 predicted proteins | sample VirMetDEL_Nov_18_FD_184517 | JGI IMG/M metagenome (GOLD analysis project Ga0208644, IMG submission 184517) | Aqueous microbial communities from the Delaware River and Bay under freshwater to marine salinity gradient to study organic matter... | ecosystem: Environmental > Aquatic > Marine >... | reverse complement strand
CAGTAGACATCGATGGTGGTAGTATTGTTGGATGTACTGAAGTCGGTAGTGCCGCATCACCAATCTCTTCTGGTGAGTTTAACACATTAACAGTAAACACTAACCTATCTGTTCCAGGCACCATTTCTCCAAATGGAATTATATTTAATGATGCTTCCGCATTGGGTAATGGTCGTTACGACCAGTCAATGACATGGGGTAATGACTCTGACTTGGCAATCTATCACGATGGGTCAAATTCTTACATCTCAGACAAGGGAACTGGTGATTTAAGACTTACTACGAATGTGTTCAGAGTAAGAAATGCTGCTAATACACAGACCCAGATTCTTGCTGTGGAAGGTGGAGCTGTTACACTTTTTCATAGTGATGCATCCAAACTCGTAACTACATCTACTGGTGTAACAGTCACAGGCCTCTTAACTGCTGATACCAAGTCGTTTACGATTGACCATCCTACTAAGGAAGGAATGAAGTTACGATATGGTTCACTTGAAGGACCAGAACACGGTGTATATGTTCGTGGTAGATTGAATGGTGAGAACACTATTGAATTACCAGAAGTGTGGCTGGGTCTTGTAGACGCAGATACCATCACCGTAAACTTGACACCGATTGGTAAGGGTGAGTGTTGGGTTGAGGATATTCAGAACAACACAGTCACCGTTGGCGGTCACCTGAACTGTTTCTATATGGTTCTTGCAGAACGTAAGGATGTCGAGAAACTGAAAGTGGAGTTTCCCGCCGATGGGAGTTAGTTACGGGCCTAGTATTACGACCGATGGTTTGATAATGCGAATTGACCCAGCCAGTCGCAGGTCTTATCCTGGGACTGGTTCTAGTATTACTGATGTCGCAAGTGGAAGAGTTGGAACAATCTCTGGCGTTACTATCAGCGACGGCACATTTGATTTTGACGGTGTTAATGACCTGATTGATATGAACAATTCGTATATCGATCAAACTTCAAATACACTAATCAGTGGAAGTGCTACAGGACAAAGTGACTATACTTTAGAAGCTTGGATATACGTTCGCACATCTCAAGGCACTGACACAAACGCTGACAGTATTATAGGTTCTACGACTTCCGTCGGCGTAGGTATGCAAGTTGGGATTTCTAACGGAAACCCTCGAATAAATTTTGGTGCTAGAAGTACTAGTAATTTTTATGGTAGTGAATTTTCTTATAATCAATGGTATCATGTGGTATTCTGTAAACAACACAATACCTTCACAAACGTTTATATGAATGGTGAATTAGATGTTACTTCAAGTAGTACTTCGTATGATATCTCGTCTGGTACCTATGGTGATATTACTATAGGAAACTCTAGTAGTCGTATTTCAGGATTTTTTGATGGTAAGATGGGTCCTCTCTCAATATATAATAAAGGATTATCAGAATTAGAAGTTCGTAAAAACTTTGTCGCCAGTAGAACAAGGTTTGGTCTGTAAATAAATACCCCCTATATGAACAAACTTAGGTATTGTCTATAATGGCTACAACAAAAATAACTCAGGTCGGTAAAAGAATTGTTAATGATAGTTCTTTAATTTTTTATTATGATGCGACTAATACAATTCGTTCGTTCAAAGGTAAACCAACGACGAATTTGTTCACTGGATATGTAAATCAATACGACACTTGGACCACATCATCAGTAGAATTTACCTATTACGACCCACTTCCAGAAGTTAAAATGACAGAAACCGCGGCTAACGTGGGACATTATGTTTTAAAAAACACAACATTAACAGACAATACCGAATACACACAATCGATTTATGTCAAACCTGTTGAGAGAGAACATTTTCAAATATCCCCATCAACTGGATTTCCTATAGGTTTATATGCTAACTTTACCTTGACCGGAGAAGGTAGTATATCAGGTACGGGTGCTTCAAAGGCAACAATTAAATTAATAAAAACTGGGCGATATTCTGGGTGGTATCGCTGCACCTATACAGAAACCAGTTCGTCTCCTGGCGCAGGAAGAATGATATATGCAGTTGTCAATTCCGCTTCCGCTACTCGTTTAGAAGCGTATGCTGGAACGCCTGGTTCTGGCGTATTAATTCTTGACCCACAACTCGAAGCTAGTAGTTTTGCAACACCGTTTGTTGACGGAACAAGAAGTGATACTCAGTCCCTTGTTGATTTGAAAGGTGGCCATGAAATTACAGTTAAAGATCTGACATATCCGAACGATAATCGGGGGTTTAACTTTTCATCTACTACTTCAAGACTTGATATTGAAGCATCCGCTCTATCTGCTCAGGCTTCGTCTGGAATTTGGACGGTTGAAATGTGGTTAAAAAGAACAGCACTGAGTAGTGGTAATATCGACACATTTCTACAAACAGGTTCAGGAAATAATTTTCTTTGGTATTTTAGACAAAGTACTGGCAATATACAATTAGAAAATACTGCTAGTGTTACGTGGAGTTTTACACCTGCGACTGATGTCTATTATCACTTTGTAGCAACAGGAACTGGTGGTACCGTCGAAGTCTTTATTAATGGTGTATCATTAGGAACTAACGCTGCGACAACTACTTTTTCGATTGCATATGCAAATGGAATTTGTGTAGGTCAAGAATTAGATAGCAACACAACGACTCCTTCTGTTGATCCTAATCAAAGATTTCAGGGTGAGATACCCTTAGTTAGATTTTATTCTAGGGTTCTAAGTGAAGGCGAAGTCAAACAAAATTTTATCGCCCAAAGAAAACAGTTCGGTCTTTAAAAAACGATATAAATAAATAGAACATATACCTCAACGAGTTTGGATAATCCACTATGGCACTTGACGATAAAAATATTCTAATTACACCTAATACTGGTACTGCCAACGAACCGAAAATAGAATTCACTGGGGCAGACGGTAGTGGTAATGATACTATTACTCTCAGTGCCAGTTATGATGGTTCTGTTTCTACACTTTCTTTCGAGGCTTCTACAGGTCAATTATTCAGCGTTGCAAATATCGATAGTGATGGTGACGGATATTCTTTCTCAATAAACGATCAATCAGGCATTCCAGCCGTATTAGTAGAACTTGATGGAACAATTCAATTAAATCCAAACACGGGTAATGTGTTAATCGGTACTGCTACCGATGATGGTTCTAACTTATTACAAGTAAACGGTAACACAAAATTAACAGGTGATGTTTCTGGTATCGCCGATCTTTATATCGACGATCAGATTATTTCTACTGGGGACACCAACACTTATCTTCAGTTTCATGCGGCCGACCAATTCAGAATTGTTACTGGTGGTACAGAAAGATTAGAAGTTAAAAACACTAATCCGGTTGTTCTTGTCACGGGTAATTTAAAAGTTGAAGGTAACATTGAAGCGACAGGTACTCTTGATACAACGGGTCAGAACGACCTCGCTGTTAGTGATAGAAAAATTACTTTAAACGATGGTGAAACTGCAGCGGGTGTTAATGGTGGTACTGGTGGTGAACTTGCGGTATCAGGTATTTTCATTGATAGAGGAACATTAGATTCTGCGTCATTTGTATTTGACGAAAGTGACGATAAATGGAAAGCTAGATTAAATACCGCATTTGATACACCTGCGTTGGCAACTCTTGTTGCAGCGACCCTTGAAGGTAATTTGGATTGGTCTTATATTCAGAGCAAACCAGACCCCGTTGTTACTGTTACTTTAACGGGTGATGTCACTGGTACTGGAAACGCCACACTCACAAATCTGGGTGATGGAACAATCTCTTTTGCGACTACTATAGCCGCCAATTCCGTCGCATTAGGTACAGATACGACAGGTGCGTATGTTGCTGATATTGTTCAGGGTGATGCAATCAGTATCAGTGAAACAGCAAATAATGCTGAAGGAAATGTAGTAACCATTAATCATGCTGATACATCAACGGTGGGCAACTTATCTTCTGATAATTCTAACGGTACTGTACTCCAAGATATTTCATTCACCTTCGATACTTACGGTCACGTAACTGCCGCTTCTGTAGCAACAACTAACTTAGACAACAGGTATATAAGGTCTTTTCAAGTAGAAGATGGTGACGGTACTGAAGTTACAATTAATCAGGCGAATGAGTGGAAGTTTGTAGAAGGTACTGGAGATGGTGCTTCTATTGATATCAACTGGACAGATACTTCAAATGGTACTGATGCAGACCCATATGATTTAACTTTTAGTGTGTCCAACACAGATAAAGGTTCTGCACAAAACATTTTCAAAACTTTCACTATTACTGATACCGATACTGGATACAGTTATACCGATACAGGTTCTGCTGTCGCTGATACCAATTCAGACACGTTGACATTTGTTAGTGGAAATGATTTTGATATTGATGTTGATGCTACAAATGATGCTATTCGTTTTCAACACGTTGATATAACAAGAACTGACACGACATCCAACACATCCCCAGCGTATGGTGGCACATTTACCGTTATTGATTCGTTAACGACTAATGCCCGTGGCCACGTAACTGCTGCTAATGTTAAAACAGTAACGGTTCCTGCTAGTGACAATACAAATACAACTTATGATTTATCAATCATACAGACAGGTGGAACCGATGATAATCCAGCAATTAGATTAGCGGCTGGTGGTTCTGGTTCAGGAAACGACGATTTAACACTTACAGGTGGAGATGCGATTACAATTACTCGTACTTCTGCCACTGGACTTACTGTTGCCCATTCTGACACATCAACACAAGGAAGCGTCAATAATAGTGGAAACACATTCGTCCAAGATATTACACTTGATACACATGGACACATTACTGCTATAACAAGTGCAACGACCTCAATCGGTGATGCTACGATTACTATCGCAGGGGGTAATGATTTACAAAATTCTGCTGGTGCTTTTACAACTAACCAAACTGGTAATGAAACTATTACCATCAATCACTCAGATATAACAAGAACTGACACTACAAGTACTGGATCTCCAGCATATGGAGGCACATTTACCGTTATTGATGGCATAACGACTAATGCACGTGGCCACGTTACAGCAGCTAATGTTAAAACAGTAACAGTTCCTGCTAGTGATAATACAAATACAACTTATTCTATTAGCACAGTGGCCGGTGATGATGCCTCCTCAGAAAAAATTCGATTAACTGCTGGAGGTTCTGGTTCAGGAAACGACGATATTATATTGGCAGTAGCACAAACTGGTAGTACTGACGGTCTTGACATTTCTGAAAGTGGTGATACAATCACCTTTGCCCATCACGACACATCTACCCTTAGTGGTGTACAAGGTTCAACTGGTATTGCAAGTGTCACCGTAGATGAAATGGGTCACGTTACAGCTGTATCTACCGCAACATATAATAATTATGTTCACCCTGCTTACACAGGAAGAACAATTACTGTCAATACTTCAGGTGTTGATGTGCTTGATACACTGAATATCACGGTAGACACCATCGGTTCTGTTACGGTTGCAAATGCTGCAACAAGAACCTTGCCTAATGCCAGTAGTACGGTTGCGGGTGTAGTCAGCACCGGCACACAGTACTTCGGTGGTACTAAATTGTTTGCAGGTGATATTCTACCGTCTCTTGATAATCAACGTAACGTAGGAACAGCTGGTAACACCTGGGCTAGTGGTCATTTCACTAATTTCACCATTGATAATATACTTAATATTCGAGGTGTAATAGACTTCCTAGATAACGATTATATGAGAATGGGTACTGGTGATGATTATTTTATGTATTTTAATGGCTCAGATTTAATAATTCATCAAAATGTCGGTGGCAAAGTTTTAATTACAGACACGTCCGATGTTACGAAATTTAATTTCGACCCAACAAATAGCGATTTCACTATTAGAGGAGCATCTGGTGGAGAATCATTGATTCTTGAGAACACCACAACCAGCTCTGATTGGGACGTAGGTGATTTACATGGTAATATAAGATGGTCTACGGAAAGCGATATAATAACCGAGATTGAGTGTAGACAAACATTAGAAAATCAGACTGACCCTTACGGCGGTTTCGTCGTTAACACTGGCAACGGGAGTGTCACCCCTGAAAGAATGGTAATTGATCATAATGGTTGTATTACCATGGTCGCTGGAGGCACCAACGCGAGCAGTACTCTCAGTTTCCTAGCCGACCCAAGCACTTCAGATGATAGAATTAATTTATCTCTACAACAAGAATTTAGAAGAACGACTGGGGCAGCTGATTTGGGAGCCGCAGTGGTTTTATCTGGTGTCGCCAAGTATGCCTTGGCGAACGACCAAGATTCCGATTTATTTACCATCATAGGGTCTACTAATACAAACCCTCGATACTTTGCAAATGCTTCAATTTCTTTATATAAACCCGCCGGGGCCGAGGGTAAAGGCGGTATAAAATTTTCTACAGGCAGTCATAATTTCATCAGTCCCAGCACCTTAACCGAGAGGATGCGCATCGATCAAGATGGCAACGTCGGGATCGGCATTGTTCCAGATTCTAATAGTAAACTCCATGTCCAAGACACTACTTCTTCTTTAGATGACTACACAATTCATATTGAGTCATATACTCCTGCTGTTGTTTTTCACGATATTTCAGCAGCATCTACAGACTTTGCTATTCAAGCTGATGGCTCTGCTCTTATGTTCCGTTACGGAGATGCCTCAACAGGAACGCAGTTAGCCTCAGAAGCCATGCGCATCGATGCCTCGGGCAATGTCGGCATTGGGCAGGCACCGGCCGCATTATTCCACGTTGTAGAAGCTGACGGCGGCGCGCCTGACGCAATTGTTAGAATTCAATCTAATGATACCGCTAACAGTAAAGCATTACTTCAGTTTTTAGGTAGAAACAATTCTAATGTTGCTACCTACGCAACAGTTCATACTGACGCGGTTGGTGCTGGTACGAATGCACCAATCGTTTTCTCTCAAGGTGCAAGTGAAGCAAATGAGAGAATGAGGATTGATGAGAACGGCGACATTCTTCTACAAAATGCTAGTCCTGAATTTCATTTCGGAACTACTTCTGCAACACATTATAACTGGAGAATTGCGGCTCAAGAAGTTGTAGACAATGGTTTTGAAATTGCAAGCGGGACTACTTCATTGGGATCTGGCGCGCTTACCGACACTTACACCCCACGCTTTACAATTCTAGGGGACACTGGCTGGGTCGGCATCGGAGTAAATAACCCGACAGCTGCTAGACTTTCAATCCAGCAAGATGATGCCAGCGGACAAATTGCTATGATTCGTTCAGGAAGCGCCACAATAGTAATGAATAACTCGGGCAATCAAGGCCTTGTTAGTGGCGGGTGGGGGCCAAGCGTCGATAATTCGATTGACTTGGGCAGAAGTGATAAAAGGTGGGATGACATATTCGCAACTAACAACATTATCCAAACCTCTGACCGCAACGAAAAGCAGGACATTGAAGCACTGTCAGACGCAGAACAACGTGTTGCTGTAGCGGCTAAAGGCTTACTACGCAAGTTCCGCTGGAAGTCATCAGTAGCAGAAAAGGGTGACGAAGCACGTATTCATTTCGGCATCATTGCTCAAGACCTACAAGATGCGTTTACCGCTGAAGGCTTAGACGCTGGACGCTATGCAATGTTTGTCAACTCGCCTTGGAAAGACGAAGAAACTGGTGAAGAAGGTACCCGCATGGGTGTACGTTATTCAGAACTTCTGGCTTTCATCATCTCAGCAATTTAATAAGGAGTTAACTAATGGATCTAATCTGGGAAATCTTCAACTGAATATACGTTTTTACCAGAACAACACATTATTATAAATAGGACATATACACACAACACTAATGATGGGTTGGGATATGTCCTATTATAAAGACCTAACGATAGACCAAGGTTCTTCAGTTTCTATTGATGTCTATCTTACAAACAAAGACGGTACGGCTAAGAATTTAACCAATTACGCGCCGACTGCTCACATCAGTCCAAACTATAATCTTGACAGTGATAATATTACTGTGTTTACTTGCACAGTAGATTCTGCTGCGTCTGGAATTATTAATCTTGCTTTATCCTACACTCAAACGGATAATCTAAAAGCAAATAAAAGGTATGTCTATGACCTTGAGATTGCTAGAGATAGTTCTGGTTCAATTGCAGAAATCGAACGAGTTATGGAAGGTCAGATTTTCGTAACCCCATCCGTTACTAAATTACCGAATCTATAATATATGACAGCTGTAGTTAAAAAAGTAGTGGAAAATAAAGCCAGGGTTGACAAGGTAGTTATTACTAAAAATACTTTGGTTAAAAAGGTCGTTATAAACTAACCAATAAATATTATTGAAGAAAAGGATTAACAATAATGGCAACACCAAATTCAAGGCAATCACTGATAGATTTCTGTCTTCGCAGATTAGGTGCGCCTGTAATTGAAATCAATGTTGATGACGACCAAATTGAAGATAAGGTTGATGATGCATTACAGATGTATCAAGAGTTTCATTCTGATGCCTCCTACCGTACATATTTAAAACATGTTATCACACAAACAGATAAAGACAATGGGTATATTCCCATAGATTCTAACGTATTGTACGTGTCTCAAATGTTTCCTTTAAACCCAACCTTTTCTTCTGTTAATCTATTTGACATTCGTTATCAGATGATGCTGAATAGTTTAGGCGATTTCATGAACTTCGCTGGTGGTATGGCATATTACTATCAGATGCAACAATACTTAGAATTTTTAGATATGGTATTGTCGGGATATCCGCAAACCACTTGGTCACGTCATCAAGATAGACTTTACATTTGGGGCGAATGGTCAAATGGTGATTTAACTGTTGGTGATTATGTTGTTGCAGAAGTCTATACCGCAGTTGATCCTGATTCGTTTTCTAGTGTTTATAATGACATGTTCATAAAAAATTACACCACCGCTTTAATTAAACAACAGTGGGGTATGAATATGTCCAAGTTTGAGGGAATGCAGTTGCCAGGAGGCGTCACAATCAGTGGCAGACAGATTCTAGATGATGCTAACACAGAGTTAAGGGAACTAGAAGAAAAACTTCGTTTGGAACAAGAACTTCCACCAGACTTTTTTGTGGGTTAATTAAATGGCTACTAATCCATATTTCAGTCAGGGTAGAAAAAGCGAACAGTTGTTGTACGAGGATTTAGTTGTTGAATCCTTAAAGATGTACGGACAGGACGTTTACTATCTACCAAGAGAATTAGTTAATAAAGATGATGTCTTTGTTGACGATTCGGTTTCTCGTTTTTCTGATGCTTACAGAATTGAAATGTACATTGAAAACACTGAAGGGTTTGATGGTGAAGGCGATTTGTTCACCAAGTTTGGTGTAGAGATTCGAGATGCAGCCACGTTTATTGTTGCTCGTAGAAGATGGAATAGTGTAGTCGCAGAAAACGAAGCCACCGATGTAGTTCCCTTCTTTCGTCCCCGTGAAGGTGATGTAATCTATTTACCTTTGTCTCAATCTATGTTTCAGATTATGAAAGTAGAAACAGAGACACCGTTCTTTCAGTTAAAGAATCTTCCTACATTTAGAATGCGTTGTGAACTCTTTGAGTATAACGACGAAGACTTTGACACAGACATTGAAGAGATTGACCAAGTAGAAAACTTCTCAGCGTATCAATATGTCATGACATTTGCATCTGTCACTGGAACCTTTGAAGTTGGTGAATCTGTTAGTCAAGACAACACAGAATATACGATGAGTGGTGAAGTGGTGAACTGGGACGCTGTAAACAATAAACTTTATCTGGCACATGTCGGAGCTAACGATGGTGAATTCCACACATTCACCACAACCGCACAAGTTATTGGTGGAACCTCTGGTGCTGTCGGAACACCGACACTCATCGAAGAATTACAAAATATTCAACGTGAAGCCCAGAACGATATCTTTGATGTGTTTGAGAGTGATTTCTTAGATTTCACTGAATCTAATCCGTTTGGAGATCCACAGTAATGTTTGGTACATATTTTTATCATCAGCGGGTTAGAAAGGCTGTTGCCGTTTTCGGTTCATTGTTTAATAATATTTATGTTTTAAGAAAGAATTCTAGTGGGGAGGTTATTAGTCAGGTTAAGGTGCCGCTTTCTTATGCGCCCAAAAGAAATTTCATCGAACGAATAGAACAGATGAATAAAGGAGAGGATGCAGAAAGACAGATTGCAATTAAGTTACCTCGTTTGTCCTTTGAAATCGTATCTATGGAATATGACCTTGCGAGACAATTACCTAAAATAAATTCTCGATCAAAACAATTAACAAACGGAAGTAGTAGCGTATCAGATAGAACTCGACTCTATACTTCTGTTCCCTACAATATCAACTTTCAGTTAAACGCATATGCAAAATCTCAAGACGATGCATTACAAATCGTTGAACAGATTATTCCGTTCTTTAATCCACAATATACAGTAACGGTCAAACCTCTTGAAGACTTAACAGATATTAAAGACGATGTGCCTATCGTATTACAAGGGCTGAATTTTCAGGATGATTATGAGGGACCATTAGAAGCTAGAAGAACTATCATCTACACGATGGACTTTTCCATGAAAATTAGTTTCTATGGTCCTCTATCTACTGGACCTATTATTCGTCAGGTTGATGGACTGATTTATCAACAAGGCACTGGATTAACCGGAGATAGTGATACTCTACTTGAAACACTTAGGACAACTCCGAATCCTTTAGCAGTAAGTCCTGATAGTGATTTTGGGTTTAGTTATGAATATTTCAATGCATTGGATAGTGTTTGATGAAAAATAATGACAATAACAATACAAAAAATATACAAGACGATTATGATACTTCACGTGATACGTATCTCGAATTAATTGAGGGAGGTAAAGAATCCCTTGAATTGATGATACAGGTGGCACGTGAATCAGAACACCCACGGGCTTTTGAAGTTTTGTCAGGTATGATTAAAAACATCGCTGATGTCACAGACAAGTTGATGGAACTGAACAAAAAACATAAAGACGTGATGAGAGAAGAGGTACCTGAACAAAAACAAATCACAAACAACAATGTGTTTTTAGGAAGCACAACAGATTTGCAACGTTTATTACAGAATGAAGAGAAGGTGATTAGTGATGATGCAAAACTCGTTACTGAGAATGAATAACGAAACATATCTCGGCAACATCAATGTAAAACGTGATGGTGTGGTTCAGGAATGGACTAAGGATGAAGTTCGTGAATATAAAAAATGTATGGACAACCCATCATATTTTGCTGAAAATTATGTCAAAATTATTTCGTTGGATAGCGGACTTGTTCCTTTTAATCTTTACCCCTATCAAGAACGCATGTTCGACCATTTTAACAATAATCGTTTTAATGTTGTACTTGCTTGTCGACAATCTGGTAAATCAATTTCGTCAGTCGCCTATCTCCTTTGGTATGCAATCTTCCATCCAGAAAAAACCGTTGCAGTCCTCGCAAACAAAGGTGCCACTTCAAGAGAGATGCTTGGACGTGTTACACTCATGCTTGAGAATCTTCCTTTCTTTTTACAACCAGGCTGTAAAACTCTTAATAAAGGTTCTATCGAGTTTTCTAATAATTCTCGGATTATTGCTGCTGCCACTAGCGGGTCTTCTATTCGGGGCATGTCTGTTAATTTGCTCTATCTCGATGAATTTGCTTTTGTTGAGCGAGCATCTGAATTCTACACTTCCACCTATCCTGTTGTATCCGCAGGAAAAGACACCAAAGTCATCATCACCTCAACCGCCAACGGAATCGGAAACGTGTTCCACAAAATATGGGAAGGCGCCGAACAAGGTATAAATGAATTTAAATCGTTTCGTGTAGACTGGTGGGATGTTCCCGGTAGGGATGAAGAATGGAAAGCCCAAACAATTGCGAATACTTCGTCACTCCAATTTGACCAAGAATTTGGCAACACCTTTTTTGGAACAGGGGACACCCTTATAAATGCCGAGACACTTCTGTCACTAAGGGCAAAAGCGCCTCGGCAGGTTTTAGAGGGCGGTCTTCTAAAAATTTATAACGAACCTGCTAGCAAGCACGAGTACATCATGACCGTTGATGTCTCGAAAGGAAGAGGTCAGGACTATTCTACGTTCACTATTATTGACATTACGACACGCCCTTTTAGTCAAGTGGCTGTGTATCGGAACAATACTATCTCTCCAATACTCTTCCCTGATATTATATATAAGTATGCAACCGTTTATAACAACGCTTATGTGGTTGTAGAATCAAATGACCAAGGTTCTGTGGTATGTAATGGTTTATACTACGACCTTGAATACGAAAATATACATCTCTCCTCAGCCGTAAAATCTAATTCAATCGGTGTTGAAATCACTCGCAAAACAAAACGTTTAGGTTGTTCTGCCATCAAAGATATTCTAGAAGAAAAGAAACTTGTAATACACGACGATAATACTATTTTAGAAATCTCTACATTTGTCGCTAATGGTGTTTCGTATCAGGCCAGTGACGGTAACCATGATGACCTAATGATGAACCTCGTGATGTTCGGTTACTTTGTCACAACACAAATGTTTGCTGATATGACTGATATCAACCTCAAACAGATGATGTTTGAAAACAGAATGCAAGAGATAGAGGATGATATTGTTCCATTTGGTTTTATAGACGATGGTTCATCTCAAATTGATATGATTGAACAACGAGAAGAGATAGATCGACAAGGATGGCAACTTTTTCACGACCCTTTCTAAAAACCCCACAAATATAAATAAATACATTGAATATTCGTATTATGTAAATCTTATTATTAGCTAATAAAGAAAAGGAAACGATTATGGCTCTTTTTACCCCATCAGCGTCTCCCAGCATTACTGTTAAAGAAATTGACTTAACGGGGGTTGTCCCTTCAGTCACAACTTCAACTGGTGCTTATGTAGGAGAATTTTCTTGGGGTCCGGTACATCAACCAACGCTCGTGGATAACGAAGCAACTTTGGTTTCGACGTTCGGGTCTCCAAGCACAACAAACGCAGTAGACTTTTTGTCTGCCGCAAACTTTTTGCAATACTCAACAAGTCTTTTTGTATCACGTACAGTAGATGATACTGCTAACACAGGCGCATTAAATGCATATGATTCAGATGAAGTAGGTGTTTTAGTATCTAAACCATTGGTTAAGAATGCCGACGATTTCGATATTCAGAACACAGCAGCTGGTCTCAAAGACGCCGCCAAATTCCATACATTCATCGCAAAGTATCCGGGCGATGCTGGTAACAGTCTCAGAGTAGAACTGTGTCCCGCTAAGTCAAACGATACAACTTTGTTTGATGGT
>Ga0208644_1002954_pt1 | contig 13326 bp, 20 predicted proteins | sample VirMetDEL_Nov_18_FD_184517 | JGI IMG/M metagenome (GOLD analysis project Ga0208644, IMG submission 184517) | Aqueous microbial communities from the Delaware River and Bay under freshwater to marine salinity gradient to study organic matter... | ecosystem: Environmental > Aquatic > Marine >... | reverse complement strand
GGCAGTCGTGGAGAATACTCCAGACACCGCAACCGTTGAGCCTGTGGTCGAAACCCCTGCGGTAGAGGCTGCTCGCCCAACTGTTAGCGCACCGATTTACACCAAGCCGCGTTTAGAGTTCACAAAGGCTAAGTACCTAGAGAACACACTACGCGCGAAGTTTCTTGGTGATGAAGATGCTGCAATGTATGTTAAAGCAGCAGATAACGAGACAACAACAGCACCGGCAATGATTCCTACCCGCCAGCTCACAGAAATTGTGAACCCGCTATCAAACGCAGATCGCGGTGTTATCGATAGCATCAGCCGTGGCACATTGCCTGATGCGGGAATGTCTTTCGAAATTCCAAAGATTACTGCTGTGCCAACTGTTGATCAGATTGATGAAAACCAAGCAATCACAGATACACAGCTCACAGCTTCTTACATTACTGTAACTGTTAAGCCTTTCAAGGGTCGCTCTATCACTACGGTGGAACTGATCGAGCGCAGCAGCCCGACATTCTTTGACGAGCTTGTACGCCAGATGGAATTTGCTTATGCAAAGGAAACTGACAGCTACGTTGCAACAGCAATTCAAGGTGCTGGAACACTTAACGCCAGCACGCAAGCAAACAGCGCAACAGGTTTGCTTGCTTACGTTTCAAGCGCAGCAGCAGCCGTTTATCAGGCTTCACTCGGCTTTGCTCGCAACCTCTTGGTAACTCCTGAGCAATGGGCAAACATCATGTCCTACAACGATTCAGGACGACCAATTTACAACGCAGCAAATCCATCAAACGCAGGTGGAACTGTATCGCCAACCAGCCTACGTGGAACGGTTGCAGGTCTTGACCTTTACGTATCACGTAACTTCACCGGATCTGGCGGCGTTGGAACTGCTGATTACTCAATGGCAGTTATTAATCCAGATGCTTACACATGGTACGAGTCACCACGATTCCAGCTTCGCACCAATGTAAATTCTGACGGAACTGTTGATTTGGGCTACTACGGCTTTGGCGCATTGGCGACCAAGGTTGCAGCGGGCGCAAACTGGTTCAATCTGACCTGATCTAATTAGTTAGATCGTAATCGTTAGCCCGGCGCTTATGCCCTGAGCGCCGGGTCTAACATAGAAAGGAAACAACATGCCAGCTACATTCGTCACCGAAGCTGAGTTGCGTAGCGCGCTCGGAATTGGTGCATTGTATTCTTCGGCTGTTGTTGAAGAAGTTTGCCAAGCGGCAGAAAACGTAGTCAAAGCAAAACTTTGGTATAACAAATACTCAGTAGTTGCACACAAAAGCACTACTTCGCTTGCAACAATCTACACAAGCATTGATCATGATTTTATTGTTGGACAAACTGTCACCGTTGAAAACTGCGGTGCTAAATATAACGGCAGCAAGACAATAACAGCCATCACCGCAGACTCACTAAGTTATGCGGTCAATAATGCCACCGCAGAAGATAAAAATGCACTAATACCTTTCGGCATTGTTTATGGCACTACTCATATTGATTACGAAACCTTGCCAGAAGTTAATCAGGCTACATTGATGATAGCCGTAGATATATGGCAAGCGCGCCAAGCATCAAACGCTGGCGGCATATCACCAGATTTTACTCCAAGCCCATATCGTATGGGTAACACTCTTTTGGCACGCGTACGAGGTTTGCTTGCGGATCATCTAGCACCGGGCGGTCAAGTAGGGTGAGCGCAATAACAACCCTGCGGGGAACAATCGCGACTGCACTAGCTGATAATGCAACGTGGCAGGTGTTTTCCTTCCCACCTGCCACTTTGCTTGCTAATAGCGTAGTCGTACAGCCCGGCGATCCATACATTGAGCCATCAAACGACCATTACAAAACGGTGAAGCCTAAAGTCAATTTTAAACTCAATGTCATCGCACCTTTGTTTGATAATCAAGGCAACCTAACCAACATTGAAGATTTTTATTTGAACCTAGTAAACAAGCTAGAAGCATCAGCAATTGCATATTCAATTGGATCTTTTAGCGCACCAGCAGTCTTGACCGGAACAGCAGGAGATCTGCTGACTGGTGAAGTATCAATCAGCGTTCTATCCGATTGGAGCTAAACATGGCTGATAATGACAAAGAGCGCGAGCGTTTTCTGATCAAAATCGGTCAGGCAAAGCCCGCAGAAAAGAAAGAACCCAAACCAACCGCTAAGAAAGATGAGGAATAGTCAATGGCTGTTTTTCTAAATAACAAGGTCGGGCTAAAGATAAACAACGTTGATCTTAGCGACCATGTTACCGCAATCACGCTTAATCAAGTTTTTGATGAGCTTGAAATTTCTGCAATGGGAGACACCAGCAGAAAATATGTAAAGGGTCTAGAGACTGCAACACTTACTGTGTCGTTTCTCAATGATCAAAGTACTGGTGAAGTTTTGGAAACTTTGCAATCAGCTTACGGTACAACCGTAGCTTGGAAAGCAATTAATGATTCCGGTTCATCCGTATCATCGCAAAATGAGCTATATAGCGGCGATATTTTGATAAACAATCTAACCCCGCTCAACGGCGGAGTTGGCGATTTGTCCACAATGGACATAACCTTTACTGTAAACTCAGCAGTAACAGTAGCCGATACCGGCACGTTCTAGTTTCAGAAAAGGGGCAAACATGGCAAGTCTAAAAATCGTTAGGGCAGATGGCAGCGAGTCTCAGCATGAGATCACGCCAGCTATTGAATACGCTTTTGAGCAGTACGCTAAAAAAGGCTTTTACCGAGCCTTCCGCGAGGATCAAAAGCAAACGGATATTTACTGGCTTGCATGGGAGTGTCTGCGTAGATCAGGCACAGATGTTAAGCCGTTTGGGGATGCTTTCCTACAAACCTTGAAATCAGTAGAGGTTCTAGGAGATGATTCCCCAAATGGCTAACGCGTGATTCTTGGACTTACCGCATCGCTGAGCTTTCGGTAAATCTAGGAATTGCGCCAAGCGAATTTATTAACATGGATCGCGATTTGCTAAAAGCGATTTATGAAGTGATAAGGAAGCAAGGGGAAGCGCGCAAAAATGCCAGTCGTGGTAGCAGGCGTAAGTGAACTAAAGCGCGCATTGAAAAAGTACGCACCTGATTTGCGTAAAGAAATGGATCAAACAATTAAGGCAGAATTAAAATCTGTCATTAATGAGGCACGCGCCAAAGTACCGGGCAGCCCGCCGGGGAATTTATTCAATTGGCAAGATCGTGGGCAAGATCCAAGCAGCCGAACTTCTAAAACGCGACCTTTTCCACTCTATAACTCAATGTATATTCGTAAAGGTCTTGTTTATCGAACAGGAACTAGCAGAACTAATCCTTATGGTTTTGCAGCTTTATTTTCTTTATGGAACTCTAGCGATGCTGGTTCTATTATAGAAATAGCTGGCAGAGAAAGTCCTTATGGTCGCCCGCAAATGGGCAATCGTGGAAGTAAATCGACTCAAAAATTTGGTCGTTCAAACAATCCCGATGCAGGTCGTAAGTTTGTCGGTGCAATGAATGGAGTGGGCGCACTTAAATCTTACGAATCTACAAATGCTGCAAAACGCCGCAGCACAGGAAGATTACTATATGCGGTTTATGCAGATCGACAGGGTAAAACTTTGGATGCGGTAATGCGTGCAATAGAATTGGCTGCTAATAAATTCAAGATGCGTGCCAAACCAGCACAGTTTAAAAAGGTGGCATAATGGCTGTACCTAATATACGTATTGATATTGCCTCTGAGTTTAAAGACAAAGGGTTCAAACAAGCCAGCAAAGCCAGTTTTGGTTTAGAAAAACAATTTAAACAACTTGGTAAGACTTTTTTAACGGTATTTTCTGTTGCAGCCGTTACTAAGTTTGCCAAAGAATCAGTCAGGGCGTTCAAAGAAGATGAAGTTGCAGCGCGCCGGTTTGAGCAAGCGTTAAAGGGTGTCAATCTAGGATTTGCCACACCTGAAATAGAAAAGTATTTAGAAAGCCTAGAACGTAGCACAGCCGTTACCAAAGGCGAATTAAGACCAGCGTTTCAGACTTTGGCACAAACCACACAGTCTGTTGCAAGAAGTCAAGAGATACTGGCAACAGCGCTAGATGTTTCAGCGGGAACTGGTTATGATCTAAATACAGTTGTAAATGATTTATCACGCGCTTATCTTGGCAATAATACAAGCCTAGCCAAATACAATCTAGGATTAACCAAAGCAGAATTACGTACCACGCGTTTTAGAGATATTCAAGATTTATTAAATAAGCAATTTGCTGGACAGAAGGCTGCACAGCTTGACACATACGCTGGCAAAGTCGCTTTTATTAGCACAGCCTTTGAGCGTATGCAAACAACCGTAGGCGAAGGCTTGGTTGATGCTTTTGGGATGCTTGCCGGTGAAAATGGCATACAGGGCGCGACTACCGCCATGGAAGAATTCGGCACAATCAGCGCAGATGTCGTACGTGGTTTGGGATATTTAGTAGGGCAAGTAACGCAACAAATTGGCGGGCAAGGTGGTTTATTAGGTAATTTGCAAAGCGTTGCAATGACTGGCAACCCCTTAGCTATTGCTTTAACTGCATTACAAAAACTGGGTTCTAAAACTCGTCCATTATTTTTCCCAACGGCAGGAATTGGCGCACCGGGCGTAGCAAAGCAATTAGAGGAAATTGAAAAGGCAGCAATCGAACGCCAGAAGGAATTAGAGCGCCTACGCTTGAAATCAATCAAGCAGCAAGAAAAAATCAACCGCCTAAAGCAAATCAGCGCAAAGATTGATAAGGCAGCATCAAAGTTTGATGAACGGCGCATACAGATTGCGGCAGCCTTGCAAGGCAATATCAGCGATGAAGAACGCCGCCGCTTACTCGAATTGCAGACAATTGAGGATTTGAAGCAAGCCATCCAAGAGCAGGACGTTGATAAAGCTGAGAAACTATTAGAGCGTTTAGATAAGCTACAAAGCCAGACAGAGTTATTGGCTGGCACGCTTGTAGGCTTAGAAGCTGGCGATCCGTTTGAGAAGTGGGAAAGCTACTTTGCTAAAGCCGATAACCTAGTTGATGAGCTTGTATCCAAACTAAAAGGCATACAGGGCGAAGTCAATAAACTGCTAACAGATGCTCAGGCTAGATCAGCAGCCGCAGCCGCTAACGTCTTTGCAGCGCAGCAGGAGAAAGCCACAGCGTACAAAGAAGCTGCTAGAGCCACCGCAGTATCAGCCGATATTGCCAGCTCACAGGCAGCACAAGCCATTGCAGAAGCCACAGCGGATGTAGCAAGAGCCAAGACACCAGAGGAAAGAGCAGCAGCCAACGCGTTTCTCGAAGGCGCTCAGGCTGCCGCGGATGCCGCCACAGTCTTGCAGGAAAGTGTCATTGCAGCCGAATTAGCAGCAGCATTAGCGGAAGTAGATCTGGCTCGCAGCATAGAGCAAGAGTCACTTGATGCCATGATTTCTGCTGGCGTACCCGGTCAAACGATAATTAACATTTACAATGAAGGCAGCGTAATAAGTCAGGATGATTTAGCAGATCAGATAACAAACGCACAGTATTTGCAACAACAGCGCGGGCGTGGTCTGCTGTATAGCGCGAGAGCGATCTAATGCCAGCAGCACCAGTTGTAGGGGCTGTAATTGACTTTACGCCCGGTATCAGCATACTTATCAACCCTTTTACCCTTGACTCAGCGCAGCTTGGCGTACTTGATACAAATCAGCTAGGCGACCAACCTGCCGATTATGTAGATATAAGCTCGCTAATTAAGTCTGTATCTGTGCGCCGGGGTCGCAACCGTATTTTGGCTAAGTTTGAAGCAGGATCAGCCAGCGTGGACATATACGATCAAAACGGCGATTGGAATCCTGCCAATACTTCATCGCCTTATTACGGCAAGTTAATACCCCTACGCAAGATACAAATTTTTGCTGATTACAATGGCTCACGTTATTACCTGTTCACCGGCTTCATAACAAATTACGTGACAAATTTTGCATTAGGCACAGAAGAAGTGAGCCGGGTCACATTCCAATGCGTTGATGCTTTCCGCTTGCTTAACGGTGCAATCTTTACCACGGTTACAGGCGCAAGTGCAGGTGATTTAAGCGGCACACGCGTAACAGACATACTAGATGAAGTCGATTATCCTGCTGGTCTGCGTGATATAGATGCAGGTGATACAACCCTGCAAGCTGACCCCGGAACGACCAGAAACGCCCTAGAAGCCCTTAGAACCGTAGAAGATAGCGAGCTTGGTGGATTCTTTATTGATGCCGAAGGTAGGGCGACTTTCCTATCACGTAGCGTTATTACTCAAAGTCTTGGCTCAGTAGCTTATACCTTTGCCGATGATGGCACAGGCATTGCCTACCAAGCCGCTACGGTCAATCTAGATGCAGATCAATTGCTTAACGATGTGACGGTCACACGGTTAGGCGGCACAGCTCAAAACGCTCAGGATCAAAACAGCATCGATACGTACTTCATCCATTCGGGTATCCGTGAAGATGTGCTAATGCAAACCGATGCGGTTGCCCTAGACATGGCAAACATGATCCTTTCAACGCGATCTGATATTGAAACCCGCATTGATTCCATACAGCTAAACCTAGAAGATGGTGATGATGTAAATCGGTGCGTGGCAGGTTTGAACATAGAGCTGCTAGATGCGGTGGACATTACCAAGACTATGCCCGGTGCTACTTCGGTCAATCAGACCTTACTAACGCTAGGGCTTAGGCATGATTTTAGTAACCGCAAGATGGTTACAACAGTTTTAACAGGCGAATCTTTGGTGCATGGCTTTCTACTAGATTCGCTAACTCAGGGTATAATCGGCGAAGATGCTTTAAGCTACTAAGGAGACAAGATGGCAGGAGCAGGGTTTAAGACCTTCAACACAGGCGATGTGCTAACCGCATCGGATGTTAATACGTATTTAATGCAACAAACCGTGATGGTCTTTGATGATGCCAGCGCGAGATCCACAGCTTTGCCTACTCCAAGCGAGGGCATGTTCTCTTATCTCAAAGACACAAATCTAACCTATCGCTATGATGGCAGCGCATGGCTAAGTGATGCCGGCACTACTTCGCCGCTTACTACAAAAGGTGACCTTTGGACATATAGTACGACTGATGCGCGATTGCCAGTAGGCACGGACGGTTACACACTTGTAGCGGATTCTGCGGAAACCACAGGCTTAAAGTGGGCTGCTGCTGGTGGTGGAAAAGTTTTGCAGGTAGTAAGTTCAGTAATCACAACTTCAACTCTCATTACTGCTCAAAGTTTCACAGATACAAGCATCACCGGAACAATTACTCCAACTTCCGCAAGTTCCAAAATTCTTGTTATGATTATGCTTAATCGCAGGGTTCAGCGCAATAGTTCCGCCGCCATAACGGGTCACAGACTTTTGAGAGGGGCAACTGAAATCGTCACTTGGGGCAATAATCAGGGTTATGGTATTCAGGCAGATGGCGCAAGCGTTGTCCAACTTATTGATCAAGCACCTTTGATTTATTTAGACTCACCAGCGACAACTTCTGCCACAACTTACAAAGTGCAAGCGCAGGTTGAAACTGCCGGCGAGACGACCACATACCAATATGGAAGCAAGGCTTCTACAATTACCTTTTTAGAAATTGGAGCGTAATGTGATTAAAGATTATTCAGATTATCTATGCGCCGCAATTTGGTTATTGAAGCCAAATGCACAATTTTCAATGATTAACAATGACTATTCAACAATAAATTGGATTGTTCTTGAAGGTGATGCTCCAACGCAAGCCGAAATTGAAGCGGCTATTGAAACAGTTAAAGAACAAGAAGCACAATCCGAAGCCGACAAAGCAGCCGCCAAAGCAGCAGCCGAAGCCAAACTAGCAGCACTTGGACTTACAACAGACGATTTGAAAGCGCTTGGACTTGGCTAAACTGTGCAAAGCAGGGCAACAGCTCAGAGAACAGGTAGATGATGCGTTCCCCGATAGAAATCGAAACGCCCCTGAGGGTTGGCTCGGTGATAGACGTCATGCCGCCCGCGTTAGCGATCACAACCCTTTGCCTGATTCGGGCATTGTACGTGCCTACGACTTTAACGCTGATTTGGGATCAAGCAAACACGAAGCCTACGACCTTGCTGATCAGCTTCGATTACTTGCCAGATTTGATCGCAGAATTTCTTATATCATCTTCAACGGAAAAATAGCGAGCTGGCGTAAAAATTATCGATGGAGATCGTATTCAGGAATTAACCCCCATAAAAATCATATACATGTCAGCTTTACTGCACAGGGCGATCATGACCAAAGTATGTTCCGTATTCCCCTACTAACAGGAGAACCGATAAATGGAAAACCTAAAAAAAGCCGCCGCAAGTTGGGCAAGAAGTTTCTTGGCAGCAGCTCTAGCGACCTATCTTTCGGTGGGTTGGAAGCCGGAAGCGATACTGGCAAGTGCTGTAAGTGCCGTTGCGCCAGTCATAATCCGTTGGCTTAATCCTAAAGATACGGCTTTCGGCAGACGATGAATCCGACAGAATGGGCCGGGTTAATCCTTGCCATTCTTTCTTCATGCGCGATTGTTGTCGGTGGACTTCGCTACATTATTCACAAGGAAGTACCGGCATTATTAGAAGCGAGTAACATCGTGTCGCGCATCGATAAATTAGAGTCTATGGTTCTAGAATTGCTGACTAATGACCGCAAGAAAACCAACAAAAGCCGAACGCGCCGCAAAGCGTAAAGCTAAAGAACGCGCCGCTGCGCGTGATATTCGCGAACCCTTACGCCCTATTGATATGTGGGCTGCCGGTGTCGTTGAAGCTTTTGATGCCTTAGTGCGAGCTGGTTGGGATAAAGATCATGCGCGCTGGTATATCGAAGAAACCATGCGCTTACCTGAATGGATCATTGAAAACCCTGATCACAGCCCCTATGAAGATGATGATGAGGATGAATGAAGCGCATAGCGGTAATCAGCGATCTTCAAGTACCGTTCCACGATGAGCGAGCCGTCCGAAATGTCGCAGCCTTTATTCGGAAATGGCGACCCGATGACGTTTTATGTGTTGGCGATGAGATCGATTTCCAAACGATTAGCAGATGGAGTAGCGGTCGAGATGAGTGGAGCGGCACAATTGGTGCAGACCGTCAGCGAACTCAGCAGGTACTATTCGAGCTTGGAGTATCGCACATCGTCCGATCCAATCACACCGACAGACTCTACAAAAGCCTAAGCAGTCGCCTACCGGGTCTGATTGGCTTACCCGAACTAGAGTATGAGAACTTCATGGGGTTCAAAAATCTAGGCATCAAGTTTCACCGTAAACCCTATGAGATTTCCCATGATTGGATCATGGTTCATGGAGATGAGCAAGCCATCAACCACAATGCCGGTTTAACGGCTCTAGGAGCGGCTAGGAGACACGGAAAGAGCGTGGTGTGTGGTCATACCCACAGGCTAGGGGTTTCGGCGTTCTCAGAGGCTTCTGGGGGCGTTTTAGGGCGTGTTCTGCAAGGGCTCGAAGTAGGTCATCTGATGGATGAAAAGCAAGCCTATTACACGCGTGGAAGCTTTAACTGGCAGAAAGGCTTTGGGCTGCTGTATGTGGATCGCAAAGGCGTTACCCCGGTGGCTGTGCCAATAGATAAGCAAGGCAGCTTTGTAATTGAAGGCAAGCGGTATGGATGAGACTAAACCAGACCTGCACCGCACTATTGACGATCATATAGATTTATTTGAGTCCATCGGCGTGTCCTTGACAAAATAGCAATTAACCCTGTCTAATTGGTAATTGAAATACCAATTGAAAGGGGTATTAGGGCAAATGATACGGTACGACCGTAAAACTTTATGCTGGACGGACGGCAAGAATTACATACACGCGAAGGAAATCCGTACATACGCGCAGAAACGCTTGGGCGTTACAGCAAAGCGCGGCAAATTATCACGCGACACGATAGCTGCATACTTCCTTGATGTATTTAATGTAAGCGATGAGGTGGCATGATGAACAATGACGTATTAGTTTGGATAGCATGGTCGTTTCTATTTAGCTTTGCTTTCCTTACTTGGATTATTACTTTAAAAAACAATCACTACAAAAGGGGCTACCGAGATGGATACCAAAGAGGAAAAGTCGTGGCGAGCGAAAGACTTATTGACTGATGCAGCTAACATCATTGACGAAAGAGCCAGAACGCATGGTCATTACGACCTTACAATGTTGCGAACTTCAAAATTGTGGTCAGACTTCTTGGAGCGAGAAATCGATCCAATGGACGTTGCGATCTGTATGGCATTGGTCAAGCTCGCAAGAATCATGGAAACTAGAAACGTCCACGATAATTTTTTGGATGCAGTCTCGTACATGGCAATCGCAGGAGAGCTTGCAGTCAAAGATTGGCACGATCTGGATGCTTTCTAGAGCTGCAAAAGGCGTTTGGTGTTGTTACTGCAAGGTCAGGTGGGGAACGTCTAATTGGCGTGGTCAAACCCAAGCAGTATGGAGCATTACAACTAAACGGCACAATAAACTAATTGTCAGAAGCTATTGTCATCCTTGTGCGATGGAAGCCCAAACGTGGCACGATGGCACGACTTGGACTTTTAAGGAGCAACTCGAATACGCGAAAGGAAACATGCCGCTAAATGTTCAACCTGAATGATTATGAAGATGTAGATACGAGGATACATAAATTCTATGAAACCTACCCGGACGGCTCTATCCATACTGAGCTTATTACAAATGACGAAGAAAAAAACACCGTGGTATTCAAAGCTACTGCGTACCGTACCTATGCAGATTCTATGGCTTCCGCTATTGGCTATGCGCGTGGTAGTCGCAAAGATCGCGGTGTGGATCGCGATTTCTGGTTTGAGAACTGCGAAACGTCTGCAATTGGAAGATGCTTGGCTAATCTCGGTTTATCTGCTAGAGGAAAGCGAGCTAGCAGCCTTGAAATGGCAAAGGTTAAAGACAGTCAAACAAATGATGCTGCGCCGATACGCGTACGCACCAAAGAGCAGAAGGAGTTTTTAAATGCTACTAATCCAGAAGCGGAAATCGTATGGGATACCACGATTGAACCGCCTAGTGATTTTGAACCCGCTTTTGAGAACGCAGCTAATCTGGTTCAATCGGTACTTTCTGCCGAAATTGTGCCGGGATGTAAGCACGGTAATCGCATCTTGCGTGAAGGTACTGGCAAAAATGGTGCTTATCGCGGTTGGGGCTGCCCTATTCCTATGAGGAATAAAGCTGAGCAATGCAAGATGATCTGGATGATTTTAGATCCGTCTGGCAAGTGGCAATTCAGACCCGAAGATGAAGAATCGATTGCCGGATGATTCAGCAACCCTGCGAAATATGCGAAACGCCTGTGCCGCTAAAACAAATACTGATGGAAGATAGTCTTGCGTGGATTTGTCAAAGATGTTGGGAATCTATGTTGGAAAAGGCGGGTGATGAATGATGTTAGTGTTAGACAAACGTCTGGACACATGCGACAATTGTAACGAGCCTATAACTGCGGGAACAGCCAAGCCGTGTGAATGTCGCACATGTCATGTTAGGACTAATTGATGTCACAAAGCCGTAAACATAGGGGCTATGCAACGCAACGGATTGTAGCAGAATACCTGCAAGAGCAGGGGTGGCAACATGCCCTGCCAGTTGGTGCGGGTCGCGAGGGGTCAGATGTAACCGGCATCGCGGGGCTGGACATTGAGATCAAAGCCCGCACCAAGCTGGATTTACCTGCTCTCATGCGGCAACTATCAGAGCGCAAATCAAACACCGGACTTGGGGTAGGTGTGCTGCGCTTAAATGGTCAAGGTGAGAAATCCGTTGAGCAATTCGTTGCTGTTCTCACTTTGGCTGATCTAACCTATTTACTTAAAGCTAGTGGCTACTGAACCGAAACTAATCCATCGTTGCATAGGCTGTGGCTTATGGATCTATGGAAATCGTGAAAGGTGTGAAGCATGCCAAAACTCTTAGATCTATTCTGCGGTGCTGGTGGGGCTTCTGTTGGCTATGCCAAAGCCGGTTTTGATGTGACAGGTTTGGACATTAAGCATGGCAAGCGTTACCCATTCAGTTACTTAAAAATGAGCATTGAACAAGTGACTGTCGATTTATTACAGCAATTTGATGTGATTCACGCAAGCCCACCATGCCAGACGTTTAGCATCACGCGTAATTTACGCATAGCACAAGGTAAAAACACAAATAAAGTAGATTGGCTACCGTTTACCAGAGATATACTAATTGAGAGTGGGCGACCATACATAATTGAGAATGTACCGGGTGCGCCATTAAATAAACCGGTGCAATTGTGTGGATCAGCTTTTGGCTTGAAAGTGAGGCGACATAGGCTATTTGAGTCCAGTATGCCATTAAACGGCACGTTTTGTCATCATCGTGTGCAAGGTAAACCGATTGGGATTTATGGTTCAATGAGAGATGAAATACCGGGCGGCGGTCATACAGCCAAAACAATGGATGAAGCGAAAGAAGCTATGGGCATTGATTGGATGATCTGGTCGGAATTAGTTGAAGCAATACCACCAGCTTACACAGAATACATAGGACAACAGGTAATTAAGAATTTGTAATGCAAGTCACAATCACTACGACACGCCGAAGGAGCAAGCGTAAATGATTAATAAACTTGACAAGCTCGGTATGCTGAGACGGCTCGCGAGCCTGAAAGACAGCTCGCCGCGCCGACCAGCAATCGCCAGAGCTATGTTTATTGCAGGTCTGGCAATTGCACATAGCTTCGCTAGTGCATCGGCTGTTAGCACAGCCGTATATCAAAAGCCGTTTAACGTTTACAACAAAATGAATGTTAAGTTGTATTTGCATAACACTATAAATGATTGGGATCAGTTTGAGTGTGCTATTGAGTTAGCCCATAGAGAGAGTAGTTGGCGATATAACGTAACTAATGTGGACTCAGGCGCTTATGGACTATTCCAGCACATGAGTAAACACGCACGTAATTGGGATGTGTTTAAGCAAATAGATAAACATAATGTGTATATCAATAGAAGGTATGATGGCTCTTGGTGCAAAGCATTAAATCACTTGAAAGGTAGAGGATGGCATTAAAGCCATATCGTGCAACAGCTCATTGGAAGCGCATTAGATTACAAGTGCTTAGACGTGATGCTTATACGTGTGCTTACTGCGGTGATGTAGCTGATCAAGTTGATCACGTTTATCCGAAATCGCGTGGCGGCGAGGACTCCAGCGATAATCTTGTGGCAGCGTGCAAGAAATGTAACTACGCAAAACGGGATAGAACGGACATTTTTTTAGGCGGGGCTTCTAC
>Ga0208644_1002952_pt1 | contig 13334 bp, 16 predicted proteins | sample VirMetDEL_Nov_18_FD_184517 | JGI IMG/M metagenome (GOLD analysis project Ga0208644, IMG submission 184517) | Aqueous microbial communities from the Delaware River and Bay under freshwater to marine salinity gradient to study organic matter... | ecosystem: Environmental > Aquatic > Marine >... | reverse complement strand
CAACTGGGCTAATGATGTGGCAGCGCCTTCCTCGTGACCCTTACCTTCAGGCCGTTTAAGGTGACTGACTGCGAACAAGCATATAGCCGTTTCCTGCACAATCATTCTCAATTTGGTCATGATCTCATCCAATGCTTTACGCTCATCACCATTGCTCTGTGCTGAGATAATGATGCTCACATGGTCTAAGAATACAAACTTACATTCCAGAGCCTTTGCCATGTATCGAACACGGTTGCAAATGTTGTCGATGCTGTTACTACCGAAGCTGTCGTATAAATACAACCTACCAGTGCCGAGCGTGTCAGAGAATGCCTTCTCTTTTTCCTCATCTGTGGCATCCACTTCAGCTAAGTGTAAAGGTTTGTTGACACTTAGGCTCATCAGTGATAACCCAGTCTTCCTCACCGATTCTTCCAAGAACATTAGCCCGATATTGTGTTCAGTCTCGTGCAATAGCTTGTAGACAATCTCACGAAGAAATTGTGATTTGCCTAAGCCACTACCAGCAGTCACAACCACCAATTCCTGTGATCGAATGCCACCGCTGACCTTGTTCAGTGCCAGCCACGGATAACTGGCGATGGACTTTTCCAGAGGTTGCATCACGAGGTCGTGCAGGTCACTACCTAGCACAATGCCATCAGGAACAAACTTCTCAGCCTGCCACCAGTCCTCAACGAACGCCTTACTATCATTGGCCTTGAGATAATCGCAAGCGTCCTTGTAGCCCTGTCGTGCCTTCAGCACCGCTGACTTACCCGAGAATAACTCTGCTACCTGTTGCGCTGCTTTCTGCCCTGGTTCATCAGCATCAAAGCAAATGACAATCTTTTCAAAGGAATCTAGGTACTCATAAGCCTGTTGACACGCCTTTAAAGCAGCACTGGCCCCATTTGGTACGGAAACAACAGGAAACTTACTACCAGTCATTTGGTAAGCCGCTAGAGCGTCTAGTTCACCTTCGACGATGGTAATGGCCTTCGCAGAGCTTGGGTTGAACCTATCCTGCCCGAATAAGATGTGATCGGGCTTACCCATCCAACTAAACTGCTTGTCCCTAACAGTACGAACCTTAAAGCCAGTACCATAGGGATAGTAGTGCTTGGCTTCATCGCCTTTAATACCATAGAATCGACAAGTATCAGCACTAATACCACGATCAGGAATGCCCAGCAAGGCACTTAAATGGGCTTCTACGGGCTTCGCAGACACTGGCACTAGCCTAGGTATCTCCAGAGGCTTTCTAGCCTGTTGTGGAGCCTCTGACGGCTCTAGGTAGGTTTCACAGTTATAGCACCATTGATGACCATCATCGTAAAGGCTATTGGCATCACTGCTACCACAAGATTCACAGGGTATGTGGTGTAAGAACTTACTACTAGGCTTTGTAATAGGCATTTTCAACCTTTCTAGCCTGTAGCACAGACAAAGCCGTTAGAATGTCGTCACGCTCACCATCAGGGCAACGCCGCACTGATTGTGCAAGCGTCTTCAGCACCAGGACTGTGTCAATCTGCCCAGTCTCAAGAAGCTCGGCAAGGTCGTTAATGGCGAAGACAAAGGTGCGTTGGCCCCTATCGTCGGGAGTGTCAGAGTATTGAATATTCATTGTCTTTTATCCTTTCCTATCGGAAGACATTAGCAAATGGGTCTTTTGTTGCGTTTTGAATAATATCACGGGTAGCACCACGCTTCAATGCGTATTCGCTGCCTTCGTCGGCAGGGTCAAAAGACCAAAGCAGTGGTCCATTGGAGTTATAGCGCCCAACCTTAAACACGATACCCTTCTGTGCGGCTCTATAAAGCACTCTATAGGGATCAGAGAGGTTGTAGTACTCTCCATAGTCATTCGTCGTGAAAACCCGTCTAAGCTCCTTTTTAGGGGCTTCAGCAGGCATTGGATACAGAGACCACTTAACATCCCTGCCGTTGCGCTTTTTTCGGTAAAGCTGGTTTTGATCATACATATGATACAACGCACAGTAGGCCCGCCACTTTGTCTGAATTCCAGCAGCGGTTTGGAATTGAAGACAGGTGAAGACAGGCTTTAGGGTTTTGATGACAGACAAAAGATTGTCAAAGTTCTTAGGATTTTTTAACTTCTTTCTCATGTTATACCCTTTCTATAGCGCTATTAGCGCTATTAGTGTAAATAAATAATAAGTAATAAATATCTATTACACTATCATTGCTGATAATGCTAAAAACAATGATAGCGTTAACATTAATATTATTATTAATATAATATTAGCAAGAACCATGCCAACAGTAAGTAAGTTAGTCTTCACTATTATGTCTCCAGTCGTCGTAATCCTTCGCATTGTCCTCTAGCAGATCGAGTAAGTCATCGTCAGCATCTGTCATCAATTCAGGGTTGCCCAATGCGATACAGTCGGTATCAGCTAAACACCATTGGCATAGCTGGACATAATCGCCACTGAAAATAGACTTCTTAGTCGATTCGTAGTCCGTCAATTCACGGTCGCAACTTAAACAACGCATCAGCGCCTCCATTCCTTTAAATATTTATTCCAAAGATGCTTATTAACATCGACCAGTGGTTGAAGCCGACTAGCCTTATTAAACTTGCCCAAGGCCAGTAGCTTTAGGTAGTGGTCAATCGTCTTCATTGCGTCCAAGCTGAAGCGCTATCGGTTGCTTTGAAAACATATCAATTGTAACAGTGCCTTTCTCTGTCTCAATCTCTAATGTCGTGTAATTACCTGTTAATGAATCAGGCTTATGTTGTATTAGTGCAACAGTAGTGACTTTGCTTAGTGTAATATCCATTTCTTTAATCCTTTCAGTGTTAATAATGCCCAGCAAGGCCCTTTAGAGGCTATGTAGCGGGTTTGTATGGCCTAAGACATACCTACCTATTATAGCAGGTATGGCAAGGCTAGAATGGCCCATAAGAGGCCATAACAACCGAGACAGGTTACAATGAGCAGAATGTAAAAGGCTGGCCCGTGTCCTTTATCGATGATTCGATCAAGAATGAAATCAGGCTTGCCCTTAGTGTAATCCTGACCTTGGATGTCATTGTTTATGATTTTGTCAATGTTTTTCATTGTTTACCTTTCTAAGTTGAGCTTCAAAGATTTTCTTAAAGTCATCATTGGTTGACCTAGGCTTTGGTCTACTAGGTTGCTGGTGCTGCTTAGGTTGCGGCATTGTTGCGTCAGTTGGTTTTACTTTCATTGTTTTAATCGTCCATGTGTAGAGTTGAGCCAACGGCATAAATACCAAAGGCTGATAAAGTCAGGCCCAAAAGCCAAATCTGCCAAGGCTCTTCACCAGTGATGATAATCATGCAGATGATGAAGGCTGCAAACATGAGACAGCATAGGCCAATTAAGGCGTATAGGAAGTTGAACATTGTTTATCCTTTCTGGGGCCGAAGCCCCGTTAGTTAACCTCGTAAGTAAATATCGTATTCTCGATTATCATGTGGATCGCCAGGATCGCCACCAAATTCACACTCAACTAAGCAAATAAAACTAGCTGCTGGGTTGTACTTTTTTCGATAGGGTGATGGCGTGTTTGCAGCATTAAGATGGATATTTAGCAAAACATCATCATAAATTTCAAAAGGCTTATCAATGCCGAATTGTTGTGCAACTGTTTGAACAATCTGGATAGCTTGCGGATAGGATACTTGATTCATTTGTATTGCTCCTTTGTTGTTAACCACACCTTCATTAGACACTACAAGTCTGGATAGTGCAACCCAAATGTATTAGGGAAAACCCTTATCTTGACTTAATTGCTTGGGTAATATGTCCAGGCTATCAAGGATTGATATTGATTGGCCTAGGCTTTACTGCTTTATAGCGTTACTACAGGGATGCTATAGTGTTACTATAGTGGTCCCACAGCAATATTCATACCACTATAAAGTTATCCACAGCTTATCCACATAGTTATCCACAGGCTAACATAGTCAGCACTAACTAACCTAGTTATGTAAGTAAGTATTAACTAACATAGGGGGGAGGGTGGTGATGATCTTTTAAAATTTTTATGAACCATCATCACTACACAAAAAAGAAAAAACAACCTGTGTTAATTATAATAAAATAGGGACAGAGTAACACAGGCTATATCATTGATATTATTCAATATTGTACAAGCCAGGTGTAATATTGGAAACTGTGCTATGCGAAGGTCGCTAGAGACAGTGATAGCTTCTGTGCATTGCGAAGGCCAACATAGTAAATATTTACTATTTTATGCAGAAATTACTTGACTTTTTGCTAAAAGTATGCTACCCTCTTCCTGTGTAAACCAAACAACGACACAATATAGGACTTCGCTGACTTCAAGGTTTTAGAGTTCGACGGTAAGTTACAAAATTATCACATGGTGGCTAATTTTAAGTAAAAGCGTTTTAACGCAAAAATAAAAAAGTAAGAACTTAAGATTCTAAGACTTTGACTTACAGCGAAGACTATATTGTAGATAATATCAGCGCTGATATTAATGATAGCGCTAATACAAAACCTTTCAATTTAAAGAAAGATAATTTTTATTCAATGAATACTGATGACTCGTCTACCAAGACTGTCTGTCCTGTCTCTGAGTCTGGACCATCTGTCTTAACCGTGGCAGACGGTGCTGACCAAAAGGTTGCACCAGTTGCCAAGAACAAAGGCGGGAGACCTAGGAAAGCAGACATTGAAGCAAAGTTAAAACCTGGCAAGCGTGGTCGTCCTCAAGGGGATTACCAAAAAGCCAGGGAGCTGGCAGCAAGGATGTTAGTGGCTGGTAGCGATAGGATGCTACAGACGCTGATAAGGATGGCTCTGACAGAAGGGCATCCCAATCAGATGGCATCCTTGAAGATGTGTTTAGATAGATCGTTGCCTATTAGTTATTTTGAGAATAAGAGTGAAGCTGGTAATGGTAATGGAGGAATCACCATCAACATTACAGGTGTAACACAACCTGCTCAAATACAAACCAGCGACGATATTATCGATGTAGATTCAGAACAGAAGTGATCTGTCATGACTTTTAAACATGACAAGCTAATGTTGGGACAAAATGGAGATTAACTGGTCACTGTTACCCTGGCAGTTGGAAGTGTGGCAGGACAAGCGCAGGTTCAAGGTCATTGCTGCTGGTCGCCGCTGTGGTAAGAGTAACCTAGCCATTAAGATGCTTCTTGCAAGGGCTCTAGAGGCTCCTGAAGGCTCTGCTGTAGTGTATGTAGCACCAACCCTAGGGCAGGCTAGGCAGATCGCCTGGGATGCCTTGTTAGCCCAAGGTGGAAAGGCAATTAAGCAAGCCCATGTCAATAACATGGACATTACCTTGGTTACTGGCAGGAAGATTCATGTAAGGTCGGCAGAGAACCCTGATGCTCTGCGAGGATTGAAGCTGTACTTTGCTGTTATTGATGAGGCTGCGTTTGTCAAGGAAGACTTGTTTACCAAGATCATCAGACCAGCCTTAGCAGACTTAAAAGGTGAGGCTGTATTGATTAGCACACCTGATGGGCGTAACTGGTTCTACGATGCATTTAAGACGGGTGAAAGTGGTAAGTACAAGGATTGGCATTCTTGGCATTTAACAACCAAGGACAACCCGACCATTGACCCTGAAGAGATTGAGGCGGCTAAGTCAACATTAAGTACCTTCCACTTCAATCAAGAGTTTATGGCATCCTTTACCAACAGTGGTAGCGGGTTGTTTAAGGAAGAATGGCTAAAGTATGGCAAAGAACCTAACCAAGGTAGCTGGTACATAGCCATAGATTTAGCAGGCTTTAAGGATGTATCTAATGCCACCACAGCAGCACAGAAGAGGCTAGACCAGTCTGCCATTGTGGTGGCGAAGGTCACAGATGATGGTGACTGGTTTATCGATAAGATTGAGTATGGCAGGTGGGATATTGATGAGACTGCCATGCGGATTATTAAGAATGTTTCTGAGTACAGACCAGTCTCAGTAGGCCTAGAGAAGGGCATGGCTAGACAGGCTGTACTAGGACCGTTAGAGGGGCTCATGCGGCGCTACAACACCTACTTCAAGGTGGAGGAGTTAACGCATGGCAACCAGAAGAAGACAGACAGGATTATGTGGTCTTTGCAGGGTAACTTTGAGCATTCTAGGATAACGCTGAATGAAGAGGAAGACTGGGATGAGTTCATAGACCAGTACCTGATGTTCCCATCAACGCAGGTGCATGATGACTTGATTGATGCTTTGTCGTATGTGTCTCAGTTGGCAAAGAATGTTGCCACTGATGACTTTGAAGAAGAAGATTGGTCTCCCTTAGATGATGTTGTTGCATACTAAATTATGAATAAAAACACACCAGAGTTTATAGATAGAATTAACAATCCAGAAAAATATCCTTATATCAGTAATGAGGACGGTAGTATATCAACACATAGGATGGCTGCTGAGTTTGATGAAGACACGGGCAAATGGTTTGTGTTTCCAACTATTGTAATGCTTCCATCAGGCAAGCTAAAAGAATTTGAAGATCCTATGGAGGCTATGCAATATAACCTTCAGGTTGGTAATTTTTTAGAAATGAACAGTAAAAAAGATGCACTTAAATACGCTGAAGGTGGCTATAAAAAAGGCACACCACTGGAAACATTTAACCCAAAAGATTTTGAAGATATTCTATCAAACCCATTAACGCAAGACACCATTAAATAGGACGCACTATGGCAAACACAACTAACCAACTTGCTGGCTGGATACTTTCACAGTGTGAAGACTGGCGTAACCACCGTGACACCAACTACCTAGAGCAATGGAAAGAGTATGAGCGCTTATGGCGTGGTGTCTGGGCTGCTGAAGACAGCACCAGAAAGTCAGAGAGAGCGAAGTTGATTACTCCAGCACTTCAGCAGGCTATAGAAACCCATGTAGCAGAGATTGAAGAGGCTGTCTTTGGTCGTGGTGAGAAGTTCTTTGACATCACAGATGACCTTGCTGACCAGCAGCGCATCGATGTTGAGCAGGTTAAGAACCAAATGATCGAGGATTTTAAGAAAGATAAGGTTCGTAAGTCTGTTTCTGACATTATTCTGTTATCTGCGATCTATGGCACTGGCATTGGTGAGGTTTTGCTGAAAGAAAAGACAGAATTAGCGCCTGCAATGCGCCCAATCGCTGAAATGGGGCTAACAGCAGTGGGTGTTGAAGAGAAACAGCGCTTCTCTGTGCAACTTAGGCCTATAAACCCCAAGAATTTCCTTATTGAGCCGTCAGCAGCCACTGTAGAAGAGTCACTTGGCTGTGCGATTGAGGAGTTTGTATCGTTACACAGCGTTATCTCAGGCATGGAGTCAGGTGTTTATGAGAAAGTACCTAACTTCGGAGCTACTACCGTTGATGATGACTTAGAGCCTGTACAGGAAGACATCGCTTACCAGCAAAACAGGGTGAAATTGCTTCGTTGGTATGGCATGGTTCCTCGACGATTGCTTGAAACAGCCTTTGAAGAGGGCGAGTATGTTGACTTATTCAACGAAGATAACAAAGAATTAGGCGTTGACGGTGCAGAATACTCTGATTTGGTAGAGGCCATCGTTGTTATCGCCAATGACCAGTATTTGTTAAAGGCTGAAGAAAGTCCTTACATGATGAAGGACCGCCCCGTTGTGGCTTTCCAGAACGACTCTGTCCCTAATTACTTCTGGGGTCGTGGTATCGCTGAGAAGGGCTACAATATGCAGAAGGCTATTGATGCCCAAGTCCGCAGCCACCTAGACAGCCTAGCCTTGACGACAGTACCTATGATGGGTATTGACGCTACCAGGCTACCTCGTGGTGCTAAGTTTGAAGTAAGACCAGGTAAGACCATCCTTACTAACGGCAATCCATCAGAGGTTCTCCAGCCATTTAAGTTTGGTAACACTGATCCTACCAACCTAGCCACTGCTAAAGAGTTTGAGCGCATGATGCTGATGGCAACAGGGACGATGGATTCTTTTTCGACACCAGCACATACATCAGGCGAAGGTGCAGGATTATCGCCAGGATTGTCATCAATCATCAAAAAGAACAAGCGTACTCTTGTAAACTTCCAAGAGCAATTCTTGATTCCATTTGTGAAGAAGTCTGCGTATCGTTATATGCAGTTTGATCCTGAGCGCTATCCTTCCGCTGATTACAACTTTATTCCTTCATCTAACCTTGGAATTATCGCCCGTGAATACGAGCAATTCCAGTTTATCAACCTGCTGAAGACACTTGGACCTGACAGCCCTGTTGTGCCTTTGGTGCTGAAGTCCATCATTGAGAACAGTGGCCTTAATAATCGTGAAGAGATGATTGCACAGCTTCAGCAGATGATGCAGCCAGACCCACAGCAACAACAAGCCCAGGCGCAGGTAATGCAGCTACAGATGCAAAAGGCCCAGTTGGAGTTGGCTGACTTACAAGCCGATGTTCAACTCAAGCAGGCCAAGACACAGTCTGAGGTTGTTGACACACAGCTTAAGCCAGCAGAGTTACAGGCCAGCATTGCAGCTTCTGCATCAAAGTATTTGCAGGATAGTAATGATCCCACGGCAGAGTTTGAGCGTAGGATTAAGTTAGCCAATGTAGCGCTGAAAGAGAAAGACATCGACACTAAGAAAAGGATCGCTGAGTTGCAAGTTGTCGCATCTAGGCAAAAATAATTCAAAAAACACTTGACAAATAACTTAAGTTGTGGTATGCTCTCATTTAAGTTAGTAAGCGCCCACTACGGAGACAACGCTTGAGTCAAGAAGATTTAGAGTTTTATGAGCGCAGGTTTGATTTATTTGCGCTAGATGGCTGGAAAGAACTTGTAGAGGACTTTGCCAAGCTAAAGGAAACATTGCAGAACATCTCCCATATCAATACCGAACAGGATCTTTGGTATAAGCGTGGGCAGATAGAGATGATTAACTACCTAGTTCAGCTTAAAACTCTAACTGAGCAGGCATACGAGGAGTTAATTAATGAAGATTCTGAATGATTTTCAGTGTTCAAAAGGACACATCGAAGAATACTTTGTTGACATGGATCAGACTTCTGTTCCTTGCCGGCATTGTGGTAATGACGCAACTAAGTTGCTGTCAGCACCCAGAATAGCATTAGATGGCGTAAGTGGGGACTTCCCAACCGCCTCCGATGCCTGGGTGAATCGTCGTAATTCGCATATTGCCTGGGAACGCAAAACAGGCAGAAGCGAAGAGTGGCAGTAAGCGGATAAGAGAAACCCCGCAATAGTTAAGTGTTCTCTCTAGAAAGCTAATAGGCTCAGGAGACTAATATGGCTGAATTTATTGAGGAAAGTGTTGATTCCACGGACGAACCTGAACAAGAAGAGCAACAACAAGTAGTTCAGGAAAGTCAAGCAGTAGAAACCAACGAAGAAGATAATCTCCCTGAAAAATACAAGGGCAAGGATTATAAAGAGATTGTCAGGATGCATCAGGAAGCTGAAAGGCTTATTGGTCGTCAGGGCAGCGAAGTTGGTGAACTACGGCGCATAGTGGACGAATTTATCAAGGCTCAAGCCCCAAATAAACAGCAAATGCAACCTGAAGTTGACGAAGAAGATTTCTTCGCTGACCCAAAGAAAGCGGTAGAACGGGCCATTGATAGCCACCCCAAGGTCAAGCAAGCCGAACAGATGGCTTCTGACATGGCAAAGGCTAGGGCGCTGGAAGCGTTAAAAAGCAGGCATCCAGATTTTACCAATGTTGTAAGTGATCCAGCTTTTCAAAATTGGATTAACGCATCAAAGGTAAGGTCAGAATTGTTTGTTCGTGCTGATCGTCAGTATGATTATGAGGCTGCTGACGAATTGTTGTCACTCTACAAAGAGCGTCAACAAACAGCACAGAATGCGGTTTCAGCAGAGAAGAATGCCCGATCACAGCAAGTTAAAGCTGCTACCACAACTGTTTCTGCTGGTTCAGATGAAGCGCCTTCTAAGAAGATTTTTAGGCGGCAAGATATTATTCGACTGATTCAAACTGACCCTGATAAGTATGACTCCATGCAAGATGAAATCATGGCTGCTTATCGTGAAAACAGGGTCAAATAGCTAACTTTCTATAAAGGATATTTAAAATGGCTCTCGGAACTGATCATGTAGTACAAACTGGTGTAAATACCGCAGGTTTTGTGCCTGAGGTATGGTCTGATGAAATCATCGCTGCATACAAGAAGAATCTTGTTGCTGCTAACCTCATCAAGAAGATGAACATGAAGGGCAAAAAGGGTGATGTGGTTCACTTTCCCGCACCTGCCCGTGCTGACGCTACTTCCAAGTCTGCTGAGGCTCAAGTTACTCTGATTGCTGAAAGCGGCACTGAGAAGACTGTCACGATCAACCAGCATTACGAGTACAGCCGACTGATCGAAGACTTTGCTGAAGTTCAGGCTCTGTCATCGCTTCGTCGCTTCTACACGGATGACGCTGGTTATGCGCTTTCTAAGCGTATCGACACTGATATTCTTGTTCTTGGTCGTGAAGCACAAGGTGGCGCTGCTACCAACGCTTACACCAAGGCTTATATCGGTGGTGACGGTGCAACTCTTTATGTTGCTGCCAGCAACAACGAAAGCGCCATCACTGACGCTGGCTTCCGTCGTGCTATTCAGCGCCTTGATGACGCTGATGTGCCTATGGATAACCGTAACTTCGTTATTCCTCCTTCGGCTCGTAACACGATTATGGGTCTTAGCCGCTTTACCGAGCAGGCTTTTGTTGGATCTGGCGAAACCATTCGCAACGGTCAGATTGGCGATATGTACGGCGTGAAAGTGTTTGTTTCGACAAACGCTACCACGACTTCTGGCTCTGCTGGCGCTCGTATCGCTCTCCTGTTCCATCCTGAGTGGGCTGTTCTTGTTGAGCAACTCGGTGTTCGTGTTCAAACGCAATACAAGCAAGAGTACCTCGGTACGCTCTTGACTGCTGACACCCTCTACGGTGTTGGTGAGTTGCGTGACACCTCCGCAGTGGCTCTCGCCGTTCCTGCTTAATGATGCTAACGGTGGAGGCCTAACCAGTCTCCACCATCTTTAAGAAAGGAAAATAAAATGGCTGCAACAAGTGTATCATCTGTACGAGGTAAACAACAATTCCAGGGTATGTTTAATGAAATGTGGACTGCCAAAGGAACGATTGATTTTGGTGAAGTTGCTGATGGCGATGAAGCTGTAGACACCATTGCTGTTCCTGGTGTTGCTCTTGGTGACATTGTTCTTGGTATTTCTGCTTCGATTGATGTTGCTGATATAGCCGTTACTGCGGCTGTCACAGCAGCTAACGAAGTTACTGTTCAAGTTATTAACACAACTGGCGGTGCTGTTGATCTCGGCTCTGCTGTTTTCCGTGTTGTTGTTGGTCGTCTGAACATTTAGTTGTACGCCCCTTCGGGGGCTTTTCTATATTGATTGCTAAGTCTATATAGATAAGCCTACAGGAGATACTACATGGCCTTCTTTCGTGGCCCAGGCGGTACAGGAACAGGATCAGTAACTACACTACCTGTCCAAGTTTCAGAAGGTGGTACAGGCGCTACCAGCGCTGCCGATGCTCGTACTAATCTTGAGCTAGGCACTCTTGCATTACAAAACTCAACCAACATATCAGTAACTGGCGGTACTCTAACAGGTATCACAGATATTGCAGTTGCTGATGGCGGCACAGGTTCTTCAACTGCCGCAGGCGCTAGAGTAAACCTGTTACCATCTTACAGCGGCAACGGCTCTAAAGTATTATCGCTGAATGTTGGTGCTACTGATGTTGAATGGACAACCAATGGTAGTGGTACTGTTACCAGTGTAGCAGCAACTGTACCAACAGGGTTGTCTGTTAGTGGTAGCCCTATCACTTCCAGCGGTACACTTGCTATCACCTATGCCAGTGGCTATGCCATTCCCACCACAGCCAAGCAAGGTGAATGGGATACAGCGTATGGCTGGGGCGATCACTCTGCTGCTGGTTATCTAACATCAGAGACATATACAGGAACAGTAACCAGTGTGGCAGCAACAGTGCCTACTGGTTTTGCTATTACTGGAAGCCCTGTTACTACTAGCGGCACATTAGCAATTGCATTTGATACTGGTTATTCACTGCCTACAACAGCAAGCCAAGGCAATTGGGATACAGCGTATGGATGGGGTGACCATGCCAGTGCTGGTTATTTAGATAGTGGCGATATTGGCGTAACAGTACAGGGTTATGACGCTGATACTGCTAAATACGACGATGTAACAGCAAACTTCTCAGGCACTCTTCAGAACGGTGGTAACACCGTATTAACAACTGCATCAACCATTGAAGGTGGAACATACTAATGGCTACAATACTAATTAAGAAGCGTGATACAACTGGCGCACCGTCAACAGGTGATCTAACCAACAGCACTGGCGGTGCTGAGCTTGCTGTTAATACTGCTGACAAGCGCCTATACTCTAAAGACAGTGGTGGTAATGTTGTAGAGATTGGTACTAATCCTACTGAGATTCAAGTTGATAATATCAACATCAATGGTAATAGCATCACCAGCACCAACACTGATGGTAATATTACTCTTGATCCTGATGGGACAGGTACAATTGAGTTATCTGGTCCTGTTCTTATCTCTGATAACTTAGTTACTCGTGCAACATTAAAAGATTATGCCATTGAAGGCTCTGCTGTAGGCAACACAGGTGCAACACGGACACTTGATCTGAACGATGCTAACTTCTTTTCAGCAACATTGGATCAAGACTGTACCTTTACCTTTAGCGATCCACCAGCATCAGGTGACTTTGGTGCGTTTGTGCTGGAGTTGACCAATGGCGGTGCATTTACAATTACATGGCCTGCCGCTGTAGACTGGCCTGGCGGTACTGCACCTACATTAACAGCGTCTGGTGTTGATCAATTGGTCTTTACGACCAGGGACGCTGGTACAACCTGGCTTGGCTTTGCTGCTGGATTGGACATCAAGTAATGGCAGACTTAACAGGAATGTTGCAAGCTGCGGCTGGCAATGCTGGCGGTGGCGGGGAAGAAGCAGACGAGCATTTCCAGAATACCGTCTTGCTTCTGCATGGTGATGGCAACCAAGGTGCTACTAACTTTAGCAACACTGGTGATCCTAGCTACCTAGCTTTCAAAGATAACTCCACAAACAACTTCCCTATTACTGTGAATGGCGATGCCTACGGTGACAACTTCGGGCCGTATGCGCTTGAGGATGGGAATTGGAGTAACTTCTTTGATGGGACTGGGGATAACTTAACTTTGGCTGGTAGCTCTGCTTTTGCCATCGCTACTTCATCAACTCCATTTACTATCGAGACTTGGATTTATCCAACGGCAT
>Ga0208644_1002951_pt1 | contig 13341 bp, 33 predicted proteins | sample VirMetDEL_Nov_18_FD_184517 | JGI IMG/M metagenome (GOLD analysis project Ga0208644, IMG submission 184517) | Aqueous microbial communities from the Delaware River and Bay under freshwater to marine salinity gradient to study organic matter... | ecosystem: Environmental > Aquatic > Marine >... | reverse complement strand
AAAAGCCAGCCGCGCTAGTGCTTTGGAAATTTACCCAAAACTCAATAGTAAATGCGCCAGTACCAAAATTGCTTATGGTAGTTGCTGACGGTCGCAATGCATCTGGCGTGGCAAAGTTAAAGTAGTTCCCCCACCCTGTCTGCGAGAACGGAGAGAACGTACCCTGCGTCGTGTTGCCGTTGCGGGTGATGCTGAAGGCATTGGTAGACGAGTCTAGGAACGTATTGTTTTGCGCTCCGTTAGTGCCGTTACCGGGCAGCAGCAGAGTGGTGTACTCAAAATCAGGATCAGTTGCTACGGCCTGCTGTACAGCGGCCAGCAAAAGTTGCTGTGAACCGCTCATGGCTTAACTCACGTTGCCAGAGATAACGCAGACCGTACCCGAGAGGAACAGAATCGTCGCCACGCCTCTTGTGGCTAGGGTCATCGTAGCCTTATCCGTATCCGTTCCTGCGATGTACGCAGTCGTAATAGAACAAGTGATGGTTACGTCGCCCGAAGTGTTGTTGAAGATAGACACCACATCGCCAGTCGCAAACGTCGCATCGGGAATCGTGATGGAGCCGCCAGAGCCGACGCCGATAAACTTACCAACGTCACCCGTGACAAGCGAATACGAAGTCGTCTTGTCCGATCCCGACTGCGGGACGTTGCGATAGCCAACCGCGTTAGTGCCGTCAGCCGTACAGTTAGACAGGTTGCCCGAGGTCGGCGTACCCAATACCGGCGTCACCAAGGTCGGCGTATTGGCAAACACCAGAGCGCCAGAACCCGTTTCGTCCGTCACCGCAGACGCAAGGTTTGCGCTCGACGGTGTAGCAAGCCATGTGGCGACGTTGCTTCCAAGGCCGGAAATGCCAGTTGAAACAGGCAAGCCCGTACAACTTGTCAGCGTACCAGAGGACGGAGTTCCAAGAGCGCCGCCATTAACAACGAACGCGCCTGCTGATCCCGTATTAACACCCAGCGCAGTAACAACTCCAGTACCCGTTGTAATGCTGCTCGGCGCAGCGCCAGCGCCACCACCGACAACCAATGCATTTGCAGCCAGCGCAGTTGATGAGGCAATCGTTCCGGCAGCGGTAAAGGCCAACACGCCGCCGCTTGTTCCGCTGGTTAGTCCGGTGCCGCCATTGGCAACAGGCAGCGTACCCGTGACACTCGATGCAAGGTTGACCGAGAGCGTACCGCCGAGAGTCAAACTGCCAGAGGTCGTCACCGTGCCAGTCAGCGTCAAGCCGCTGACCGTACCTGTACCGCTGACCGAAGTAACCGTGCCGCCACTACCCGTCGCCGCAATCGTGATCGAGCCAGAGCCGTTGGTGATGCTGATGCCGCTTCCAGCCGTCAGCGTCGCCTTCGAGAGCGTGTTGCCGGTGGAGTTACCAATCAACAACTGGCCGTCGGTATACGACGATTGACCCGTACCGCCATTTGCGACGGTGATCGGAGTACCAAGATAGCCGACGATGTTTGCCACCGTGAGCTTGTAGTTTGCTCCAGACCGAGCAACAACAGTCTCGTCGCCTGCTTGCGCCGGCGCGCCTGAAGTTAATGCACTAATCTTGGTGTCGGCCATGACTTACTCCAAAAGCAGCTTATCGCTGGTCTCTAGCAAAATGAATGAACTGTCCTCGAGTAAAAGACTCCCGCCGACCGGCGACGGGGTTGGAATGTATTGTGGATTATCTCGAGTCGTTGAGATCTCATGAGTTCTCTCAACCGCTCGAGGCCACGATTTCATTAAAACGCAGCCGAAGGTATCCGCAGCGCCATAGCGTAAACGCCAGTCGCCGTGGTGATACTAGCTCTGATCTCACCAGCGCCTAACTCGAAAATGCCGCCACCGTTTGCAGTCAATGTGACCGCTGTGCCGACATCCATTGGAGTTCCATTCGGGCCTTTGCATTGCAGCTTGACCGTACCACCACCGAATGTGGCTTCGACGCGAAACTCACCGCGACCACCCGGCCATTGGAACCAATCGCCTGTTGCGCTTGCATTAGATGCGAGAACAATGCCTGTTGCCATTTCAGTCTCCGTTAGGCCGCTACGGCCTTGATCACCGCAAAGTTAAGCACCGGGGTATCCGTGCCTGTTGATGGAACCGTGCTGTTGTCGAGGTTGCCGACCGAAATCGTGCAAGATCCTGCGCCGACCGCAGTCACACCCACTCGATAGTATTTCGCTGTGCCGGCAGCAAGACCCGACTTGATGCTGACCATCACAACATCACCGGCCTCAATCGCTGAATTGGTCAGCACGAACTCGTCAGCCTCGTGGCCTGCGATCGTGGAAGCAACCAGCGTGATCTGGCCGCAGATCTTATTCAACGTGACGCCAGTCGTGCGTGAGGTCGCCTGCGTTACCGTGCCGCCAGCTCCGGTCGCGTAGCCTACGCCTGCGGTAGCCGAGGTCGACTTGATGAACCCGGCAGCAGTAGCAGCACCGTCCTTGCGCACCGACCACTTGCTCACACCACCGACTTGCAGATCATCGAGCAGCGAGGCAGCAGCCGAGGCGGTATCCGTGACGTTGAACACGCGAGCCTTGAACGTCGTCAGAACGTCGTTCCATGTGGCAGCCAGCGCACCGATCGACTTGCCGACGATCGCAGCCGCGGTCGCCTTCTTCGTCTCGCTCGAGCCGGTGTCGTTGATCGGCAATACGTCAGCGGCAGGATCGATCGAATCCTGCGCAAGAGACGTTAGCGCCGATATCTTCTTGGTCGCCATTACATCATCCCGCGAGCGCGCTTCGCAGATTCATCCTTGCGTTTCGCAATGGCTTGAACAGCAGACATTTCGCCCTGCTTCTGGCCTTCCTCAAGACCTTTTGCATAGCCCTGCTTCTTGCCCTTCTTGCGCATATAGCTACCGAACGGGGATAAACCAGACATCAGCCACCTCCGAGCAAACGAGTAACAGCAACCGAACCAGTCTGCTGACTGCCCGGTGTCGACATGATCGTAGACGCGCGGCCACGGCGGCGAGCCATGCGGCGCTGTTCAATGCGGGAGAGCTGCGCTTGATCCACCGTCGGAGGCGGGGGCGTCGGCTCGATCTTGGGCATCTTGGGTCGAAAAAGACTTGACATCTGGCGCTCCTTTCGGGTTGCGCAAGTAGTCTACCCCAGCACTCTGTAGTCTGCTACTGCCACTTGATGGCTTGGGCGACGCGCCTGTTCCGTCCCGCGGAACGGTTTGCGACCCTTCGCGAGATACCGGAATGCGTCTGCGTAATGACTCGTCCAATCGTGCAGCGGTTTGTCCTTGAACCGCTGGAGCTTGTCGTCGTATTCGCGTCTGTACTGCCGCAGGGCGTCGAGAGCGCGAGTCATGCGGGACTTCGCCTCGTCTGCCGTTTCGCCCGGGAACGGATCTGGTGCGGTATTAAACTCGGTCGCAGGCAGCATCATTCGCGCAGCCTGAATGCCATCGTCCACCGAGTCGCGCTCGAGGATGCGAGGCTTGAGACCGTAGCCAGCAGCGACCTGTACTCGAGACTGACCGCTGCCCCACTCCTGCACAGCGCCGTCATGCGGCCAGATGTGATCGCCGTAGACGTAATCCATCGCGAGCAGCTTCTTGACGTACCACTCGAGCCCGACGCCAGAGCCTTCGAGCACGTTGATGATGCGCACCTTGTGACCGATAAGCTGGTAGAACCAGATGATCGTGGAGTCGCCGACACCGATATCCCATGCTGTGCCGACAGGCTGACCGATAACGTGCGGGAAGTCGCCGATCCTGCCGTTTGCTTCTGCGCTGCGGATCAGCTCCGAGAGATATGCGCCCGGTATATCTGCATCGAAGTCGCAGTAATATTCCTGCCGGATGATCGCTTCGGCTTCCTTGTCACCGCGCTCCATGCGCAGCTCTTTGCGCTCGCGCTGGATGGTCGCGATCGGGATCGCTTTCGTATCCTCAACGGTGAGCACCTGACCGAACCAGTCAGCATCCTGCTTGGCGTACTCGACCAGCCGAGCGAAATGGTTCCTGCCGCGGGGCGTCGAGATAAAGATCGCCCAGCCGCCGTTCTCAGCGAGGATCGGTCGCAGGAACGCCCACGCATTCGGATCTGCCATCGCGTATTCGCTGAACACCACGCCGACAGGAGGCGAGCCGACGAGGCTGTTGTAGTTGTCTGATCCGACGACTTGCCATGTGCTGCCGTTCTTGAACCGGATGAACATATCCTGCTCACGAGTGCTCTCGCGCAGTTCCATCGGGAATGCGTCGTCGATGCGTCGCTTGCCCGTGTGCGGATTCACCGCGTCCCAGATCGCTTTGCGCGACTGGTTGGCTTGCGGGAGCATATGCCACACCGAACCGACACGAGTCATCATGGACACCGCAGCCCAATGCAGGCTGATGTCGTCCTTACCGGATCGTCGATGCCATGCCAGAGCAAGGCGCTTGGTGCCGCTCTCGAGCGCACCCCATGCCCCCATCTGATACGGTCTCGGTCTCCAGCCGTTATGCGGCAGGGTTATTGTCGGCATCGGTTAGGCGAACCACGTTGACGGTCAGACCGACGTTGCCAGAGTGCTCGACCTCGGCCTTGTCGCCGTATCGCTTGGGCTTGAGCTTGCTGGCAACCCACTTGCGAGCATCGACCATGATCCGCTTGTGGTTCGGATCGAGCGTGTCGTCGTCTGCAATCTCGACGATGCGATCGGCATGGGCTTCAGCTTGTGCTTCCCGCGCGCGCGTGTATTGCTCGGAAAACTCTGGATACTTCCCCAACCACAGAAAGATGCTTGCCATCGAAGGCATCTCGTCGTCCCGGCAGATCGATCGCAGGGACTCGCCAATAGCCAAACGCTCGCAGATCCGCGCCGTCAGCTCTGGACTGTAATCGGTAGGTCTACCGCCCGGCATCAGCCCTTACGCTTTGCAGCGCCCTTCTTAGCGGCAGCCGATCGCTTCGTAGCGTAGGCAATAGCGACAGCCTGCTTGGTCGGTCGGCCAGCCCTGATCTCGGTGCGAATGTTCTCGCGGAAAGCCTTTGCAGATGAACTCTTGATGAGCGGCATGGTCTAGTCCTTCTTGGCCTTGTTTCGCGCGCTGATCGCCCGGGCCTTCGCTCGAGCATCTTCCTTGCTGCTGGCACCCCATGCGCGCAGGGCGAGTGCCAATCGTGTCGGTCGTCCCTTCTCGTCCTTCATCGGGCCGGGAGCGTTGCCCATTCTCGCGAGAAAGGAAGCGCGCCGCGGGTTGTCGCCTGACTTGACCGGAGCCTTGAGGTTCATGCCCTCAGCCTTCGCGGATCGGCGACCAGCCTCATTGAGACCGCCTTTCGGATTCTGCCCAGCCTTACGTTGCCATGCAGGGGTCTTCACGGGATCAGTCTCGTTTCCGTCGTCGGCGTGTCGCGATCTTGGTAGAACGGGATTCGGCCTTCGGTTCTGCCGCCGAGTCCTTGCGGCCCAACGGCTGCCGAGCGCGACAGACGAGTTGCTCTAGCCGCTGATGCGCGGAAAGCAGCCGCTCCCAGACGTACTTCACCAGCGATGCCGCGCCTAACCGGAGGATCTTCATCATTCCCATTGTCTCCAAGTCTGGCGACCTTCATCGCTTGAGCGCGGTCTTTGCCGACTCGCGAAAAGCCTTCGCTGTCGGTGCGCCCTTGCTGCCGGCCTTACGCATCTTCTCGCCGCTTCCGGCCTTAATGCGCTCGCGCTTGGCATGGATGTTCGCGTAAAGACCCTGTTTCATATCACAATTCTATGCCGCGGGAGGCAGATCGTCTACGGGCTTTTTCGGTTTGCGTACCCGAGCGCCCCTCGCAAACTCCAGCACCTTTGCTGACGGTGGAGGCGGGTTGCAGTCTTTGCACCTGATCCAATCGCCGTATCCGTCGTTGATCCAGCCGCTGTTGTTGCAGCCCGGACACGGTGCCAGTTTGATTCCATCGCTCACGAGTCGAGTCTCCGTTCGTATTCTTTCAACACCCGGCGCGCCCAAATCGAGGGGCCATCGTCGTTCCATCTTGAGATCCGTTTCAACACCCGTTCGTACTCACGCATAGTATGCCAAGCGATCGCGAGCGTCACGATGGTATCGACCTTGTTCAATTCTTCGTCGGTAACATCGTCATCCGTAACGGTATACATGACCCTTCCCTCAAGTACGGTGGCACCCAATCTTTACCGAAGTCGAAGGGTTCCGGCAAACCACGTTCGACGCGCGATATTTCGCGGTGAACTGATGCAAGTTGTTGATTTAGATTTCTTACTTCGTCCCAGAGCTTTCGCAGATTTTCTTCCCTCATCGATGCCAGCTCCTAGTTTCTGGATGAGTTTCTGAACAATGTTCTTGTTTTCTATCTCAACGATGATCGAGTGGTATTTTGTATTCCAGCAGCGGTGGGTGTACTCGACACCGCAGACTTCACATTTCTTTCCCATACGGCCTGATTCTCACAATCACTTTGCCATCCTCACAAGCGTCATGCCGGGTGATGGATAGCGCGTCAATCAAGCTGTCGTCTTCAATGACATCAGCAGCCACAATCGCATCGAGCAGCGCCTTCTGGATGTTGTCCAGATCGCGCCGTCTCTTGTCTGGTGGGTACGCATCGATCGTGACACTCAGCCGGCAGTTGAGGTTGTCCCGTGGAATTCCCTGCTCGAGTATCCGATAGGATACGTCCAGCCTGTACTGCCGACCGTCACTCGAGATCACGGTGCGGCCACGATAGTTGCGCCAGTAATGGTTAATCGAAGGCGGCCAAGGTAGGGTTAGCTCTAACACGACCCCTCCTCAAGATTTCTGATCGCCCTGCTCGAGTCATGCATAAACGCTGCACCTCTTGGTAGTTATAGTCGAGCATATCGCAGATCCAGCGCAAACTTCCGGCTTCATCGTGTGGGCTATAGATCCAATGCAGGGCTGCTCGAGCCATGCCTTTGCGGTTAGCGTCAGCGATCGCTTGATACAGCACCGAGGCCCAGAGCCTGCGGTATGCGTCATCATGCACGAGGGTCTCTCCCGGCTAGCATGGATGCGTACCACAGCAGCTTGTTGGCGTCCTGCTCGACGGAATCCTTCAAGCCGAGTCGCCAGTTGTATTTCGCGATCTGGCCGCGAAGGTAGCCGCGCCATTCGGTCGGAGATAACTGTGCTTGGATCGCATCGATGCACTCGATGTCCCCAGCTTTGTAGTGCAGCGGATTGATAGCGTCGTTCACGCTGAAGCCCTCTCCTTCAAGCGATCGACACCGCGTTGACCGAACAACTGACGAACGAGGCCAACACAATCGGGATCGGTCAAGACCTTAGCAGCACCGATCTCTCGGATCAGTTCACCAGCACGAGCCTTGATGAATTCAACATCGACGCCGGGTCTAGCAAGTTTGGCATCGAGTAGACGTAAACGATTGAGGGGATTTTCGCTAACTGCTGTAGCCCAGTAATCTGCTGAATTCTTAGCAGCATAGTCACTACGATCTTCAGGCTTCTTCTCAGGTTTCTGTGTATATACACTAGGTGTATACATGAACTCATCACCCATGATTTTCTCCTGTAGTTATTGATTTAGACCCAGATGACTGATGGTGAATCCGCACGGAGCGTAGACGGAATGCGCCTAACGCTGGATCGTGCGGAATTGATGACTGACGGAGCCATCCGCTGTCGGCTACTTTTCATCGGATTGCTCCGATTGCCATTTGCGCTTCCCGACGACACGCTGCGCACCCACAGGCTGGCCGCCCCGGTGTGGGTTTAAGGATTCTCTGCGCGTTGTTTCCCCGTCCAGAGATCCCGAGCTTCTTGGCGTGGTGGGGTGGTTGACAGGACTAGAACAGTCCTTCAGACTTCCATCACGCTCGATCGCAAACCAAGCGTAATGCCATACCCCCGGCAGCGTCAAGCCCCCGAAAGGGGGTTTGTCGTTTATAGGCATTCTCAGCCCTTCTCAGCCCATCGACGGGCAGCCTCTACTTGGAGCTGCTTTCTGCGTATGCGAGCGTCCACGGGCTTAGGCGCAGCCACAAGGCCAAGCTGTAGCCGCATGACTTGTTTCTCAGGCAATACGCCTTTGCGTACCCATCGTGATACCGCTGGCTGCGAGACGCCGAACGCTCGAGCCAGATCCGCTTTGCTACCGAACGTAGCGAGTGCATCGTTGATGTCCATCTGTGTATGTTAACCACAGTTACTTGGAATTGATACACCGACAGAATGCATAGCAACGGAGGTATGTATTTTCTGTGGATGGGTGTTGACTATTACTTAACCTGTGTTAACGTACACACATGGGCAGCACGGTGCAGCCCGAACAGGAGATCGGAGATCTGACATGAAAATTAATATCAAAGCCGCAAAAGCCATCGCTGACGCGCTGGTTTATAACAATCGTGAATTGAGCCGCGAAATCGTTCACGCGATCGAATACTACAAATCGGTTCAGAGCGATCATTCGGAAAACAGGTTGTTGAGCGCGGTGACCGCAGCGTTTGACTACGCACAGAAAACCTACGGACTGGGGTCTATTAACAGCGAATCAGTGCGTACCAATTTCGCAGCAGTAACGGAGGTGGCGGCATAAGCCGCCCCTCTCCGGAGGAAACAATGGCAAAGCTAATTCGACTTCCTTGGAAGTTTTATCTCGACCACTTCGAGCGCGGTCTGCCGACGCCGGATGACATCAAGTCAACCGACCGTCATGTCTATATCAGCGCCGACGACCCGCACCTGAACTCGCTTTGGTCGGACGCCGAGTTTTACGCGCACAAGTTTGGCCCCGATCTTTGCCCATCAATTAAGGCCAGCGCCAAAGCCACGCTTGCCGCCATCAACAAAGTAGTTGACTTATAATTAACCGCGGTTACGATACACACATAACAACACGCAGGAGATACGAGATGAACGACATATGGTGCCTTCAATGCCAAGTTGCCGAGGCGGTCTGCGATGACTACTGCCTCGAGTGCGAGATCAAGTTCTTCCGCGCTAATCCCGACGAGCAGCCGGACTTGTTCGAGTCAGTCGAGAAAGATCCGGTGCGCTTTGCTGAATGGATTCCTGTAGTCAACGCTCTAAAGGAGGTCGCATGAACGCCGACACCAATCCTCGCGCTTACCAGAACGAGCTCGACTCTATCGCCAAGGATCTCGCTGATCTTGTCGACAATATGTCGCTCGACCCGCTCATCAAACACGCGATCACATACGCCTATGCTCTCGGCAAAGCCGACGGCTACGTTGCCGGTGTGCAGGCTGTCACGGGAGATCAGCGATGAAATCGCCTTGGCCGCAGTTCATTGCAATCATCATTCTTTTCTTGATCGCTGCCGCACTCGACCCGTGCGGTGACCGCGGTTGCTCACGACAGGAGACTATCAATGCACATCGATAATGAGCCTTGGGGTAACGACGATCAGAGCTGGTGGCACCACCAAAATCAGGAGCTCGAGCAGCTCGACGAGCAGGAGCGTATCGCTGCCTGCGACCGGGCGCTTGCCGAGCTGAACGCAATAATCGAAACCGAGTTAGACAAGATCTACAGGAGCCTGCCGTGAGCGAATTACTTAAGATCAACGTCAACGATCACGTTGAAAAGAAGAACGGCCTCTCATACTTGTCGTGGGCATGGGCTTGGGCAGAGGTGCTCAAGATCGACCCGACCGCTCGATACACGGTTCACGAGTACGACGGCCTGCCGCTGGTCTATCTCAAGGATGGCAGCGCGATGGTCAAGGTTAGCGTCGAAATTAAAGGCGACATCAAGACCTGTCTGCTGCCGGTGCTTGACCACCGCAACAAGCCGATCGAGAACCCGAACAGCTTTGCGGTGAACACCTCGATCATGCGCTGCCTTGCCAAGTGCATCGCGATCCACGGCCTCGGCTTGTACGTCTATGGCGGCGAGGATCTGCCGGAAGCAGAGCGCGAGGAGATGGACGCCGAGATCGATGCCAAGCTCGCTGTGGCTACCAGCGTCGACGCGCTGACCATTCTGTTCAAGTCATTGCCGGAGTCGACCCGACAAAATTACATCGATAAATTTGCAATCAGAAAGAAGGAGATTACCAATGCGTAAAATGATTATTGCTGCTCTCGCCCTCGGTTCCGTTGCCGTCCATGCTGGCGTCTTTGCGACCGCACATAACGATCCCAAGTTCGGAGGCAAGACGGTTCTGACCACCGACCCCTGCTTGCTGAAGATAGACACCAACCAGTTCGGCACGAGCAAAGCGAATCTTGATGGATTGCAGCGAGCCTTCTATTTCACCCGAGATGGTGAGACGAACGAGGGCTGCTGGAAACACGAATACGGCTCTGTCCTGCTGGTATGGCCGAGCGAGAACATCATGCGCCGCCGACCGATCGGCAACTTCGATCTGAACCAGCGAGGATGGGAGTAATGGAACAGAGATCACCAGAATGGTACTCGGCCCGGCTCGGCCTTGTGACCGGGAGTGCTATCAGCAATGTGCTGATGGACAGCAGCAAAGCCGGGCATCGCAACTACATGGCGCAGCTCGTCTGCGAGCGCCTCACGGGAGAGCCTACGGAGACGTATGTGAGCCCCGCGATGCAACATGGCATCGACACCGAGGATGAAGCGCGCGCCGCCTACATGGCTCGTCGCGCGGTCATCGTCGATCAGACCGGATTCGTCCGGCACCCGAAGCTCGAGGCAGGCTGCTCACCGGATGGGCTCGTTGGGGATGAGGGGCTCATCGAGATCAAGTGTGTCCAGCCGGCGACCGCCTTGGACTTGCTCGAGTCGAAGAAGGTTCCGACCGATCACTACAATCAGATCCAATGGCAGCTCGCCGTGACCGGCAGAGACTGGTGCGATTACGTCGTATATCAGCCGAAGCTGCCTGAGCGCCTGCGCCTCAACGTGATCCGAGTGACGCGCAATCAGGCCGACATCCTGAACATGACCGAGAAGGTCGAGAAGTTCCTCGAAGAAGTTAGACGTAAGACTAAAGCCCTAAAGGAGATGAGTCTGTGAAGCAATTCGATAACACCAACCGTGGCTTGCTAGCTAAGAACGATCGCAAGCAAAACGAGAACCAGCCGGACTACACCGGCAGCATCAACATCAATGGCGTCGAGTACTGGCTCAACGGCTGGCTCAAGACCGGGCAGAACGGCAGACTGGCAGGACAGAAATACTTCTCGCTGTCCGTCAAACCGAAGGATGGTCTCGCGGAACCGCGACAGGCACCAAAGCAGCAGCAAGTTGTTGAGACGTTTACCGATGACGAGATCGGAGACATCCCGTTTTGAAACGAGTATTTCCTCGCGGCACTCAACCAGACCAGATCGCTTCGGCGGTCTCGGTCTTGGTGCGAGGGCTCGACCCTGCCATCTCATGGCAAGTCACGATCGAGGCATTCAAGCCAAAACGATCCGACAGGCAGAACGCATTTCTCTGGTCGGTAGTTTATCCATCCATCCTCGAGGGAGGTGGCGAGGCGCTGCGTGGATGGTCAACAGCCGACCTTCACGAGTATTTCTTGATCGAAGCCTTCGGTTCAGAAGTCATCGAAGGCTTTGGCCGCAAGCGACACAAGCCGATCCGCAGATCGAGCAAACTCACCAAGCAGGAGTTCAGCGACTACCTTGCTCTGATCGAGGCCAAGTGCGCGGAGCTCGGCATTTACATACCGGAGCCATCCTATGAACAGGCATGAGGAGATGAGGCAGCAAGTCGCCGAGTTTCATCGGCGGCATCCAGAAGTCTGGGATATGTTCGTGCAGTTCACATTCCAGATGATCGATCGCGGATATAAAAACTATTCCGTGAATGCGATCTTCGAGCGCATACGCTGGGAGAAGGATAGCGTCGGCGGCGACGGACTAACCTCATTCAAGCTGAACAATAATTATCGCGCTTTCTATTCGCGCCGCTTTATGAAGATGTATCCTGACCATGCAGGATTCTTTCGCACCCGACAGCAGACATCCGAGGATCAGTCTGCAACAGCCATGCGAGAACTCACGCCGGCTTATTACGCATGAACTGTCGGAGCTGCCGCCACTCTAAGCATGACGGCAAGCAGCTATTCTGTACGCACAACGATTGGCCGGCAGACTACCGCTGCAACCACTTCAGTTACGAACCCGGCACAGATGAGGTCGAATATGACAGTCGACAAGGAGAGCCCACCGGGAGCGTGGGCAGAAGAACTCAAGGCCGCACCGTGGGGCTACGGCCAAGAGCGTGACTGGCGCATCGATAACGCGCTTGCGACTCTTCGGATGCGCGGCCTCTGGACGGAGGCCAGCGTCCTTGCCAATGAGATCAATGCCCTAAAGGCAGAGATCCACCGACTCACGAGCTAGTCATATATACGCCAGAGACGTACAGCACCTTGCCTGATAGATCGGCATTGGTCGTCGGCGTGAATGAGCCAACCGGAAAGAAGTTGACGCCAGTCGAGATAAGGTATCCCTGCAAGGCGCTTCCCACGTTGGTCATAAGGCTGACAGCAGCCTCATCTGTATTGACAAACGGGGGGCGGGAAATAATTGCCGCACTAGCATCTGCGGTTGATGGATACGCCACCGCGCAATTAAACGTCACCAATCGTCCGACCTTGGTGTACTTACCTGTCCCTGTTGAAAACGTCAGGCCAGCACCGGATTGGTCGGTGACGGTATAAGTCCCCTCTTCATAATCGTCCAGCACATTAGGCCGATTATCAGAGACTTGCGTAGCAGGGAACTCAACGCCCGGGACAGCAACATTCAGATCAAACTTGGCAGGCGAGTTGTACTGCAATCCGGTCGCATCACCACCAGTACCCACCGTTGCGAGATTGCCATAAGTACCGATGAACTGAATTGAACTGTTGCCACCGACAATAATCGGAGACTGCAACGATATAGCGATGTTCTTGGTATACGCGCAAACTTTGCGGATGCTGTCACCGAAGTTGATCAATCCTTCAGGGATCGTTGCATAGGTATGGAACAAGCAGTTATCAACAGTAAGCACTTCCGCAAAAATGTTGTTCGCATCTTTACGAGTCCAGATTACCGACTTGCCTGCGTCAGTCGTACCTTGAGCATTCTCGAACCAGCAGCCTTCAAATTTCGGGAACAGGATACCCGACAAAAGAACAACCGCCGCAGTCGGAGTCACTTGCTCGAAAATACAATCGCGGAACACCAACTCATAGCCGGTCTGGAATTCGACGTTAGATTGCGGAGTGCCGCCGCCAACAAACCAGCATTGCTCAATGACATTGATATTGGTCGTTGCGACGCTAGGAGATACAACGCCAATAGACTCAATAAACTTCATCGTTGTCGCATTCTTAAAGAACACGCCAAACGTACAGCGATAGATATGCGAAGCAATCAAATCGCCAA
>Ga0208644_1002950_pt1 | contig 13341 bp, 10 predicted proteins | sample VirMetDEL_Nov_18_FD_184517 | JGI IMG/M metagenome (GOLD analysis project Ga0208644, IMG submission 184517) | Aqueous microbial communities from the Delaware River and Bay under freshwater to marine salinity gradient to study organic matter... | ecosystem: Environmental > Aquatic > Marine >... | reverse complement strand
CGTCAACGGAGCGGATCCCTTGCTCTTCTACGTCGAACACATCGTCGGTACTAATACCGAAGACTGCTTCATCACCGTTGAACTTGCCTTTGGCCAGGCGATAGTCACCCAGCTCATCCTTCGCAGTTTCACGCAGGCTAGCTGCATCTAGGACCGTTGCTTCTGCGTCACCATCCTTCTTTGCCACTTGAGCCCAGAAGTTCTTGGAGTCCTCCCCACGGGGGACGTAGCCAGTGACGCTCTTAGTACCTTTGACAGCCTTGAGCATCTTGGCAGCACCTACCAGGAAGTCAGTGAAGATGCCAAGACCAACGCCTTCATTGACGTTCTTGGCTCGTTTCACGTCTGGTGAGTCACTGTCCAAGGTTGCCCAGTCATCAGAGATCCAACTGAAGTGTTTGGGGAACATCTTCTTCAAGGAACCCTGAAGGTTGTCGTCCTTCTCATTCAAAGAGTTGGTTGCATCAACAAACGCACCTGCGCCCGCTGCTAATCCAGCTTCGCCTACAAACTTTGCAAGTTCACCTTGGCCTAGCTTCCAAGCAAGCTTGGCGTTAGCACCTTTGGCTACAAGCCCAAGTCCCCTGGTAAGGAACACAGTGGGAAGAATGATGGAAGACAGCTCACGAGCTGACTGCATAAGGTCGCTCTTGAACTTGGGAATCTTTGGGATGTCTACTCCAGGAATCTTATTAACAAGATCCACACCAAAGTCAACCACACCTGTAGGAGCAGAAAATGCGCCTTCTGCAATGTTTCTGGCGTAATCACCTGCATCCCAAGGTTCTGTTTCTTCTTTCTTTTGTTCTGGAGTCTTTTGTTCTTGAGGTTGTGCGGGTTGACCAACCGCAGCGGGTGTACCCGGAGTCAACCCTTGTTCTGCAGCCTTGTCGGCTGCTTCCATAGTCTTAATCGTTTGCTCTGACTGAACCATCTCAGCCTCCAGAGTTTGCTTAACCCTTTCGTCTAATGGTTTGTCTTGCGTTTCAAACTCCTCGTAAGGATCGTACATTTCATGCCTTAACTAATACCCAAGATCGAGCGTACCCGTCTGGAGAGTTCTTGTTCTTGTCCTACGGGGACTTGGTGAGCGGGGATGTCAATTGCTTGTTCAGAGCCGTGATACCCGCCGTCGTTTCTGTCAACTGAACCAACCTCAATCCCTGCAGCACGTAGCTTTTGGATTGCAGCATCACGTTCTGCTTTTGTAGCAAACGCAATGTGGTCATGATAGTTGTTGCCGCCGTGATCACCTCGATAGGAGCTATGACTCCTGTCACCACTTAGATGTTCAATAACACGGAACTTGCCGCGCATAAGTGCTGGATCTCTCCAGGCTTGGCCGTAGCCATACTTAGCAGCGGCTTGCATTACTTTCCCGTAGTAAGCTCCGCTTTCTGCATCGCCGGGAATTGGTCCCCGGTACTTAGTAACATTGCCAGGTCCAGCGTTGTAGGCGATAAGAGCCAGGCGCATGTCCCCACCAAATTGACGTTGAAGTTGAGAAAGATACTTTGCAGCATAATTGATACTTGCTATCGGATCACTGGTGTCCACACCAGGGTGGTACTCAGGCATAATCTGAGCAATCCCTTGTGCACCTGCTTTGCTTGTCTGATTGTTACGGAAGTTGCTTTCCGTCTGAATCAAGCCAGCAAGAATACCAGGATCGATGTTATTAGCTTTCGCTGCCTTAAGAATCGTTTGACCATACCCACCAGGCACGATGTCTGGGTTGTAAGCACCTGCAGAGCTAAGCGCACGTACTGACCTATTGGGTGAGGGGAAACGATTGATCAAACCTTGAAGACCAGGAGAAATGGTTCCCTTGACTGCTTCAATTGCTTTCGGCGTCGCAAGCTCTGTTAAGCCAGCTGCTTTGCGCTGACGGTTAATAATTTCAAGAGGACTGATGTTTAGGGTGTTAGCCCAGTACTGAGCAGTTGCAGGGATCTGCCAGCCAGGCTGACCGTACCCACGTCCAATAGCCTCCAGCTCATCTTTGTTGTAGATCAAGCCAGGTTTATCGAGACTTGCACGACCACCGCCCTTCAGTGATGCTCTGATCCTGTTCAGCTTTGCGTTGATCGCTTTACTTGTTACACCAGCATTTTGAGGCAGGAAGTTCGAGAACTGACCAAGATTGTTCATGTAGTACTTACTACCTGGAGACACCTTTCCAGCATCAAACTCAGCTTTGACTTCTGTGATGGCTTGCATGACAGCCTGCTCCATCGGCATGTTGCCTGCATAAGCAGCAACCTTTCGCCTGAAGTTGGCTTGCATGTCAGCAATCACCAGCGTCCCAAGACCCATTGATCCATCTACGGATGTCTTAACCCGTGGATCTTCTTTTACAAGACCTTCGATGGTCTTCATTTCAGTCTTAAAGGATGCTCCACCAAACGTCGATTCTTGAGCCTCCGCGAGCTTCATGTACTTCTGCTGAAGTTCAAGTGGTGCATGACGCACTTGTTCAGTTGTCAACAGACCTTGCTCTGCAAGCGAGTTGAACTGCCTATCAAGGCGGTTCTTTGCTTCGGCATCAACACTGTAGGTAGACCCAAACGTATTAAGCTTCTCGCTTTGTTTGCCGTACCTACGGAACATCTCACGTTGCAGCTGTTCAACGTCTGCTGAACTCCCACCGTTTTCTAGCAGGTAGTTCAGTGCATCGTCTTCTGCTGCCTTAAATGCAATGTTGTTATCAGCCTCAGCATTGGCCGAATCCTTACGGCTTCTAGCAGCCCGTTCTGTCTCAAACTTGCCAAACTGTGTTTTCCACCGTTCACCAACTGTCCGTCCAGACTCACCATCAGGAGTGTTTTTAATTTGCTCATACAGCTCTGGTGGAAGTTGACCAGCAGTGTCCAGCTCCTCCAGGTAGTCCCAAGCAGCTTTCCATGCACCTGCCAGGTTGCGATGGTTACCCTTCTCATCCACGGTGGATGACATAGACCGAACAAAGTTCAGAATGTTTCCATCGCTGAGTAGCTGTGCTCTTGCCTCTTCGCCAGCCTTGAAAGATTCGTTGATTGCGTAGGTGTTGCGTGAATCCTTGATGAGCAGCTGACGAGCCTTATTCATCGGCTCAAAAGCGTGGTCCTGCAGCAGCACTCGGTTCACGTCTAGCAAACCAAACTGCTCATAGAACACGTTGTCCAATGCACGGATGGCCATTGCACGTTTAATAGGGTCACCACCTGACATAGCTGGGGTGAACCTATTACCGTCCTTATCAAACAGCTCCAAGCTATCGTTAGTAGCTAGCTGTTGTTCCATCCAACCGCCGTATGCCAAACCGGCCTGCCTAGCCATTTCTTGTTTGGCGTAGACCTTGGCGATACCGCTCAGACCTTTGTAGACGTTGGCAATCTCAAATGGTTCGCCAGCCGCCAGGGCTTGGTTAGCAATTGCATCACCACCAGCCTTTGCCGTCTTCATCTTGTTCAGACGGTCGTGGTAGTCCAAGTATTCCTGTGCGGATACACCAGACTCACGAACTCTTGCAATACCAGCTGCTTGCTGAGACTTCCAGTACTGCTGAACACCAAGCTTCGCTACGTTGCTCAGAGACTTTGAGAAAGCAGACAGTTCAGCAGCTTTCTGTGTGTCGTTATTCTTTGCCCACTCAAGCGCAGCGTTCTCGGCTTTCGTGAGAACTTTGTCTTCACGCTCCATGTTCTGGAGTGCTACCTGACGGTTCTCTTTCATTGCACCGGAAGCATCTGCAACTTGGAGTGGGTTATAGGCAATCTTTTGTGCGGGGTCTTTGTAACCCTCCCTCAGTTGTAGTTCCTTTGATAGTGCCATTTTATGCGCCTAGGTTTGCTGCCATTTGTACGCCACCAGCCACAGCACTTGAGAATGCTTGCAGGCCTGTCAGCATGCTGTTCATCTTCTGAGGAGCCAGCGGCATTTCCTGTCCGTAATACTTCTGGAGTTCTGGAAGTATTCCGAGATCACCCCATGCAGTAAATACGCTCTGCTTCGCTTGACGGCCAAGTGCTTGGCGGTTGCGTCCGGTTTGAGCGACAACACCCGCGAGACGTTCTGCTTCCTGTGCTTGGTTTCTCCCGAAGGTGCCAACCGTTCCTAGTAGATCCGCACGTTGACGTGATCTGTTCCCGTCCCCAGTTGCAGCCGCGTTAAAGCCTGATGCCTGCGCTAGTGCTTGAAGTTGAGCTTGACGAGAGTAAGCTGATTGTGCAAATTGACCTTGCATCTCACGTTGCAGGTCTTCACCCGCGCGGTTGTACTCTTCGCCAATAAATCCTAAATTCTGTTTGAAGCGATCAGTCTGGTATGCGTAGATGTCACCAGTTCTTTTATTCGCTTCCTTTATCTGAAGAGCCATGCGTTGGTTCTGGCGTTGAACCATTGCCGTCTCTTGGTTCCACTGCTTGAACCTATTAAGTTCTTGTTCGTTCTGACCCCACATGTTGAGGCCAAAGTCAAGGAGACCTAAGCCACCACCTGCAGCAGCAGCCCATGCACCACCTCCGCCGCCTCCCTTTTTTGGATCAGCCATAATTTAATCGTGCAAATTCCACGTAATAGATGTTTCTTGTTTCTCCAACCGTTATCCCAAGTGCCTTGTATCCAAGTAGCTTTAAGAACTTATGAAGCGTCGTGTTCTGAATGTCCACAACGCTCCACAGGAACGGTCCGAGTTGATTGATGTACTCTCTAAAAAACCTTACAAATCCAACCTTATGTCTCCGTATCTCGTTCGTCATACTCATCCAACCACAGCCATCCGTGGCAACTCCAAAGATCGCACACGGAATACCGTCAGGACTAAGGATGACCCTTGTATCGGATGTACGCATATCTTGCGCCATACTCAAGACTGGATTGACACCAGCCCGTTTGAACTCAGCTAAACTCTCAGGAATTAAAGATACTGCTATCTCAGAAACATCTTGAAGGGTTGCCGGTCGTACCGTGAACCCTGGGGTGGAATCATTCATCAGGATAAGCGTCTGTAGAATCGAGTGTTGTATTTGCCTTCCCAGGTCAAGCTGAGGATGTTTACTGGGAATGGAGTGTTGCCTACAATCTTGATAGAAGTAGAGTTATTGCGCTGGTAGATCGGTACGGTGTGTACAGCAGATGCTTGCATATTTACGTTGTTTAGAACGTACACATTCGGCTGTGTAACGGTCACCGTGTTCTGCCAGGTGGGAATGCCAGTCAGATCAATCTCGTATGTCACTGGACCACTTAGTCCGGTAGACACGTTGATCCGATGCAGAATCAGGCTTGCATCTAAGTCAGTTGAAATAGATCCGGTGTCTTTGTTCGTTATGTAGAACTTTGGTAGTTCAATCTCCATATTGTAGATGTAGCCAATCACAAGGTCTCGTCCCCTGTAATCACCATCAATATCTACAAATGTCTCACCACCAGCCTCCTGAACAGTTGGGTACAGAACAGCACCCACGGATTGTTCATTAACGCCACCAGCGTCCCCTATAAGCCCGCCCAAGGCCATCACGGCAAATGTGCTGCCAGCGATAGCGCCATACGGTAAGAAGACCCTTGTGGTGTCTCCTGCGTCGTTGTACGTGCGGTACGGGTTGACCGTCCACAGGTCCAGGCACACGTCAGTTCGCTCTCCAGTTGGAAGGGTTAAGAATCCCTCGTCACTGGACTGCCTGAGGTTCAGCGCTTGAACGCTTACCTCAGTTCCGTTTGCAACTACTACGTAGTACGTGCTCTGGTCGAAGAACTGATCCAGCAGATTGCCGGTCAACTGCCAGCGATACCACGTGGCTGCTTGCCTCTTATCTCCCTGTTGGTAGTAGCGGTACTGGTACACGATGTTGTTACCAGTCGTACCCATTGACAGGATCGACAGCGCAGGCGACGAGATAAAGCTGTTAATGGTGCTAGGAATCAGCTCCGGTACGTTGTTGGTCGGCTCATCAGTCAGAGGCGGTGCATCACTACGGATGTCAACAACCTCAAACAGTTTGGTGTACAAAGCAGTCTTCGAGATGAAGGCAGTCGTCACACCTGCCGATACAGCCTCAACATCAGGATCACACTCATACGATGACAACGTGTTGATCTTTGCTGTCTTCGGGCTGAGGATGTCGGAGTCAGTAGATAGCAGGAACTGCTCGGTGTCACCAAACAGAACCAAGCCCACGCTTGTCGGTCTGACGTAGTTAAGGGTGACTGGTTTTGCTGTAGAGGCAGAGATGTCGATCGGGTCGTCGTCAGTTGCAGTCAACGCTGTGCTGTTCCAGAAGTTGAACAGGTCACCAGCCTTACCCAGCACGACACTCTCGTTGCTCAGGAATCCAAGGCGGTTCCTGTACAAGAACATGTGTCGTATATTCGTGCCAACAAAGCTTGGGACGGGGTTGGTGTTGTCGTCACCGATCACCCTGTTATCCCAGTTGATTGGTCCGAACTCAAAGGTTCCATCCGCCTGCCTCACTAGCTGATGAGGAAGCGTGTTGACATCAAACTCAAACGTGATTCCAGGACCAACTGTCTCGACCCAGGTGCCTACTCCGTACGTTGCTCCAGATGAACTCTGGAATTCAACCCACATATCATCAATGTCAATCTCGGACGTATTGACAATGCGAACTCGGTAGCCATTACGTGCCTGGCTAGGGAGGGAGGACACCGTTGCGATGTCGTGTTGGAAGGCGTACAAACCACCCTCTTGAGTAGCACCACGGGTTTCGATGGTGAACGCAGTCCCCCTACTTATGTACAGGCCAGGACCAACAACCTCAGCAGTGAACCCGTTGTTGCCATTGATTGCAGTCCGTAGACCCTGAGCAATGGTGTCGGCGTTGGGGTTCGTTCCTGAGTTGAATGTGTAGCTCGTTCCTTCCAGCACTACGGTGTAGTCAGTGCTGACAGCAACGACACTGATCACTACTTGCGCCTCGTTCGGCAACGCAGCTGTGGTGTTAGTCGTCATGGCAACTTCCCTTGCCTTGTTCAAGACAAAGGTGAAGTCATTCAAAGTCAGCACTTCAATGTCTTCTGGCCGCGCACCAGCTAGGTAGGAGTTGGCAGGCAGGGTTGTGATGGCACAGTCAGCAACCTCAGCGTTGTAGGCGTTGAGTGCGTTGGTCTCTGCTGTGACAGCTGTGTCGTAGTTGGTCTGCGCCGTACCCATCGCGGTCACAGCGTCGCTGAGATCCGTAGCGTCGTGGGTGGCAGCAACAGTTCTGATGGCTTGGTAGACCCTCCAGCCAGCCGAAGCAATGATCGGCTGCTCGTTGGTCATCTCAGTTCCAAGCCTGTAACCGCTGGGAAGCGTTGCAGCAGAACTGATCACAGTTCCATTGACTTTGACCACGTAGACGTTGGTCTTAGAACGCAGGATGCCTGAACGAACACTCTGTTCGACCTTCGCACCCGAGTAGTCATAGGTGACTTCGAACAGGCCTTCCTCTGTAGGGTTTTGACCAGCCAACGCTTCTGCATGATCTGCTTGTGCGTTGTTGAGTTCTTGTAGCCTTGTGGCTACAGTGTTCCGTGCAGTCCTGTAGGTGTTGAGTGCTGTCAGAGAATCTGCAACACTGCAACTTCCAGGAGCAACTGTCCCCATGTCAACAACACGTGGGCTGCCATCAATAAGACTCCAGATGCGAAACACATTGTCGTCGTACTGACCAATGTATTTCTCTTGGTTATCTCTAAGGATAGAAAACCAACGACCTTCTGGCGTGGCATTTACCAACGTGTCTATGTATTCACCGCCCGGACGCTTTAACATTCCTAGTGCGTAGTCGGGAAAGGCATTCAATGCATCCCTGACTTGACCAGGAAACTTCTTGCTATCGGGCTGTTGAGAGATACCAGACAGAAGGTGAGGTATCCTTTGGATAACTGTACTCATCGCATAAGAGCTTGATAAGGTTGATAGCTTGGGTAGTAGTTCTGCCCATCTTTAAATCCGAACATTGAGTAATCGCCTTGATTACACTCGTACTCCATAGCAGCTGCTCTGGTTTGGACTTCCTGTTCGGCAAGTAGTTTGTTGATCTCTTGGTCACCGATCATCTTGGTTGCACTCATGCGAGCTGCACGTGCAACGATGTACATCTGAACCGGTGGTGGTACATCAGTGAAATCAAAGTACCAAGTCACATCCACTTGCACCGGTTCGGTGAACGTGTACGTGTGGTTTAGTCGGTCATACAGCTTCCCATCACGACGCACAAGGTCAACATCATTCTTGTGATGCTCAACGTTGGCGTCCATTTGCAGGACGTTGTACGGGTATTGAATTGTGTTTGTATCTGAATCAGGCGTCATTTCATAGTGACGCTCAGTGTTAAAGATCCAACCTTCAGACTGAACCTGACGATTGACTTCGCGTAGCGTATTCAGAACAATAGCCACTTCTGGATTTTGTAGATCTAGTGTGGTGACAGGAGCCTGTCCCACTGAACCAAGTATTTGATTAACAGCATCCAGTTCGGTGGACACGGCATATGTAGGAAAAGGCATCTGTCAAATGAATAAAAAAAAGGGGAGCCGAAGCTCCCCCGTATGAACAGAAAAAATGAATTACCAGCCAGTGGTGTTAGCGGTAGCGTCGTTGACAGCAGCGCCAGCGATCAGCTCAACACAAGCAGCAGGGTTCAGGTAGTCGGCACCCATGGCCAGACGACCCAGCATCACGTCGCCTTGGTAGATCACCGAGACATCGCCGCTGGTCACTTGGACCTGAGGACCGATTGCTTCGACCACGCCAGCACCTTCGCGCTGGAAGATGAGGCCGCAGCTATTTGCGAACTTCTCATCAACACCGTAGTCATTCTTGATGCCGGCAGTACCGACAGCAGCTTGACCAGCATCCTCCATGTCAGCGCTGACAAAGGAGCCAGTGTTGGTAGGAGAGGTGACGCCAGTGGTGCCGCCGTAGGCAGTACCGTAACGGCCGAAGAACGGAATGTTCATCGACTTGTAGATCTTGATACCGGCGATCTCAACAACGCCGTTACCCTTCTGACGAGAAGTGCCTTGCTCGTCACGGTTCACCAGACCGTTCTCACCCACTTGCTGGATCAGAGCGTAGTACTGGCGGGGGTTCAGAACACCCACGCGACCTTCCTGGGACACACCCTTTTCATCCATCGCAGCAGCGGCGTCGAAGAAGGCGTTGACAAGGTTGGTTGCGTTGTAAGCGTCAGACTGGTTAGCAGTAGAGCCAACACGGATCTGAGTACCACCAGGCTCAACAAAGTTGGTCTTGGTGATGGGGGATGCAGAACGTGCACCACGGGTCAGAGCGCGGAAGATATAACGGTCATACTTCTCAGCGAGAGCATAACCAATCTTGCGGCTGATCTCACTACGCAGGTCGTAATGAGAGAGGACTTCGTCCAGGTTGTACACAAAAGCCGAAGAAACGAGAAGGTCATCACAGGTGATGGTCTTCTCAGCCACCGGAGGTGCACCATCGGTGTTACCGAGGATAGGGGTTCCAGGAGTATGGAAGTCCGAACCGGTGCGGCCCGTGTAGATGAACTGAAGAGCTTTGCCGTTCTTCAGCGTACGCTTCATAACAAGGTCACGAGCGATCGTGTTGTTCTGGAAGCCTTTGAACATTTCCCCGGAGAATAGAGTAAGGAAAAGTTCCCGGGGATCTTGAGCGGGGGATGCAGCAGGATTAAAGTTAGCTGCACCGCCACGAGTGAGATTAGCGTTAGCCATTGAAAGAGAGAAAGAAAAGGTTTACTTGCTCTCCAAACGTTTGGAAAAATTTTTTGTAGCCATATTTTTGTTGTCGTCTTTCCGACTGTCAACGGCTAAGGGTGTCGGCGTACCGGCCTTAGCCAATAGGAAGGGGATCCGACTCTGAGGTGTCCCCAACCTTATTTAGTTAACCGATTGCAGGTGCAGTCAGAGCAACAGGAGTTACGTCTGCAGCAGCCAAGTCCAACGGGAAGTTGTGAGCATTCCGTTCGTGCATGACTTCAAAGCCAAGGTTTGCACGATTCAGAATGTCAGCCCAGGTGTTGATCACATTGCCTTGGTTGTCCAGCAAAGACTGGTTGAAGTTGAAGCCATTCAGGTTGAACGCCATAGTTGAGACACCAAGAGCGGCAAACCAAATACCAACAACAGGCCAAGCGGCCAGGAAAAAGTGAAGGGACCGACTGTTGTTAAAGCTAGCGTACTGAAAAATAAGGCGACCAAAATAGCCGTGCGCTGCAACGATGTTGTAGGTCTCTTCCTCTTGACCAAACTTGTAACCATAGTTCTGAGAAATTTCCTCAGTAGTTTCACGAATAAGCGAGGACGTAACAAGGGAGCCATGCATTGCACTGAATAGTGACCCACCAAACACTCCAGCAACACCCAACATATGGAACGGGTGCATGAGAATGTTATGCTCGGCTTGAAAAACCAACATGTAGTTGAAGGTTCCCGATATACCCAAAGGCATAGCGTCAGAGAATGATCCTTGTCCGAAGGGGTAGACAAGAAATACAGCAGTTGCGGCTGCAACGGGTGCGGAGTATGCAACAAAGATCCAAGGGCGCATCCCTAATCGATAGCTAAGTTCCCACTCTCGTCCCATGTAAGCATAGATGCCAATGAGGAAGTGGAAGACGACGAGCTGGAAAGGGCCGCCGTTGTAGAGCCATTCATCAAGTGAATTAGCTTCCCAAATTGGGTAGAAGTGTAGTCCGATGGCATTGCTGCTCGGAACGACGGCTCCCGATATGATGTTGTTTCCATACAACAGGGAGCCTGCGACTGGTTCGCGTATTCCATCAATGTCAACAGGTGGTGCTGCAACAAAAGCAACGATGAAGCAGATGGTGGCGGCAAGGAGACACGGAATCATCAGTGTTCCAAACCAGCCGACATAAAGACGGTTGTTAGTGCTGGTTACCCAGTCACAGAAAGTATCCCAAGCATTAGCCTTGGGTGCTGCAATTGTGGCAGTCATGAATGAAGTTAGTTTAGTCGAGTTACTTTGACTCGTCCAACTCCAGAGTTAGTGAGACCGATAGCATCAGCCGCACCTTTACTGAGATCTAAGCCTCTACCGTGAATGTAGGGACCGCGATCATTGACCCGAACAACGGCACACCTCTTGTAGCAAACATTTAGTTTGGTACCAAAGGGGAGTGTCTTGTGCGCTGCAGTAAGGCCGTTTTGATTGTACCGTTCACCATTGGCGGTGAGGTTTCCATGGAAGCCAGGACCGTACCAACTGGTGATCACCGACAGAGTAGTTAGAAGAGGAATCATTGTTTATTAGCAAAGGACTTTTCTATCTCCGTCTACTCAAAAAAAATAAGGCTCCCACCTGCTCGCTAAGTGGAAGCCTCTTGTGTTTAGAAAATGCCAGGAATGATTTGGCCGGTCAGTGCGTAAGCACCCACAGCAGCCATAAAGCCAAGCATAGCCAGGCGGCCATTGAGAAGTTCAGCACGTTCGTTATGGGGTACGCCGTAAGGATGGTCAGACATAATTAGAGGTGGTTCGATTGGCCAGATGTTTGTGTCGTTCATTAGAAACTAATATCAGAGCGGGACAGGCGACGCATCACGTCATCACGGTATGCTTCGTCGTTGTCATAGCGAGGGTCGCTCATTGCTTGTACCAACTCTTGCTGGCTACGGAAGCCAGTAGAGCTTTGGGCAGGCTTACCGGTGAGCATCTCACCCTCATACCCATTTGCATCTTGGTATCGGTACTGCAGTGCTTGCAGTGCAAGCTTGATAGCAGCAGCATTACCTGAGTCCACAAGGGAATCAAACGCTTCTACTTCTTCTGGACTGAAGTTGTCTGCAGCCCAGCTAGTTAGATCGTTGTATGCCTGTGCACCGCCTACGGAGTTCTGGATTTGGTTGACCTCTTGGTCACTCATCTCCCTCCCTTCAGGTGCGCTGTCAGCACCGTATGTATCTTGGTACCGTTGGTATGCTTCAAACAATTCCCGTGAACTGAGGTTGTCAAAGGCTGCCAGCGTCTCCTCGCTTAGTTCACCGTTGTTGGCAAACTCTTCGTTGATTGCTGAAAGAAACTCAACTCCGTAGTCCGATTCCTGAGAAGAGTCAACCTCTTCCTCTACGTATTCCTCAGCCTCATTGTTAGAGCCAAGTTTCTTCTCCAGCTCCAGGTACGCTTTCTCAAGCTCTGATGCATCACGATATTTGCCGGCAAGCATGTTGTTCTGCTCGGCTTGCATCTGTTCGCCAATTGCTAGCGATTCTGCTTCATCTGCTGCAATAGATGACAACACTTCCGTGTCAGCAGCGTTGTCATAGGTGAATACTTCTGCCATAAATACTATTGATTAGGTGGTGCGGGTTCTTGTGAGGCCATGTAGTCGCCAACCACTTGTTCCGCGTTGGGGTTCTTTGAAGGATCAGCAATAGGAGCTTTGAGCATCTGAGGCAGCTGTTGCATTTGCATCATCTGCTGCTGCTGTGCCATTGCACCTTGCTTTTCTTGTGTCCGCTGATCAACTGACTTCACAAGGTTCAGTACGTCGATACCTTGTGCAGCTGCAAGACGTTTGATTGCTTCGTCTGCGTTGATGTATTGCAGCATCTGCTCAGGACCAAGTGCCTGCACAATGGTTCCAAGGAATGAAGTCAACGACTCACGGTCCTGACCTCTACCCAAGGCGTTGATACCAGCAACGATGGTTGGGTTAACCAAGTTCCTAGGAATCTTGGGAAGCTCACCACTCCGCTGCAGAACCATCAGCTTTCGGTTGAGGTAAGGGATTAGGAACTCAACAGTCAACAGGGAGAACAAGCCACCCAGCTGCTGCTCCAGTTCCATTTGTGTTAGGCGCACCTCTTCTGCAGTAGTCCTTTCCGACTGGCGAACAGTCAGTACAAGGAATGCCTCAGAGATTCGCCGTTCAAGTGTTGCTGCGAGATTAGCTGCAGTAGAGAAGTCAGCAGTCTTACCCACTTGGATAACACCGATGTCTTCGGGTCTGCCTTGAACGATTGCACCGTTGCCTGCCTGGGCGATGGTGGCGGGTTTGGTAGTGCTTGAGGGTGATACCACGAACACCACCTTTGCGGCTGCTGCAGAGCCTTCTACAAGGGACTGAGAGAGTGCATTAAGTGACTTCAGGTCACCCATGAATTCCTCTACCCGTCCACGTCCGTAGTTCTCTCCGTCCACAGAGTTGAACCTCAGGACAAGCCAAGGCGAAGCATCCTTAGGAGCCTTACCTTCACTGCCTGGGAGAACTTCCCCGTAGACTTCCTGATACCAGATCCAGCGATTGTTGTCTAGCTTGACGTGAGTATAAACCTCACAATCATTTTCTGACGTGTAGGTATCCATCACGTCACGTGGCTTTTCTTGCAGCTC
>Ga0208644_1002947_pt1 | contig 13346 bp, 18 predicted proteins | sample VirMetDEL_Nov_18_FD_184517 | JGI IMG/M metagenome (GOLD analysis project Ga0208644, IMG submission 184517) | Aqueous microbial communities from the Delaware River and Bay under freshwater to marine salinity gradient to study organic matter... | ecosystem: Environmental > Aquatic > Marine >... | reverse complement strand
CTTATTCTTCCGGTTACGTTTTTAGTATCTTGAAAGCCAACGCTTTCTGCTCTTATCCATCTATACCTGAATCCATCAGGTGCAGGGGGTGCATCTAGAGAAGATGGTGGAACCCACACTTTAGGTCGTTCAGACTTTGACCGTGTTTGGTTCGCACGAGAAGTATTTTTATTTTCGTTTTCCATTTTACGCTCCTTCCGTGGTTTTTAATTGTTTTGCGTACTCTTCGAGTGGCACACCTAATTTTTTAGCTATTGCTACCTGTGAAGATGTGAGTCTCACAGTTTTGCGACCTGGCTTTACGCTTCTTGAAGCAGAAGCAACTGTCTGAACAGGAGCGGCCGTTTGCTTATTATTAGTATTACCAAATTTATGTGGAAAGTCAACTCTAATACGTTTGTCAACTTCTGCATAATACTCATTTGAGTTTGGATCATAACCTTCTTTTTCCGTTAAATCCTTGTGTATTTCAAAAGCAGTATAAGTCATTGCTTTATCAGTACCAAACCATGAGTTTTCACTAGCCCATGCTTCAGCTCTAGGATCTGGATTATTAGGTTCTTCCATTTGTTGAGTTCGAGGTTGTGGTTGAGTTAGAACAGGTTTCTCAGCCTGTTGCTCTTCTCTTCCTGCTTTAGTTTGTTCTAATTTTGCATTCTCAAAAGCAAGAGTTGCAATTCTTTTATTAGCTTCAACTTGAGCTGCCGCATCTCCAGATTCAATCGCTGCTGCTAATTCTTTTTGTGCAGCTTCTAAACCTGTTGAAATACTAGTCTCAAACTTTTTAACATATTCAGAATCCGTTTTTTCAAAACGTTTTTCCAATATCTGTCTTTTTTCTTCTACAGCTTTCGCATAATCTAAAGCAGCTTGTTCTCTTCTTTCTGCTTCTCTCATCTTACGAGTAAGTTTTGCAATACGTGATTGCACCCCTTTACTGTAGTCTTCTAATGTTTCGTCTGATTTTTTTTCTTCTAACTTTGTTTCTCTTTCATTTTCAAATGATTTATCTGTTCCTTGTTCTTGTTCCGTGTTTTCTTCTGGCTGTTCAATTACAGCTTCTTCTTTTACTTCTTCAATATCTACAGTAGCATCAGGTCCTGATGTATCTATAGGTACTAACTTGTTTTCTTCTGTGTCTGGCATAGTTACTCCTTCCTATGATTAAAACTCATGCAAGATGTCCTCTGGACTATCAATTGTTGCTAACACTTCATCGTCGTTTAGCAGACGCATTTCCCCACCATCTATTTTGATTCGGCTACCTGCATAACGTGCAAACATAACCCAATCTTTCTCCTTGCACCACGGACCTTCGGGATATCGTTCTTTATCCTTATAACATTGTGGGCCCATAGCTAAAACCAAACCAACTTGAGATGCAACTTGTTGCCTTTCCAAAGTTGTTTCAGCTAATACTAATCCACCTTTAGTTTTCTCTTTCATTTTAAAAGGTAAAACTATCATCCTCCACCCAGTAGGTTTTGGTAATTTAGGTTCTTTCTCTTCTTTTTTCTCTGATTTTTTTACACCAACTAAATCATTGTTTGGTGTTAATATCGATGACTGTTCCTTCATTGTGCTCCTTATCGTTTAGCAGGTTAGAGATTTCCTGTTTAGTTGCCTCGTAGGCGTTTATTTGTCCTATTATATACTTGTAATTTTCCATATTGTCAACACCACCGGACGTTACTGATATTGATAATGATTCTATTCTTGAATCTAGGAATCTTAAAGTTTTATTTATTACTGTTTCTAGTTGCACGTATAACTCCTTTTAACGTTTTAGCTTGAGCAGCATGACTTTTAGAGGCTTTTTTTAAACCTTTAATTACTTTTTTTATTTTTGCTTTTGCTTTTTTCATATTAACATTTCCATCTTCTTCTTGCCTGACGGATACGTGAATTAGGATCGTTACGTGTTTTTGCTGATGACCTTTTTAATTGTCCTAGTGATCTAGCGCAGTATGACTTCCTACGATTAGCAGCTTTTGATCCTGGCTTCACTTTTCCAGTCACGGCTGTTTTTAATTTACTTCCAGGGTTTGCTGCCCTGTAAGCTCTTACACCTTTTGCTGTCATTCCAGCTCCAGATTTTGTTTTTCTATAATTAGCCCCTTTGCCTGTAGTAGTTTTTCTAATAGGGTTTTCTTTTTTTCTCATTAGATTTTTTGCATTTCAGGGTTAGTAGATAAAATATTTTTCTCTGCTCTAGGTCTAGCTAAAGAGTCTTTACTTCTTTTTCTAAGTTGAGCAATAGCAGATTCTTTTAATGCTTTTTCTTTTTTTAATTTTTGTAAATCTTTTTCTAAGTTCATTATGCGAATGTTTTTACGTTAGTTGGTTTACCACCAGGATTACCGGCTGCTCGTTTTCGTTTGACAGCACTCGCCTTTTGCCCTTTTGACATCCGTGTGGCTTTTGCAAGTGGGACGCATTTTGGATATTTCCTCTTTGAGCCTTTGCTTCTCCCGCAAGGCTGATACTTCCCGTCTTTCTTCGGTGCTCCAATGTCCACCCATTTCTGTGCTACCCATTCTCTTAATCCACCTTTTGAAAAGTGTGTACGCATTACGAATTCTTTCCGTAAGCTCTTCCTTTGCCTTTTGTGGCCATCTTACAACCTTTAACAGAACCTGCATTTTTGTATCCGGCTCTACCACCTTTACTCATCATTCTCATAAGTCTTCTTTCAGAACGTTCTAATTGTGAATCATCTGCTGCTGCATTAATTACATTTTCTAAACCTTTATTAGAAATTTTATCTGAATTTTTAGTTCTACTTAAAGCATCATCTAATTGAATAATTGCTAATTCTTTTTTTATTCCTTCTTTTTTGCCAAGAATAGGTTTTAAAGTTTTAGCAAATTTTTGATCTTCTTTTTCTTCTTTTACCGTATTACCTTTTGTAGTGATAGGTTTTTTATTTTTTTCTTTAGCTTTTCTTTTTTCAGTTGCCACTGATGGGAAATCAAATGCCATTATACTTGTCCTCCTTTTAGGTATCTCATTCTAGTCATATCCATTATTCCACCACCCATAGCTTTTTTTCTTTTCTTCTTGCCACCTGGTGTAACTTTACCTGAACATACGGCTGAACCGTACATGTTAGCATATGCTGAAGGATATACCTTGAATTTTCTTTTAGCGGCTGCTTTGCCTTTTGCACAAAGTTTTGCCATTACGAATTCTTTCCGTAAGCTTTGCCTTTACCTTTAGTGGCTAACTTACATTTGGAACCATTTTTGTAACCCATTCGTCCACCGTCTTTAGCTCCTTGAACATCTAACATATCTTTTTCATCTTGAATTTTTATTTTTTCTGCTTCCATAGCAGCTTCTTTTCTGTTTTTTCTATTTTGCATTCTCTCTACTAAATTTTTTAGTCCTGATAAATTTATTTTTCTTGCCATTAGACTTTTTTCGCTAGTTTCTTGTTAATTTTTTGTTGAACTTTTTCTGGTAGTTTTGAAAAACCTTTAAATTTACTTGGAACATTTCCAGGCTTTTTAGGTGCAAACGTTTCTTTTATTTTTTGAACGTTTGTTTTTCTCTTAGCCATGTCAGCTCCACCACCAAGTTTTCTACCAATTCTTCCACCATCTTTTTTACCTTCATAAATTTTAGATATGCTATCTAAATTCTTTTTAGAATTTTTTCTAAATTTTTTTAAAAGTTTAGGATCATCTTTTGCAAATCCTACAGCGTATTTATCTGTTATGTCTGTAATTTTTTTCTTAGCGTCTTGAGTTTTTTTTAATTTACCAACATCGGGTTTAATAAATTTAATAGCTTCTTTACCAGTTGTTTTACCTTGACCAGACAATTTTTGTGCTGCAAACATAGCCAATTTTTTTAACATTATTTTTTTCCTCCGTGATTTTTAAAAATCTGTGTACCCTTTATACCATAAATCGACGCAACGACAAGGATCCAGAGATTTGTGAACCATGACGGGAGCGTAGAGAACATATCGAAGAACAATTTTACTTTGTCCATCGCTGTCGGGTCCTCACTTACGACTGCCCAGGCCAAAATTACGATGGGCGCCGACAAAATTATCAAAACCGCCTCGTCCTTCCAGTCCGATTGTCTGGCTTCTAAAAGTTTTCCTTGGTAAGCTTCTTTTCCTTCGGCCATACGAGATGCATGCATTAACTGTGCGTCTGACATTGCCATTTTAGTCTTCTGCTTGTTAGCGTAAATTTTACTTCCAGCAGAAACGGCTAATTTAATTGCCTGAAACCACATGTTAGTACCAAGTAGCTATTTTTTTCTTTTCAGATAGCATTCTTTTAGTACCTCTAACTTTTTCCTTGTCTCCAGTAGGAATATAGTTGAAAGCACCATCAGCAGTAGTCTTAGATCTTGGATCTACTTCTATATTCTGCTCAGGAACTGCCATTTGTTTTGCTTTTTTATAGTTCATCATAATATTTACCTTTGTTATCCTATTATACCATTATTAATTGTCAAGAACAGTCATTTCTTTGACTCCAGACTTAGCTAAACTCGTACTAGCACGTAATTCTGCTAATTCTTCGTTCTGATCCATCTTATCTTCAGCTAATTCTCTTGCTTGCATTAATTTTGCTCTATCAAAATCAGCTTTTGTTTGATCTGCTTCTTTTTTTCGTTCATTTTCCATTGCTCTTAGATCAACTTCACGTGATTTTAGTTTCAATAGTGGGTCTGAATCAAATTGAGAAGTGATTTTATTCTCTTCTTTCATAAATTCTTCAGTCATCTCAGCAATCAAGACAGCTTTTCTTGCTTCAATTTGATTTGTAAGCATTTGTAACTGTTGTTGTATCTGCGGATTGTTCACCGACATCTGTTGCATTTGTTGCATCTGCACCATTTGCTCTCTGAACTCTAATTGAACTTGTTCTTGAGCCATAATTGAAATGTGCTCTAATATATTTTTTTGAATTGCAGCCATAACAGCAGGATTATTTTTAACCATGTTAGTTGACATAAAGTTTAAGTGAGCTGTGATGTGTGCTCTGTGATCTTGACCAGGAAAAGCTTGAAAAGGTTTTCCACCTAATGCATTTATGTGTTCTAAACTTGGATCCATCGGTGCTGTTGGCGCCGGTGGAGGTAAAACTGCATCGACATCTTTAACCCCAATCGCATTATACATGTTTCTATAGATTTGATACATGTTATGTAATTGTGGATTTGATGTTGCGATCTGTAATTGTGTTTGAGCTAAAGTTATTCTCTGACTCATTGAGAATATATTAGGATCAGCAACCGGTATTACATCTACTCTATCATCAAAGTCAGATTGTTTAATGTTTCGTGCACCACCAACCACATCGTATGGATATTCTGGTGGTAGATATTGTGAAACTATTTTAGATAATAATTTAAATTCACTCTTCATCGCTGCATAACATCTTTTGTGAATAGCGCTCATGACTCTTGAACCACGCTCTAATAACGCAACTGTAGTTCCTACAGCAGCACCTTGGTTTCCATCACCTACTTGCATATCAGCAATAGCCGCGAACCTTTGACCAGCTTGTACAACAACTCCTAATAGGTTCAGTAATGTTGGAGAAGGTTCTTTGTATGGTAGAGGAAAGAAAGCATCTCTTAAATTACCACCGGGTGCATCTACATCTTTAAATTCACCTGGTTGTATTGGTGATGCTTCATCTCTAACTCTAACTCCACGCTGTTTAAATCCAGCTGGTAAATTTGATAAAGTTCCCGCATCTAATAATTGACGGAGAGCAGCCGTTGCCGTTCTGCTCAATCCGCCAATCATGTGAATGAGTCCAAAGCCATAAAATCCAAGTCCTGGCAGAAATTTGAAGTGGACGAAATATTGGATTTTAGTTTTCTTTAGATCATCGGGCGCATAGTTTCGTCTAATAGACAAAACTTTTCTACTACCTTCATCGACTGTAACGAGGTAAGGTAATTTTATTCCTGTTGGTTCACCATCTGCTCCAACATCTTCAAAACCTTCTAAGTCTAAATTAACATGACACTCTAACAAAGTGTAAACAGGTTCGTTCTTACCTGTCTTTTTAGTTCCTTCTAGTTCACGTTCTTTTTTAGATAGCTCTCCATTAGAATCTGTTCCTGGAGGTCCTAACTCAACGTCACTGTAGAAACCACTGACTTGTTGTTTTCTTAATTCGTTCTCTGAAATTTTCACGGTATGAATAACTGCTTCCGCATCGTCTAATGAGGTTGCCGTATACGGTACAATTAATTCATCCGCTGGTACAAACTTCGATACCACTCTTCCAAGTGGTACGTCGTAGTAAACTTTTTTAAATGTAGATCCTGCAAGTGGTAAATGAAATAACATAGAATCAAATTCTGATTCATATTCTTTCATTGTGTCCATGATTAAATAATTCATGTAATCTTTAACACGTTGCGATTGTTGTTCAGTTTGTGGATTTTTAATTCCTATAACTTGTGTTCTAACTGGACCATCACTTGGTAATAATTCTTTGTAAGCTTGTGCTTGAAACTGAGTTACTGCTTCTGCAAGAACTGGGTGAGTTGCACCACTTGCTCCTTGAAAAGGTTCAGTTCTATTTTCATATTTAAATCCTAATAGATCTAATCCAGTTGTGTAAGCACTTTCCCATTCTTTTCTAGATGATTTATAATCCATATAGTTTTGAACCATCTCGTTTCCAATAGGTTCAACTGCATCTTCTGGTAAAATATCTGCTAGGTTATCAAAGTGTGATTCTGAACCTGAAGTGTTTATTGCACCTGGATCATAATCGATTGTTGCTCCGCCATCCTCTTCAGGGATAACTTCAACTGGTCCTTTTAATTCTTCTACGTTTTCATCCTGAACAGCAACTTCTTGCAATTCCTCTTCTGAAGGAATCTCAATTTTAGTTCTAGTGTTCGGGAGTCCTTTATCTATATCTGCCATTTATTACTCCTTTATCTTCTTAACATTATTATATGGATAACGCAACCCATGAGGTGTTGGTCCTGATGCTGGTGGAATGGTCTTTGTTAGGCTTGCTATGCCTCCTGATGCTTTTTCAAGTCTAAAGTTATCTGCAAAATAATCCATTTTATCTTGGTCTCTCATCATATTATTAAAATAATTATAATCAAAATTTTCTGGTTGTTTTATATTAGCTTGTTTATACATACTATCAGTTATTTCTGGAGTATACATAGGAAACATTTCTATCATCTCTTTTCCTCTTTCTTTTTCTTTTTTTAAATTTTGAAATTCACTTGGTTCAGAAGTACCTCTGGTTTTTTCTAAGTATTCTCTTCTTCGATTGTCCATTCTTCCTGCTTGATTTTCTTCTGCAATTTGAAACGCTTCATATGCAGGAGTTCCTGGTTTAATAGCATTTGCCGCTCGATTAACGTTAGCTATTTGTATTTTTAACTGTTGTTCTAAATTATTTAAATCAGGTCCTCCATAACTTTTTATTTGATCTAAAGAATTAGCTATGTTTGCATATTTATTATATTCTTGTTCATAATTTTTATATAAATCACTATATTGTTTAGCTAAACCTTCTGGATTGCCTGTTTTAATTCCAATTTCGTTTCCCTCTATATCATATTGAACTGCACCAAATTTTTCTGCATCAAGTAATTTTTGTGCACCCTCAAAAGCACCTACACCTGTGTCAGTAATACCTACAGCGTCTGTTACTGCTTTAGGTGTAAAAGTTTCAGCGTAAGCTTGATTATGATTATATCCCTGTGCTCTGTAGTAGTCATATATACCTCCTTCAACTGCACCTTCGATTGCAACACCAATTGGACTTGTAAGACCCAATGCTTTTAATGGAGTTGTAATAATACTGGCTCCTACTTGAGCTGCTTTTTGTACAAACTTTCCGATCTTTGGAATAGTCTTTGCTATGTCCAAAGCTTTTCTATTTTTAACTATTGCTTTGTTTCTAACCGTAGGATCATCAGAGTTTATATCTGCTTGTGTTTTATTAATATCATCAATGTAAGAAGCTGGGTCGTCACAGCTACCAAGTCCACCATTCGATCCTGCAAACTTACATTTAAAACCCATCTTTCTTAAAACCTTTGCTTGTATTTTTTGATCACCTACAAACTCATTTATAGTCGTTGCACCTGATGGCATTTGAACTGTATAACCTAATTTTTTAGAAGCAGCTTTTATATCTAGTCCTTGATTTTTTAATTCTTCAAGTCTTTTGGGAGAATAATATTTTTCTACGTCATCAAGAGCTCTTATTCTTGGTAACTTAACTCCATACTCTCTTTCAAATATTCCAGCTAACTTATTAATTTTTTTTGATTCTGTTGTAAAACTATTTGCATCATTTAATATATTTTGTCTAGCTACAGAAAAAGCTGCTTGAAAAGATGCCATTTGTTTTTGATTTAAATTACTATCCATTACATCTATAAATTGAGAAAATTCACCTACACCTGTTTTAGCTGTTCCAGTAACACCGGCTATCTCATTAATATCAAAACCTTTAATTTTATTTTTTTTTAAAATATATGCAGCTTTCTTTTTTAAAGACCCAAAAGTTCCTTGTTCATTTCCTAACTGATCATCAATAAGTTGTAGAGAAATTTTATATAGATTTGATCTATAGGGGTTTCCAAATTTAAAATTATTTAAAGATGCAAAAAGTTCACTCCCAGCTTTATTATTACGACGTATTGATTTTAGTTCTTTAAAACCAAAATCCATACCTGAATAATGTTGACTTAATCTAGCAGTAGCTGTTGCAGCCTCAGACATGTTTAAACCTAATTTTGCTACAATATCATCTGGTACTATTAAACCGTTTCTAATATAATCTTTTGATAGTTTATCATTATGTAACAATAACATATTTTTGATTGTATTAGCTTTTAAAGCTTGAGACTTAGAATACTGTAAAAAATCTTTGTCTATAATATCTCTTAAACCTCCATAAAAAAATTCTTCATTACTTAAATTATATTTTTTTCTTATCATCTTTCCGGTAACATCTTTACCCATAGAATATTTTAAAAATTCTGCTTTTAATTTAGGATCATTTAAAATTTTTTTAGATTTTTTAAATTTTAATTGTCCAGACTCTCCTTCTTTATGTTTTTGAATAGCAGCGTTTGCAGCATCCATATCTTTAAAATAAGCTGTTAGACGATTGGTAATTTTTCCTTCTTTATTTTTTATTAATTTTAAATCCCTAACTGCAACTTTACCAGTATTAGGTCCTTGTCGAACTAATTGTCCTTTCAAAAAACCAATCCGTCCGCCATCTGCTTTCATATTTTTTCTTAAATATCTTTTCTTAAACGCCTCATACTTAGGTGCAGGGAAACCTTCTGATTGTGCTTCTCTAGTAGCCGTGTCGAACGCACCTTGGATCACGCCTTCATCAGCTTGATCTACGTTAGATTGTTTAACGTTCGATTGTTTTACAGAAAGAGGTTTTAGATTTGTAGTGTCAACTCTAGGGTTGGCTTTGTTAAATCTGTTGATTGCTTCTATAGTTGTAACATCACTTCTTTTAGGAGGGGTAGGTATTTCATCAGTACCCAGTTTTAATTTTCTTTTAAGTAGTTGGTTGTTAGATGTTAGATAATTAAATACATCTTTAAGTCTATAAGGATTCATTACTCTCCTAACATGTAGGCTAATCCACCGCTTGCATATTTAATTGATGGTGCATCTTTAATTCCTAATTTTTTTCTTACTTCATAAGGTAATCTTTCAGGAATATATCCAGCCTTTTCTAAATCTTTTACTGTAATATTTTCAACTCCAATTTCGTCTATTATATCTTCGATGTCATCTAACCCATCTTCAATATCTTTCATCTTACCATCAAAATCTGATTTAACAGTATACTCATCATATTCATCTGCTGGAGTCACTTTTGTAGTTTCATCAGCCTGGCCTTTAGTTAAAGTTAATTCTTGTTGATTGTATCCAGGAGCATCTGGATCACCTTTTGTAATTTTGATTCTAACATCACCTGTATCTAAATCTTCATACATTTCAAAATCACCATTTTTACTTTGATAATTTGTAACAACTTCCCTATCTTTAGTTGCAAATCTTTTTGTAACATCATCACCACTATTTTTAATTTTTTCTGCAAGCTTAAAGAAATAGGCAGGAGGCATACTCGATGTAGTTTGCTGTGCAACTTCTTTTGCAACTTCTTTAGCTCCGGTTTTACCTATTCCAGAAAATATACCAGACTTAGCTGCACCAATACCTGCCGTGCCAGCTCCGATAGCTTTTAAAAATAATCTTCTCATCTTATCAACACTACCAACTTTGTAACCAATACGTCCGCCGTCTGAATTTTCTTTACGACCTTTTGTTTTAAAATTAGAAAGCTCTACCTTTTGTTCTAGTTCTTTGTATCCTTTAGGGTCTCTTTCTTTCATAAATGTTGTAAACTCATCTGCAATTTCTGGATCAGATATATCAATACCTTTACCTTCTTTCATAGACTGTAAAGTTTTTTCAGGTTTAGATAATTTTCTTAATTCTCTCATCTCAGCCATATTTGACATAATAGGTTTAAGTACAGCTCCATAAATTTCTGAACTAATTTCATCAGAAAGATCTTCACGTAATAGATTATTAAAATCTTTAGGGTTTAATTCAACAAGAGCATCGGCTGCCATTTCTGCATCATATTTATAATCACCTGTTGGAAATATATTATCGACTGCTTGTTGGACTTTCTTTTTGTTTTTTAAAACAGCTGAAATCGCTGCTGAGATTTTAGGAACACTTCCTGCAAGTAAACCAACACGTCCACCTATTGCAAAGTCTTCTGGATCTTCAATTTCTTTCATATCATCCATTGCTTCTTTTTGTTTTTCTCTAAGTCTTTGTGCTGAGTCTTTGTTATTGGCATCAATACGTGCTTTGATTGCTGCATCTGATTCTTTTACTTCTTTACCACCCATGATCCCTGATCCTTCAGAAATCTTGTTTCCTTCCATATCAAAGACAGGTGCTTTCTTAACTCCTGTTACACCAGGATTAACATTTACTTTAGGTGTATCTATTTGATTAACTACATTTTCAACTTGACCTACAGTTTTCATATCTTCTGGATTAATACCATTACGCATCATTCGCTCTGCTGTAATCTGTGTATTAAGTTCTATGATTTCTCTTTTAGGTAAAGTTCTAACAACTCCGGTTTGACCCTTCATCATTGTTTGTACGACCCAGTTTCTAATTGCTGTAAGCATTATTTTTTCTTATCCTTTACCTTAGTTTTTATTTTTTGGTGAAGAGGTGTTTGTTGTGCTTTATTAGCTAATTTTTTATTTTTAGTTCCAACTATATAACCAAACTTTTGAATCTGTTTTTTAAGTTGATTATTACTCATGTTCTGAATATCGATGTATTCTTCAGGTTGAAGAATCTCTTTTTTTCTTTTTCCAATGCCTTTGATATTAATTGTTTTATCTTTAAAAAATTTTGGAGAAGATAGTTTTTTAGATTCTCTAACAAGTTTCATTAACATCTCGCCTTTTTCTCCTTTAGAAGTAAGCAATTTTTTAACTAACCCTGCACCTAAATAACCTTGTCTATGATATTTTGACATTAATAATAATTCCTTTTCGTTTTCTCGACTTGTTCATCAACATAGTCTTCAGGGTGTTCTAATAATCCTCCCTGCCTGAATCGCATAATTGCTTGTGTTGTACTATCAACCAAGTCATCATGATCCCCATACGGAAACGCAGCGCACTCTTCAACGACTTCGTCTGCAAATTTCTGTTCAGGACACCATATCATACCAGATTCGAACAAAGGTGCAACCGCATTTACACGGGCATGTTTATCGTTTCCTTTTGATGGTGTGAAGTTCACAACCGGTATATCCATCTGTCTAAGCTCGTATGTAAGAGGTAAACCTGATGCTTTGGCCTCAACTATCACTGAATCAGGTTGCCAATAATTATACTGCTCTAATGCTAAACGCCGTAGTTCAGGAAACTCATAACGTCCTTTTATAGAATCAAGGAGCATTAAATTAGCAGGTTCATCTTCTGATGGATAAAATACACCCCAAGTAGTGATCGCCGAATAGTCGGCAGTTTCTTTTTTTAAAAATGCTGTATCATAAGATTGTATGACATGATGTAGTTGTGGTATCCAATCTTTATCCCAAATCCTCCACCACTCACGTTTAAGAATAGCTCCTTCTTCTGCTGTTGGGTTTTGCATCCACTGCGCATTCCATTTGCCCGTGGGCAGTGTTGCTTGGACCTTCTCTAATTCTTCTAACTTCCAATACTCAGGCCATACAGGTGCAGCGTTCCGTGATCCGTGGTCCATGATTGCTGGAAATTCGACCACGTGCCACTGATCAGCTTTAGCTTCTTTTTGGTTCTGTAATAATTTACCTGTCAAATCTTTGTTAGACCATCTTGTCATTACAAGTACAATCTTACCGCCCGGTTGTAAACGTTGTCTTGGTCCTGATGTGTACCAATCATAAGCAGACTCCATTGCATTAGGAGACAATGCATCTTGCTCCGAATGTGGATCATCAATGATTAATAGGTCAGCACCCCGTCCGGTTATCGCACCGCCAACTCCAGCTGCAAAATACTCCCCACCTTGTGCTGTTTCCCACCTACCGGCGGCTTTGGAGTCTTCCTGTAAAGTTGTTTTAAAAATTTTAGAATAATCTTCAGAGTCAATTAAATTTTTTGCTTTACGACCAAACCTTACGGCAAGTTCTCCTGTGTGCGTTGCTTGAATGATCTTGAGTTTTGGCTCACGGCCCACCATCCACGCTGGCAATAAGTATGATGCAAACTCTGACTTCGTGTGCCTTGGTGGCATGTTCACGATCAATCTATTTATTTTACCGGTTGCAAGGTCATTAAATTTTTGTGCTATGTGTCTATGGTGAGAGCCTTCTATAAAATCGGGCCACACACATTTGACAAAGGACATGAAATCATCTTTGGCTTTATTCTGTATCTTCTTCTCAGCATGCATCACCTTCAGTTGTAAAAACTTTTTACGGACGTCTGATGGGAGTTTACTTATATCTACTGTATCCAAATTCATAATTTTTTTTTAAAAAAAATTTTTATAATTTTTTTTGCACCATAAAGTGTTGGATATGTTTTTACCACCCTTATCTGTCTAAATCAAGCTTTACAACCTAGAGTAGTGGGACCCCTTTTTGTGTAAAGGGTGCATGGGGTAAAAGTTTTAATCGATATTGGGATTGGATAGGGATCCGTGCGCCTAGGCGCGTTAGCGCCTAGGCAGAAAGGTTGGTGTTAATCTAACAACACCATGTATGCTTCGGCATTGTGTTGCCGGAAGTAGTTAATGTCTTTACGTACTTTGTC